>MDSZ01055290.1_pt1 | contig 20461 bp, 15 predicted proteins | sample 811201 | NCBI WGS metagenome assembly MDSZ01 (sample SAMN05326647, study PRJNA326480) | marine metagenome | isolation source: seawater | place: Indian Ocean: North | collected 2010 | reverse complement strand
GAGCAGGAACTTCCTCCGCTTCTGGCTCCTCATCTCCCTTGGCATCCTTGGGCTCCTCCTTAGGGGCTTCTTCCTTAGCTTCAGGCTCGGGTGCTTTCTCTTCCGCTACGGGCTCTTCCTTAGCCTCTGGAGCAGGAACTTCCTCCGCTTTTGCCTCCTCATCTGCCTTGGCATCCTTGGGCTCCTCCTTAGGGGCTTCTTCCTTAACTTCAGGCTCGGGTGCTTTCTCTTCCACTACGGGCTCTTCCTTGGCCTCTGGAGCATTGGCTTCCTCCGCTGGAGCTTCAGCAATTGGTGCAGGATTCTTTTTCTTTGCAGCACGGGCAGCTTTAGCAGATGCTTTTGCTTCCGCACGCTTCAACCAATCCTCAGGGCTTAAACGACCTTGCCGAATCAAACTTTTGGCTGTGTCAGTGGGTTGTGCACCCACTTGGAGCCAATGATCAATACGATCCATCTTTAGGTCTAACTCGGCATCACGGGCATGAGCCTGAGGGTTGTAAGTTCCCAGTAGCTCAATGAAGCGACCATCTCTGCGGGCTTGTGACGGAGTAACTACCATGCGGTAGAATGGAGCATGGCGGGCTCCGTGCCTTTGTAATCGTATCTTAATCATAATCGAAAGTAGTGAGTACTTGAAATTTTGGGAAAAGCAGAGAATACAACTAAATTTACACCTTTAAGTCAACCACTAAGACCCGCTTCTCATCTTCCATTCATTGACCTGAAAAAGTATATTGATTTGAGTTTTTTCAAACAAACGTTTTAATCAATAACCTGGTGATTATTAACGAAACACAAACGACCAAGCACAAGCAGACCACTCGGAAACGATTGATCGAAGCGACTGCCCGGTTATTTGCTCAGCACGGATACAATGGATTAACCATGAGATCTGTCGCGGAGGAGGCCCGGGCGAATATTGCGGCTGCTAATTATCATTTTGGGTCGAAAGACGCAATGGTTCTGGAAATGCTGCGTGAACGGGTTCAACCCATCAACCATCGCCGGTTGGAACTTCTTAACCAAGCAAGAAATCATAATTCAGTGAAGCATCTGAGCACCTACGAGATTTTCCACTCTCTGATATTTCCCTTGGGGGAAGAGATTGCTAAAAACGCAAAATCGAGATGCAGTCTGGCCCAGTTAATTGCACGAACCTTTACTGAACCGGTGCAATTTATTGAAAAAATGCACCATCAGTTCTTTTCCCAGATTGCAGATACTTACTACCGTGAACTGGCACTAAGCCACCCGGGTATCCCAAGCAAAGAAATTTATTGGCACCTCCACCTTGCGGTATCATCGATGCTTGGTGCACTTGCTCAACACCGAAGACTCTATGATTTCACTCAGGGAAATTGTGAGGAAAATGAAGTTTTTCCTTTGATCGAACGTCTCATCCACTTTGTCACCCATGGGTTTGAACAGGGAATCAATCACAAATTTGACCAATGAATCTTAACGAAAAAATACCCATCCTCCTCGTTGCTCAATCTTACCTGATCCTGGGCGGATGTTTTGCACCCAAGGTTGACAAAAAACCTGCCTTGCAACTCCCTCAACCATCCTCGTGGGAGTCCACTGTATCCACCCCGGACAAAAATCATTCTTCTAGTGGATGGGCATATAAATTAGGAGGTGAACAACTAAATTCTCTCATCGAGAAGGCAATTTCTGGCAACCCATCCCTCTTAGCGATGAGTGAGCGTTTGATCGCTCAGGGTGAACAGGCAACAATCCTGGGTTCTAAAATCCTGCCCACTGCTCAGGCCGATGTCACAGGAAGCCGATCCAAGAGGAACTTAATCGGTTTCAACCTTCCCAATGGCAGCACTTCTTTTACGAGCAACAGTTTCACTTCTGGTCTTAATATTAGTTGGGAACTCGATCTCTGGGGGAAACTAGCGGATGCGAGAGACTCTGCAGAAAAATCTTTTCGGGCTAGTGAAATGGAATTGCAGGGTGCACAGATCTCACTCGCCGGTCAAGTTGCCAAAGGATGGTATGAGGTGATCGAAGGTAGCCAGCAGGTTTTACTTGCCCAAAAAAGTGCAGTATCCTTAGCCCAGAACCAAAATTTCGTGGAAGAAAGATTTCGCAAGGGTCTTGCCAATGCCCTGGATCAAAAACTTGCCCAGACTGGGACCGCCCATGCCAAGGCAAAAGTCTTGGCCCTGCAGGGACAATTGGATGCATCCAAACGAAGGCTCAATATTCTGCTGGGTAAATATCCAAGTGTATTATTGGACCAAAACCTGAGTGTCCCAGCCGACCTGACTTCACTTGAGGTCTCTCAGTCTTCCCCGAGTATTCTGCTGGCGAACCGCCCGGATCTTTTAGCGGCTGAACAAAAAGCACAAGCTAGTGGACTCGACCTTGCGGTTGCCCGTAAAAATTTCTTTCCATCCTTATCTTTGACCGGTGGTCCGGGCAGCCGGAGTGATGAATTCGAAAACCTACTCGATAATAATTTCCGCACCTGGGGAATCAATGGGTCGCTAAGTCAGCCACTCTTTAATGGCGGCCGCCTTCGGGCGGCTCACCGGCAAGCTAAAGCTCTGCAAGCCGCTGCCTGGGCAGATTATGGTTCCCATGCCCTCAATGCCTTCGTGGAGGTGGAAAATGTACTGGCTGCGGAAATCCGTCTCGCCGAGCAGGAGGATTTGATGGAACTCGCTGCTCAATCTGCTGAAGATGCTTCGAAATTAAGCTGGGAAAGATACCAACGGGGAGTGGAAGCAATTTTTAACGCATTGGAAAACCAAAGGCGGGCCTTTGATGCCCGGAGTCAAGTCTACCTGATTCGTAAACAACGCATTCATAACCGCATTGATCTGCACCTTGCCCAGGGGCAGTTTCCCCTTTCTGAATAAATTATGAGAAAATTCATTCTTCCTCCCCTCGTCCTCTCCGGCCTCGTATGGTTTGCCTGGTATCTGATTCAACTTCGGCCGGACCCCAAGCCAAAGGAAATTAAGAGGGAAGCTCCCTATGTGGAGGTGGTGCTGGCCCAGAGCAAGTCGATGCCAGCAACAATTGAGTCACATGGCGTGGTTCGCCCTCATACCAGAACCACTCTGATCGCCGAAGTGCCTGGCATTGTGAATGGAGTGGCTCCCTTTCAAAAAGCGGAACACGCTCCTTCTTTCCGGGCCGGAGGATTTTTTAAAAAAGATGATTTACTGGTAAAAATCGAGGAAGTGGATCTGCTCAGTGCAGTGGCAGAAGCAAAGGCAAATGTCAGCCGGGCGGAGTTGCAATTGGTGCAGGAAAGAGAACTTGCAGATCAGGCAAAAAGTGAATGGGGAAAACGCGACTGGTCCAAAGCATCCGAGCTCGTTCGCCGGCTACCCCAAATCCGCAAAGCGGAAGCTGAGATCAATTCTGCACAGGCTCGTCTTAAACAGGCACAGAAAAACCTCGATCGTACCCGGGTGCTTGCTCCCTTTGATGGCAGGATCATCCGTACCATGGTGGATCGTGGGCAGCGCGTTGGCGGAGGAAGTTCAGCGGCACTGGCTGAGGTATACGCTTTGGATGCGGCAGAAATTGATCTATCTCTCAGTCAAAAGGAGATTTCATTTCTTGGCTTTGTGGATGGAAATCCCAATGGTTCACCCATTCAAGTTGAGACATTGGACAGCGAGGGAAATGCAGTTCACCGTGGGTCACTGGATCGTTCCCAAGGTATGGTTGACCTCAAAACCAGGTTGACCAATTTTGTCGCCCGTATCGACAACTGCTTTGCCAATCCTTTTTCCAATCCTCAGGTTTTATCTCCACTCAGCTTGGGCCAGTTTGTTAATCTTCGACTAACAGGGAAAAAGATTACCACTTTTATTCTTCCTGACTCTGCCTTCCGCGATCTCGAAACCATTCTGGTGGTGGATCAGAAAAACCGCCTGCATCCCCGAAAAGTAGAAGTTCTCAATCGCACCAACCGCCAGGTCTGGGTGGGAAAAGGGTTAAAAAATGGTGACCGGGTCTGCATTACCCCAATCGAAATTATTTCTGAAGGTATGAAAGTCCGGGTGGTGGGCGATGCCCCGCCTATCCCTAAAGCAGAAAAGGTCAAAGAAGCTGCTGATCAAAACGGGACTAAGTAAATGATCGCCTGGTTCGCCAAAAACGGAGTCGCTGCCAACCTCCTTATGGGGGTAATACTGATTGCGGGAATTTTCTCGGTGCGTGGATTAAAAATGGAATTATTTCCGGACTTCGATCTTGATCTGGTCACCATATCTGTGGCCTACCCCGGGGCAGCTCCTTTGGAAGTCGAAGATGGAATCTGTAAACAGATCGAGGAAAAGATCTGGGATCTCACCGGCATTAAGGAGATGACTTCTTATTCAAGGGAAAATGGAGGAATCGTTGTAGTTAAAGTTGAACGCGGAAAAGATACAAAACTGCTTGCCGATGAAATAAAGGTTCGGGTGGATTCCATCCTTACTCTACCGGAAGAGGCGGAAAAACCAATGGTGGAAGTAACTACGATCAAAAGACGTGTACTGGCGGTGGCAATTCATGGGAAGTGCGACGAAAAATCACTCCGAAAGCTTGCTGATAAGACCCTTGACGACCTCACTAATCTGCCTGGAATCACTCAGGTTGAAATTGCCGGTATCCGAAAGCCCCAGATTGGCATAGAGGTATCCGAATCCTCATTGCGTGAGCACGGGCTGAGCTTTGATGAGGTTGCCCGAATCTTACGCAAAACATCAATCGATGTACCTGGTGGCGTTGCCCGTACCGCCGCCGGAGAGACTTTGCTGCGGGCAATGGGCAAGGCAAGGAATGGACAGGAGTTTGATGCGATCGAATTACTGTCCTCAGAAGATGGGTCGAGCGTAACTCTTGGCGAGGTTGCCAGGGTTAAGGACGCATTCGAGGATAAAGCCCTTTACACTGTATTTGATGATCAACCTGCGGTCACCCTGCGTGTATTCCGTGTGGGCAACCAAAGTCCTCTGGATATTTCCGAAAAAGTAAACGCATATGTGGAGGCAATCAGCCCTACCCTGCCTGATGGTGTGAGCATGACCATCTGGCAGGACAGTTCTTATTATTTACGGGGCCGATTGCAAATGATGATCGATAATGCCTCCCAGGGATTGTTGCTTGTATTCCTGGTCCTATCTTTGTTTCTCCGCCCATCCCTTGCCTTTTTTGTTGCTCTCGGATTACCAATTTCCTTCATGGGTGCTTTTGCCACCATGGGTGTGATAGGGGCATCCATCAACCTGGTATCTCTGTTCGCATTCATTGTGGTACTGGGAATTTTGGTCGATGATGCCATTGTGGTGGGAGAATCCGTTTACACGCAAGGAAGGCGTGGAAAAAATTCCATCAATGCAGCGATTGAAGGTACCCATCGGGTGGCTATGCCAGTTACTTTTGCCATCCTCACAAGTATGGTGGCTTTCGTCCCCCTGCTTTTTCTTCCTGGATGGTTGGGGAAATTGCTCAAGGATATTCCTTTAGTGGTAATACCTGCCCTTTTCTTCTCACTCATTGAATCCAAGTTTATTTTACCCTATCACCTCAGCCTTTGCCGTTTTGACAAAGCACCCAATAACCCGTTATCCCGTTTGCAGGATAAAGTTGCAAAAGGACTTGAGCGGTTCATTGAAAATATTTACCAACCCTTTCTCGAAACCTGTCTGCACTACCGCTACCTTACCCTTTCCTTTTTTGTGGGGCTCTTTGCAGTTACTATTGGCTTGATAGTTGGAGGACATGTTCCTTCGATCCGTGGGGTACCACCGGTGCCATCCGACTACATTTCAGTGAAGATCAGTATGCAGGAAGGAGTGCCTGCCCGGTCCACTGAGCATGCTATTGAAAAAGTGGAGTCGGCCCGGCTTGAATTGGTCAAATACCTTGAAGAATTGGGCGAACCCAACCCATTTCGCTATGTAATGCAAACTATGGGAGCCCACCCTTTTTCTGGTGGTCCCAAGAGTTCGTCTAATATCGTTACTGCTTCGAACATGGGTGAGGTCAGTGTGGAGTTGATAAAATCTGAAATGCGCACCCGAACAGCACCTCAACTTTCTGCCCTCTGGAGAGAGAGAATCGGACCGATTTCAGGGCTCAAGGATTTGTACTTCAGTGATGTTGCAGCAGGAGGTTCTCGTGCTGCCATTGATATTGAAATCTCCGGCAATTCCCTCGAAGAGCTGAGTAAGGCTGGAGAAAAACTCAAACAACAGTTACAAACCTACGAAGGATTATTTGATCAAAGACATTCCTTTTCCGCAGGGAAACGTGAAGTTCAACTACGCTTAAATCAAGCAGGCAGGTCGCTTGGGCTAACCCAGTCCGATCTTGGGAGACAAGTCAGGCAAGCCTACTACGGAGAAGAAATCCAGCGTCTGCAAAGAGACCGAGATGAGGTGAAAGTAATGCTACGCTACCCTCTGGCTGATCGTAAAAGCCTTAACGCACTTTCTGGTCTACGGGTGCGTGCACCAAATGGAGTGGAAGCTCCTCTTCAAGAAATTGCCCTGATGAAGATTAAGATGGGATTTTCAGCGATTGAAAGAATAAATCGTTCTCGGGTCGTCAACGCAATTTCCTCCGCCGATAAGGCTGTCGCGGATATTCCCGGGATCGAACGCGATCTTGCGAGAAACTTCCTCCCTCAACTTCGTAAGGATCACCCAGGATTAAAGTTTTCGTTCGCTGGGGAGAAAAAGGAGCAGGAAGAAAGCGACTCCGGGCTCGCACGCGTCGGGGGGATTTGTCTCTTTTTAATCTACGCCCTTCTCGCCATCCCTTTCCGCTCATACCTCCAGCCCTTCCTGATCATGTCGGTCATTCCCTTCGGTCTAATCGGGGCCACGCTCGGTCATTATCTCTTTGGACTCCCCCTCAGTCAACTCTCCCACTTTGGACTGGTCGCTCTCACCGGTGTGGTCATAAATGACAGCTTGGTACTGGTTCATTATGTAAATGAACGGGCCAAAGGAACCTTTCTACTCGATGCAGTCAAAACTGCGGGGATGGCTCGGTTTCGTCCAATCTTACTTACTTCCCTGACTACCTTTGTCGGACTCCTGCCCATTCTTTTTGAGAAAAGCCTACAGGCACAATTTCTTAAACCCATGGCGATTGCGATTGGGTTTGGGGTAATGTTTGCCACCTTTATCACCCTACTGATGGTACCCTGCCTCTACCTCATTCTGGAGGATCTGAAAAAAGCAGGCCGGTGGTTCTTACGTCTTTTAGGATTTAGCATCGAGCGGCACCCACCGATGGATGCACCCGCGACTGAAACCAATTAAAAATCGCCAGCTTACTGGGTCGCTTTATTTAGTTCGTTAAACAGGCGTTTGGTCTGGGGCATCATCAATCCTTTCAATTTCCCCCTCCTTAAGGGTTCCCCCCATATCGTATCGACTTCAACGGGCTTACCCGCTTGAAAATCAATTAGACTGGATGGCCTGTATGGGCCCATGGGCTCGGTTAGATCAAATTGTCGCTGAAGAAAAGAATCTTCAATTTGCACCTCATAAGCCCTCGCAACAGCTTGCACTTCAAGCATTAAGTCCCATGCCCTTTGTTTAAGATCAGGATTGGAAAGAATTAAGTCGGTGGTGATTCCTCCTGCCGCGATTGACAAACCATTAAAGGGAATATTCCAGCAAAGTTTTCTCCACAGTGCCTCATTCAGAGAATCTGCTTTACGAATTTTAATACCAGCATCCGCAAATGCATCCGCAATTTGGTTACCACGAACAGACAAGGCTCCAGCGAGTTGTCCGAACTGGACATATCCTGGAAGCAGGTTTTCAATCACTCCGGGAGCAGTACGATTAATACAGGTAAAACAAAGTCCGCCAATTATCTCGCGTCCCTGCCCAAATAAATTCTGCAGGTTTTCCACATTACCCATTCCATTTTGCAGGGTAAGCAAGGAGGTCTCAGGACCAACCAGTTGTTTCATTATTGCCCCAAGAGAATCATTGGCAGTGGCTTTTGATGCCACGATGACAAGGTCACAATGGCCGATATCATCGGCATTTTGATAAGCCTGCAGAGGTTCAACCCTCGAGATTCTTTTGCCCTCGGCGTGATGGACCAGGGATAATCCATTCCGTAAAACATCCCTGTATGTGGAATGGAATAAAAAATGAACATCCTGACCGGCATGAGCCAGCATGCCACCATAGTATCCACCGATTGCCCCCGGTCCCACCAACCCGATCTTGCCCAACTTCAAAGACATGGATTTGGGAATTAGGAACGGGGGGACACCCGGGTATTTTTGGGCTTAGTCAATTGATCCGGGTAATCGAGGGTGAAGTGCAAGCCCCTGCTCTCCTTGCGCTGCAGAGCAGAACGAACAATCAATTCGGCCACACAAATAAGGTTGCGAAGTTCGAGCAAAGGAACATCCACTTTTGCGTTCCAGTAATACTCATTGATCTCCCTGCGTAAATTCCGCAGACGGGCATGGGCACGCTCCAACCGCTTGGTTGAGCGAACGATTCCAACATAATCCCACATCGCCCGTTTTAATTCTTCGAGATTATGGGAAAGCACCACCCGCTCATCGGAGGCCGGTACATCACCATCCACCCAACCCGGTAATTCCAGCGAACGTTTTTTTTGACTGGAAAGGTATTGGCATACCGATTCTGCTCCTCGGTGAGCCATTACCACAGCTTCCAGCAGTGAATTACTTGCCAAGCGGTTGGCACCGTGCAACCCCGTACAGGCAACTTCTCCACAAGCATAAAGCCCGGCTAATTTGGTGGAGCAATCCAAACCAGTAGGCACACCTCCGCAGGAATAATGAGCAGCAGGGACAACCGGTATGGGTGTCTTGGTAGGATCAATACCCCGCTTCATGCAATTCTCATAGACATTGGGAAAACGGTCTTTAAAATCGACCGACATATTGGGCGTGTCCAAATGTACACAGGGGGCACCAGATCTTTTCATTTCCCGATCGATCGCCCGGGCAACAACATCCCGGGGGGCAAGGTCAGCAAGCGGATGATATTTTTCCAGAAAATGTCGTCCCTTCGAATCAATTAATTTCGCCCCTTCTCCACGAACCGCTTCGGTGATAAGAAAGCGATCTCCCCCAGCAGAGTGTAAAGTGGTAGGGTGAAATTGAATAAATTCCAAATTCATTACGGAGAGCCCAACCCGGGAAGCCATGGCAATCCCATCTCCCGTGGCAATGCCTGGATTGGTGGTGTAGAGATAAGTCTGCCCCGCTCCACCGGTTGCGAGTAAAACGACTGGAGAATTCACCGTAATTACTTCATCCGTTTCAGAGTTTAGAAAATAGATCCCTTCCACCTGATCCTCTTTGCAAGAGGTACGCATACCCAATTTATTTAGCTTTTTGGTGGTAATTAAATCGATGGCGAAAAAGTGCTCAAACAAATCGACACCTTGCCTGGCAATATTGGTGAGCAGGGCATCCTCAATCGCTTTGCCGGTAACATCTTTAACATGCAGGACCCGGCGCTTACTATGCCCACCTTCTTTACCAAGTGAAATCCGCCCGTCTCCCAAGCTGGAAAACTCCACCCCCATACGAATCAGGTCCTGAATTCGTTCTGGCCCATCTTTCAGAATTTCCCGCACCACCTTGGCATCGCATAATCCATCTCCGGCCTCCAGGGTATCGTGAACATGCTTATCCAGATCGTCACCGGAGGAGGTAACCGCCGCTATACCCCCCTGAGCATAATTAGTGTTCGACTCTGCTTTGTCTTTCTTTGTAAAAATCGCCACACGGTATCCGGCCTCTGCCACCTTTAGGGCAAAACTAAGCCCGGCAATTCCGCTACCCACGATCACCAGATCATATTCACTTTTGGGTACTTTCAGGGTAGCCATTTTTCTAGAAGCAAAGATTATCAATCAAACGGACCTGGTCGACCCAAACCGCCACCGCCAGCAGGGAGCGTCCAGGCAAAATCTCCGCTTCCGGACGCATAGATTCCCGGTCTACCACCTCGACATAATTCACCCGCAGATACCTGCCCTCTTTTAAAACATTGAGTACCTCCGCTTTTACCCGATCCACATTGATTGATCCTTTTTCTTCAACCAGTTTACGGGCCGCCTGAAGGGACTGATAAACCAATAAGGCATCCTCCCTCTGCTTCTTCTGAAGGTAAGCATTACGGGAACTCATCGCTAGCCCATCTGTTTCACGCAAAATCGGGCCCACGACTACCTCGATGGGAAAATGCAGATCGCGAATAATTCGTTTGAGCACGACGACCTGTTGGGCATCCTTCTGCCCTAGCACCACCACTTTAGGCATACAGAGATTAAATAATTTTGTGCATACCGTGGCCACTCCACGAAAGTGATTGGGGCGGGCAGTACCGCAGAGGCCCTTGCCTATCATATCTTCAACCACAAAAGTAGAGGCATCGGTTTGATAAATTTCCGAAGATTCCGGAGCAAACACCAGATCAACTCCCCGGTTTCTACACATCTCCAGATCTTTATCCAGGTCCCGTGGATACCTCTCAAAATCTTCCCCAACTCCAAACTGTGTAGGATTAACATAGATGGACAGGAGTAAAATATCGCATTTCTCTTTAATTAAATCGATCAAAGAGAGATGGCCTTCATGCAATGAACCCATTGTGGGAACAAAGCCGATGGATTTACCTTCCTTTTTATAATTCAAGGCCAGGAGCTGCATCTGAGTTGCCGATCGGATGACTTCCATATGTTTGGTCAGGCTGGATAAGGAATGAACGAATTCCCCAAAATCGGTTAGTACGATTTCGCAACGACCACCCGGCCAGGGCTTGAATCGCCACTGAAAAGACAGGTCCCCGGTTCCGATTCACCTTCTGGAATACAGCGTACGGTTACTTTCAGGTCATTCTTTAATTGCTCTTCCCATTGGACTTGTCGATCCCAATGAATCCGGGCAAAGCCACCGTGAATTTCCGGCTTGGTTGAATTCTTGGGGGTAAAAAATTCGTAAAGCTCCTCTTTGGAATCTATATCTTTGGTGTGTTCTTTCTGAAAAGCTGCGGCTTGGTCGAAAAGGTTTTTTTGGATTGCGGAAAGAAGATTGCCAACCGAGGCGAAAAACTCATCACCTTGCATACCCTCGCGTTTTCCGCCCAGATCCCGACGACCGACAAAGACAGTACCATTTTCCAAATCACGGGGGCCAATTTCAACGGTCAAGGGCACGCCCTTCTTTACCCACTGCCAATACTTTTCTCCACCCCTTAGATCCCGGTCATCCACTTCTACCCGTACGGGTGAATCAAATACCGATTGTCCTTTCAGTTCTGTGGACAATCGTTCGCATGCTTCCAATACCTGTGCTCGGGTATTCTCCTTGGGGGTGACCGGTAAGATCGCAACCTGGGTGGGAGCAAGTCGGGGGGGAACTACCAGCCCATCATCGTCAGAATGAGTCATGATCATTCCACCAATCAGTCGGGTTGAAACTCCCCAGGATGTGGTCCATCCAAATTCCTCTTTCCCCTCGACCCCCTGAAATTTAATCCCGCAGGCCTTGGAGAAATTTTGTCCCAGAAAGTGTGAGGTTCCCGCCTGAAGTGCCTTACGGTCCTGCATCATCGCCTCAATACATAAGGTGGACTCTGCACCGGGAAATCGTTCGGCCTCCGTTTTCTCTCCACGTAACACTGGCATGGCCAGCCAATTCTCCGCAAAATCGGCATAAACATGAAGCATTTGTCTGGTCTCCTCAATCGCTTCCTCCGCGGATGCGTGAACGGTGTGTCCTTCCTGCCATAAAAATTCCGCGGTACGTAGAAAAAGTCGTGGGCGCATCTCCCAACGGACAACATTGGCCCATTGATTAATCAAAAGGGGCAGGTCCCGGTAAGACTGTACCCAGCGGGCAAACAGTTCACCAATTATCGTCTCCGATGTTGGGCGTACAATCAAAGGCTCATCCAATTCTCCAGCGGGTTGAAGAATGCCATCCTTATCTGCTTCCAACCGGGAATGGGTAACCACGGCACACTCCTTGGCAAATCCATCCACATGCTCAGCTTCGCGTTGAAGAAAACTCTTTGGAATAAAGAGTGGGAAATACGCATTTTTATGCCCGGTCTCTTTGAACATTTTATCCAAGGCATCACGAATATTTTCCCAAATTCCATAGCCCCAAGGCTTGATCACCATACATCCGCGCACCGGTGTATTCTCGGCCAGATCTGCCGCTCTTACAACTTGTTGATACCACTCAGGATAATCTTGTTCCCTGGTTGGAGATATTGCATTCTTTTGCTTAGCCATTTTTAGAATCCCATACCCTAGCGTAAGGATTTGAGAATTGCGAGACTCTAGACCGCGGATCTGAATCCCAAAGGTTTTTGACAAAATTTGCTCAAATGCCATTATGATCAATTCGGAATTAATTCAGCTAACTAATTTACCAATCACTTTTAAATCATGACACACATCATCGAAGTACACGGACGACAAATCATTGATTCGCGCGGCAACCCCACTGTTGAGGTAGAGGTTGAATTAAGTTCAGGAGCTTTTGGACGGGCAGCTGTTCCCTCGGGAGCGAGTACCGGTGAACACGAAGCCATCGAATTGCGTGACGGCGACAAGAGCCGCTACCTCGGTAAGTCTGTTTCCCAAGCAGTTGATAATGTGAATGAAAAAATCGCTGAGACTCTGGTTGGTCTCGATGCAACCGATCAAACCGCGATTGATCGTGCCATGCTCGAACTCGATGGTACCCCAAATAAATCAGTACTCGGTGCCAATGCTATCCTTGGAGCATCCATGGCCACTGCCCATGCCGCGGCACAAGCATGCGGACTTCCTCTTTATAAATACCTGGGGGGGCCTAATGCCAAGGTATTGCCCGTCCCGATGATGAATGTGCTAAACGGTGGTTCCCACTCGGATGCACCGATTGATGTTCAGGAATTTATGATTATGCCAGTCGGGGCACCATCCTTTAGTGAAGCCATCCGTATGGGTTGTGAGATTTTTCACTCTCTTAAGAAAGTGCTCAAGGACCAAGGTCTTTCCACTGCAGTTGGGGATGAAGGGGGTTTTGCCCCAAACCTTGCAAGTAATGTGGCCGCCCTTGAAGCTCTTTCCACAGCAGTGGAAAAAGCGGGTTACAAATTGGGAGATGAAATACAGTTTGCCCTCGATGTGGCATCCTCTGAATTTTTTGATAAGGAAAAAGGAAAGTATGTATTTGGAAAGAGCGACGGATCTGAGCGTGATTCCGATGAGATGGTTGCTTTTTACGAGGAATTGGTAAACAAATTCCCTATTCGTTCAATTGAAGATGGTTGCGATGAAAATGATTGGTCCGGATGGAAAAAACTAACCGACGCCATTGGTGATCGTGTACAACTTGTTGGAGATGATTTGTTTGTAACAAATGTAGACTTCCTTAAAAGAGGAATCGATCAGGGGGTGGCCAATTCCATCTTGGTAAAAGTGAATCAAATCGGCTCTCTTACCGAAACCTTTGACGCAGTGGAAATGGCAAAGGAAGCCAAGTATACTTCCGTAATTTCCCACCGTTCCGGAGAAACCGAAGATGTGACTATCGCCGATATTTCCGTGGCCACCAATGCCGGACAAATCAAAACTGGTTCCCTTTCCCGCACCGACCGTATATGCAAATACAATCAATTGCTTCGCATTGAGGAACAGTTGGGAGACTGTGCTGTTTACGGGGGAAAACTTTAATCTGGTTTTGCTACTTTGTCTGCAGAGACAATATTGGTTTCTCTGCTAAGACTAAATGAAGCCTACCATCACTCTGCCTCCTTACCCAGAGGAGCTGACGGATTGGTGGTGGAAACAAACAGTCCAGCAATGGCCAGAGCACGGTCAGGAAAAGATTCTCAATTTATTGCGGGAAGAAATTGTCCGGCAAAGCGACCGTTTTAACAAAACCCGGGATTTTGATCCCTCATCCTACGGAGCTCGGGATTTATCGATCCTTGCCTATGGAAATTTTTATTCCCCGCGCACCTTTGCTGCCTGTGGGTTTTCTCTCGCGGAAGCCTTTAATTATCGTGGATGGCGGGCACCTGGAAAAGGTCCGGTCCGTATTCTCGACCTGGGCTGTGGTTCTGGGGCAAGCTCGCTAGCAACGCTCTTTTATCTTCGTAGATGGGGAATTAAAAATCCCATTCAATTGGACGCGTGGGATTACTCGGGTAAAAGCGTGGCATTTTTAAGAAATATTCACCGGGAAAATCCCCATTTGTGGCGAAATACCCAAGTCAACACTGAGCGTAAAGACCTTCGGCATCAGAACGAAAATTTACTTAAAGGAGGATATGACCTGATTTTATCCAGCTATGCCATCAATGAATGGCTCGAGGGCACTGATCATGTTCACAGAGCAACAATCATCGGGAAAATAGGATCTTTACTTAAAGAGAATGGTTACCTGCTCCTTATGGAACCGGCTGAAGGAAAAGCTTGCCGGGCACTTCACAGTGCCAGTGCACAAGCTGCAGAAAACAACGACCGTTTACATCTTACTGCTCCATACTTTAATGGAGTCCCCTGCCCCCTTCTGATGAAGGAAAGTAAGTATTTTAGTCACGAGGTCCGACCCTGTACCCCCCACAACCTGGTTGAGCAAATTAATCATCACCTGAATCTGGAAATTCGCGAGGTTAAGTTTGGCATGTCCGTAATCGCCTGCAACCAACCTGGAAGATTGCCTGATAATTCGGGCGTGCTAAGGATTATTTCTCCGGTTCGCAAACGAAAAGGGACAATTTCTTTTTGGGGAATTGGAGTTGATGGCAAAGAAGTTCACATTGAATGGCAAAGAAGGAACCTCTCCAAAGAGGATCAGAAAGCCCTCCTATCCTTGCAACGGGGAGATATAGTTGAACGATTTTCAACCACTGAAAGCACAGATTCTAGAATCCGCCTCGAAAAAGCTGAGGATATCCAACCACTCTTTCTACCCCGTTGGGAGAGTGCTGCTTAAAAGCCAATGGCGCCTCTACTACCCTGTTTGGTTATCAATTCTCGGCCAAACCATACTCCGGTACCACTATTTAATTCAGTAAGGGTAAGAAGGAAGTAAAAATCTTTTTGGGTAACCCTGTCCACTCGTGAAGTTTCCTCAATAATTTTTCCAGACAGGGAAAAATAGGGTCTTGGAGAGGATACCTGATTATCTCCATCCGCACTTAGTTTTTCCCTAACATTATTGGCATAGGAGTCAGATATTTTTCCTTCCGGACCCGCAGTGGTGGAAATCCGAACACGCTTGCTGGCAAGTAAATCACGTTTCATTCCCTGAAGCAACAAATCGGTATCGAAATAAGTCTGGGTATCGTTACGAATTTCTCCAATGTGCAAGATAGCAGGCTGATGAGGTGCCTCGGACAGACTACCACTGGTCAGTAAATCAGAGACTAATTGATTTGCGGCACGGGTGAAGTCCTGTGCATTGATCTTATCCAAGTTGACCAGTCCTTTATTGCTTCCATCTTCTAAGTATCTAGCATCAGCTGCCTTGCCCATGGGTTTTCGCTCATTGCATGAAAAATGGAGGAGGCTGGAAAGAAAAACAGAGAGAGAAATAAAAAATTTCATGAATTTTTTGCTGGTTGTATTTTTAATCGAAAAGCAGTTACCCACGGACGGGAGGAAACCGACTCGATCATTTTGGACTCCCCGGGACGGATCATCAAGGCTTTCCAAACTAAATTGGTATCCTTGACCAAAAATCCTTCCTTGTCTAACCATTCCAGTTTGTGGGTAAGCAAGGCTTCCCTGCTCGAGATATTTTTAAGCTCCACCTGAATGCGTAAAAGGTCTCCGTCTACTTTACCCTGAGTAATGCGGACAACATCGAGCACATTCTCCAACCCATCTCCAAATTCAACTTTATTAATCTCAGGTTTGGAGCTTTGATCCTGGGCATCTTTTTTACTGACCGTGCCAACTTTTCCATTTTTCGCACAGCTAGATACAAGCAACAGACCAAGAATGGAAAAGAGAAAAATTTGAATAGAACCAAGTTTCATAGAAATAATTATTTATGGGAAAGGGAACATATTCCAACTACCCTCAGGGGAGTAAAAGCGGATATACTCCGCACCCAGACTAAATTTGTATGTTTGGAAGGTAATGTCACTTCAGTTGATAATTTCGTACCAGTCCCTGCCAAGGTCAATAGCTGATCTTTGGGTGTGGGGATTTTGCAAAAACGGATCTGTTTGGGCAAAGTGCTCCATGATCGCAGATCCGCACGGGTAGTCAACTGAGCGAGAATGCCGGCACCAGCACCGACAACAGCACGTGTCAGGTCGTTTTCAGCACGGACTGCATCGGTTGCAAGGTACTGCAAACCACCCTTGCTCAAAGCTGCAGTAATGGCTTTTGATAATTCGATCTCAAAATATTGATCAAATTCCTGAGCCACAATCGCATCCATATCAGCAAGGAGCTCAGTGCCCACTGTTTGGTTCCGGTCCTTCGAGAAAGATACATCTAGATCAGCAAGATATTGATCATTGGTACGGAGGAGAGGAAAAGCTATTCCAAGGTAAGGGATCCGGGAAGTGGCGGAGAAAAAATAGAGTGGCAGATCAAACCTTCGCTCCAATCGAACAGGTGCACGGCCGGTCTCGAAAAAAACATAAGTTGATGGACTAATTTCTTTGCGGCCAGATTTTGCCGTCTGATAATCTTCCAAAATCCATGGATTGTCCGGATAAATTGAAACAAGTTGGCGCAAAGAATATTCAGCCTTGGTATAATCTTCCTGCTGGGTGGCCCCGTGCAAAAAGTAAAGTGCTTCAAAATACACAGCAGCAGGGTTAACGAATTTAGAAAGATTTGCGGGAACAAGGCTCTGAATTTTTTTGCGTTCCTGATAAAGAGAACTCCCGACCATATGATCGGATAAAGTTTTGCCAAGATCCACTTTTCTCTTTTTGGACTGCTCTCTTGCGACCTCAAGTTCAAGTTTCCATATATCTGTGGAGTCCTGAATTGCCTGCCGGGTCTTAAAGATTTCAGCCCGTGCCCTCCCCCGATCACCTTCCAGTAAATAATTATGTGCCTGATAAGTCCTTAACATAACACGCTCATATATTCTTGATTTGTATGGCTTTAATTCTGCAGAGCCTATGGTTGATAATAATTCTTCAGAAATTTTTGTTTCCGTTCGCAGATGAGGGCCAAACCAATGATCATACTCTCGAGATGCATAATCCAAAGCAGCAATACTCTTTTTCTGATCTCCCTGCATCCGGGCAACCGCACCTTGTTCAAGATAATAGAGTAAACGGTCTCTCTTTGGTCCATCTCGGGATAATCGATCAGCTTCTACGCCTGCTTTTTGCAGATCCCCAATTTTCCATAGAAACTGAAAGTTCTCCGTTCGTTCGTAGTGCGATGAAAAACATCCGCACAGCAAAAGAGCGATGATTGCAAACTTTACAAATTTAACCACTCTTAGAGAATTATTCGCAAAAAGAGGAAACAAAGAGAAATTCTTCAATCCTCAGGAAATACCTTCACTTCAAAGTTTTTATTTCCCCGCACATCCCCCACGGTCGTACGATAACGGTTTTGTGTCCGCAGTGCCTGAAGAAGTGCTTGTTGTTGAAGTTTTTTTTCAAATACGAGTGGTTTTTTAAAGGAGTTTAAGAGCTTGGAGGTCAGCATTAGAGTATTTAGTTCAACATCCATTTTTCGACTAAACCCGCTAGGCAGACAAAATACCAACTGGCCGGGTACTACCTCTTGCTCTTTTCCATTCATGAGCAGGGATATTCTGCCCAACAAACCGATTATTTTCATACCACCATTTGTGGTGACCCCAACCATAAAGGCATAGGGTTGTTCAGATTTTACCTGTAAATCAGCAAATGCAGACGATATGTTCAGAGAAGTGCCACCGTACAAAGTATGGATACAGTAAGACCCCGAATGCAAGGAGAGTTGATTTCTCGTTGTGAGTGTAAAACTGGCTGCCTCCACACTTCTCAAACAAAAATTTCGGTTTTGATTTTCCTCCATTTCGATTCCGCCTTTAGGAAGTACCGTTACGGTACGCCCAACCCCGATGAAATCATCTTCCTCCAATCTGTCCCGGTTCTCCCAAATCTTTCTTGCCAAAACAGCACCAAATACTTGGCTGATACGGAAATCTTTTGGCTCATGTTCAAGTATATCCAGAGCATCTCCAGCCTGTTGGGAAACCTTCCTTCGAGAAGCATAACGGGCGACCACCATTTTTCCTTTGGTTACCCGAATTGCCTCTTCAATTTTTTCTCGTAATGGGTGGTTATAGTTTTGCTTAACCATACCCATTGCCTTGTTCAACTCCCAGAGAGCACCATCATATTCCTTCTCACGCTCAAGTTGAATACCAAGCTGGTAGACCTCATCAACTGACTCCTGTGCAAACCCAATAAAGCCCAGTAATAGAAGGCAAGAGTAGAGAACGGATGCTATATATACTCTGTAACCCAAGGCTATGCCCAATATACAAAAACTTTAGTTAAAAAGAATGGTTAACATTGATTGAGAGACCTCCTACAAAATCCTCAAACTCTGGAGTATTCAAATCATCGTTCGTTCGTTTCCAAGAATAATTTATTAAACCTGTAATATTGAACCATTCAGTCAAAGAATGACTTGCGGATAACCCTGCATTGTAAACCCGATCTATTCGACTTGTGTTTGAACCTTCGGTGAAAGAGGTTGATTGGTAGGAAATTGAAGGGACAAAAGTCAAAGAATCTCCCACCATTTTTGTATACGAAATAGACAGTGCATGACCAATACTATCTTGTAAGTTAGAAGGGTATTCTGAGGAAGTGGAAATTCCGCTCTGTTGCATGATGGCCTCGATAAAATTGTAATAAACAGGGTCAGCAATTTGCTGTTCTAATGTATCACCTTGGGTAAAGGTGTAACTCGCTCCTACTGTAAAATTAACAACATCTCCAGAAGTGAGAATAAAGTTCTTTGAAAACGACAGACTCGGTGTATTTGAATAAGAGATTATATTTTTCTTACCCCGAAAAGTACTGGGCACAACATAAGCATTGGACAAACTTAGGCTAAAATCGTTAGGCAAAACAAAAGGAAGGGATAATGATAATATTTGAGTATCGAGATCATATACTTTCATGTCGCTACCATAATCACGGAAAGGATCTGTAAAGGTACGCATTTGCACGAGACTAAAGGCAGGCGCACACACCACCTCATCCCCCATACCGTATTCTCCAAGGCCCAAATTAAAAGTAAGGGACAGATTTAGAGAGGTTCCTTCTTTCTCATTTTGAGCAACCTTTTCTGCGTTGGAAGTGTAATTAAAACTGGAACTTCCTACAACTGATGGGGTAAGTGTTGAATTCCTGACCTGCAATAACCTTTGCTCACCCATTGGATCTTCTTCCAGGGTGTAAGCTTCTGATAGTGAATCGGCAAAAAAATCTGCATTTAAAAAAGAACTTGGCTCATTTGAAGAAGAACTCAAAGGCTTAAGCACTGAATCCTGAGCAGTAACAACCAGTGATGAAAATATGTATATGGCTAATAGTGACCTTATTCCGTTCATAGAATGAACTTGTACAGGAGGATTACTTTTAAGAAAAGGAATTAGTTTCCGATTCTTCCAATTGAAACTGACCCCCCAAATTGATCAAAACTGGGACGATCCATAATCAAATTGTTAGCATACCGAATATTTTGAATAAAATTCACACGACCGTAGAGAATGCTATTGAAGTTGGGATATTTGCCATCCATCCCTCCGTAGGCCGAATTTAGTTTAACTTGAGAACCTGTTGGGAAATTTAAATTGGACAGATTAACTGTCATAGCCTCCATGGCAATGCGCTTTACATGTTCGGAAAACCGTAGGTTATCCACAGAAATCTCTTGATGGGCAAGTAACTCTACTGCGTCATGAACTCCACGCCCGCTCGTTGCTAAGTCCGAATTTTGAATGACCAATCGATCCAAAGACCGCAGGGACATCTCATCCTGAGCATACAAATCTACTTCAATAATCCGTAATGTATTGAACGACCCAATACCCAAGGATTCACCTTCGTACCGAAGAGAAGTCTCTTTTTCAAAACGAATACCTCCGGCAGAAAGAAGAATCAATTGATTGTCGATTCCCTCGGTTTGATCAACCGAAAAGGTTAGGCTTCCGCCCAAAGAAAGAGTTTCGGTGGCAGCAAAGAGCAATTGATCATATGCAAGTTGTGATAAGTCATAAGTTCCGCTACCAAAGGTAAGATTGCGCCCGCCAAGAATGCCTTCGGGATCGGGGTGATCATCTATATGATCATCGGTCAATTCATTGTTCGGATCGTAGTTTGGATCCGTACTTCCATCATCTACATAGTTTGGATCAGTACCGTCGTAGTTCTGATCGTAGTTTGGATCCATTGATCCATCATATGCATAATTTGGATCAGTACCGTCGTGGTTC
>MDSZ01204130.1_pt1 | contig 20463 bp, 23 predicted proteins | sample 811201 | NCBI WGS metagenome assembly MDSZ01 (sample SAMN05326647, study PRJNA326480) | marine metagenome | isolation source: seawater | place: Indian Ocean: North | collected 2010 | reverse complement strand
CCTCTACTTTATACACTTCAAAATCTCCTCATAATCTGAAAATGGTTTCTTTTCATTTCCTATTATCTGATATTCTTCATGGCCTTTTCCTGTAATCAGAAGAATTTCACCTTCATTTAATTCGCTAATTGCTATACTAATTGCTTCTGCTCTATTAGATTCAATAATTATTTTATCTTTATCACTTATTCCTGATGCGATCATCTCTATAATTTCTTCGGGTTTCTCAAATCTTGGATTATCAGATGTAATATAAATCTTTTTTGCATATTTTTGAGCCACATTTCCCATCAGCTCTCTTTTGCCTTGGTCTCTATTTCCTCCGGCACCAAAAACTAATTTTAATCCTTTATGATTTTTTTTCTTAAGTTCAGAGCAAACTGCTTCAAGAGCATCTGGCGTGTGAGCAAAATCAATAAATATATTTTCATTAGAAATTTTTTGAAGTCTTCCGCTAGGTAATACCATTTCTTCTGCAGCACAAAAGAATCCTGTGCAATCTGAAGTTATTGAATAGTAGTAAGGTAATGAAAGAAGTAAATTATAGATATTATATCCAGCATGTAGCTTAGGACTTGAATTAAATTCACCCCATGGTGTTTTTGCAGAAAAATTTATTCTGCCATCTTGATGAAATTCTTTTATTTCGAAGTAAATGTCAGCCTTCCTATTTTTGCTAGAAACTGAGTATATTTTTTTACCCTTAAATATATTCTCTATGTTTGAAAAATACTTTTCATCCAGATTATAGGATAGAGTTTTTAAACTACTTTTTTCAGCTAATTTTAATTTTGACGCCAAGTATTCATCAAAATTTTTATGATAATCTAGATGATCTCTTGAGATATTGGTTAGTGCTGCATGCTCAATAGTCAAACCTTTAAGTCTGTTCTGATGCAAACCTATTGATGATGCCTCTATAAAGATATTCTTAATATTATTCTCTAAGCATTTGCGCATTACTGATCTAATAAATAATGGCTCCTCTGTTGTTAAGCTATTACTGAAATATTTGTTGCCATTCAAATAAGTTCCAAGAGTGCCTATTGTCGAATTAGAGATAGAATTGAAAGAAAAGGCCTGGCTAAGCAGCTCTATCGTTGTACTTTTTCCATTTGTCCCAGTTACAAAAAAATTTTTGAAGGCTGACTGTTGTATATCATAGATTTCATCAATCCATCTAAGATAGTTTTCTTCAAGATTGTCTACTTTTAAGATTTTTGGATCATCATTTTGTTCAAACTTGCTATCTATTAAAATTAAAGACAGTTTATTAATATCTTCTTGGTTCAGATATTTGATTCCATTGTTTAGTGAAATAAAAATATCGTCATCTTTTATATATTTTGAATTCGAAACAAAATTTCTTTTTTCAAAATCCATATTATCTAAAGGATTAATCATAGCCTCTTCAACCTTTTCAGAAATTGAGACATTTTTGCAACAACAGGAGCTGCAACATCTGCACCAAAATAATTATTAGGATCTGGTTCGTCAATGGTAACGACCATTATAAATTTAGGGTCTTCATATGGAAAAATAGATGCAAAACTAGATAGATATCTTCCATCTTTTGCTCGGCCAAGTCCTTCAATATACTTTTCAGCTGTTCCTGTTTTTCCTGCCAAGCTTATTGATTCATTTTTTAGATTCTTTGCCGTTCCATTAAGAACAACTTCTCTTAAAGAATCGAGAATAAAGTTTGCAATATCTTCATTTAGGATTTTTTTTCTTATCACTTTCTCATCAAATTTAATTTTTGGCTCAATCATATAGCCTTTATTTGCAAATACAGTATAAGCTCTTGCAATCTGTAAAGAATTTGCAGCCATACTATATCCATAACCCAAAGAAGCTCTATCAATCTCATATAATTTAGGCCTATCTAAAATTAAGCCTGGATAGCTAGTTGTCCAATCCATATTTAAATACTCCCCAAAACCGAATTGTCTTAAATTCTCTCTTAATTGCTGATCTGAAAATTTAATAGCAATCATTGCTGTACCAACTTGTGAAGAGTTAAAAATGACTTCTTTAGGATATATCTTCCCAAAATTTTTACCTCCAGCTTCACACCTCTTATATTTAGAAAGTATTATGCATCCAGGATTAGTGTTTAGCTCGGTGTCTTTATTTATTAGATTGAAATGTAACGCTCCTGCTACTGTAAATGGTTTTATCAATGACCCTGGTTCATAAAAATCATCAATTAATCTATTTTTTTCGATTATTCTTGAAGAATCATTAGGGTTAAATGTTGGGTAACTAGCCATAGCTAAAATATCTCCAGATTTTGCGTCCATTATTAATGCATAACCTCCTTTTGCATCATTTGAAGATATTGCATTTTTTAATTCATCAAATAATTTATATTGAAGAGTTATATCTAATGTGAGTTTTAAACTCCTTTGATTGCTAGATAGACTAAAACTATTTAAATCGCCAAAAGTTTTTTCTCCTCGCCTATTGCGAATAAATGATTGAGATGACTGACTCTCTGAAATTTGATTTTCAAAAACTCTTTCAACGCCTTCCAGACCACCATCAGTGCCTGAAAATCCTATTACTGTACTCGCAATAGAACCATAAGGATAATATCTCCTTGATCTAGGTTCTTGAATTGGCATGCAATTACATATAGCCCTAGCTTTTTTTAAAAAATCTATATTAATTTCGTTTTCAAACCAAAGCCTTCTATTAGAATTTAGAAATATTGAAACACCTTCTGTTTCTGCAAGTTTAAATACTATATTCTTTTCCGATTGATTATTAAAAAGTAATGTCGGTCTTACTATATCTAAGGCTAATTGATTATCGTTTCTATCAACAATTTTGCCTCTTGGTAAAAAATTTATTTCTGTGACTGTACTCTGATTTGTGCTGTAAGAAATAAAACGGTCTCTATCTTTGCTAAGTTCGTAATACCTAAAGATTGGCAATAATAATAAAATCAAAAAGATCAAGAAAATAAATCTGAGTTTTATCATTATTCCACACTTTCAGGTTCTTTCATCCCTAAATCTATGGCCCTTTCATATATAAAAGGCGATGATTTTATTAAAGAAATTTCAAGATTTAGTTTCGTCTTCTGATTATCCAAAGATGAAATTTTTTGTTGAATCTTGTCTAAATGTTCAAAATTTCTCTTATATTCGAAAACAAGATTTACTTTTATTAGTGCAAGACATGTTGTTAGAACAAGAAGAATATATAAAACAATATCTAGCAACTTCATAATTTTTCAATCACTCTCATTTTTGCACTTCTTGACCTTATGTTTATTTTAACTTCATCTTCAGATGGATATATAAGCTTATGGGTTTTAAACAAAGAGTTTTTTTCTTCTTCAATTATAGGTATTTGTTTTTCATGCAGATTTATTTTTTCCTTGAAAGCATTTTTTACAAGCCTATCTTCTAATGAATGAAAAGAAATGACCACGATTCTTCCGCCTTTCCTAATTGCTGTCTTGAGGGTATTAAGACATTGCTCAAGATTGAGCATCTCATTATTTACAGCCATCCTAAAAGCTTGAAAAGATTTGGTTGCTGGATGTTTTTTCGTTTTCATTTTTTTAGCATTTTTGATTAGATCTGATAAATCTAAAGTATCACTGAAAAGCATATCTGACCTTCTTGCTACTATTGCTTTAGCAATTCTTCTTGATTCTTCTTCTTCGCCGTATGTCCACAGGATATGACTTATATCTTCTTCTTTATATTCATTAATTATTTCTGAGCATGTTATGCCTGATTGATTATTAAATCTCATATCTAATGGTCCTTTTTTCTGAAAACTAAAACCTCTTTCAGGAGAATCAAGCTGAGGAGATGACAATCCACAATCAATTATTGCTCCTGAAATAGACTCACTATCAAAATAATTACCTAAATTACAAAAATTGTCGTGAATGAAATTAAAATTCTTGGATTGAATTTTTTTTGATGCTGACAATGCATCAGGATCAAGGTCAAAAGAATATAATTTTGCAGTATTACTTATTCTTTCCAGTATCTCTCTACTATGACCCCCTCTACCAAAAGTACAATCCACATATACACCATTTCTATCTGTTAGAAGGTGATCAATTGATTCTTTAAGTAAAACAGGGGAATGCTTAATCCTTTAATCTCCTAAGAGTTTCTTTAATGTCAATTTTTCTTAAATTATTTAAATTTATATATCCATCAGAATTTGTGTTTGATTTTTGGTTTATTGGCTTAATAGGTGGTGATGAAGTTATGTATGGAGTCTTAAATTCATCTAGATCAAATCTTCTCAAGCCTGTAGCTATTATAGTTACTGAAATTTCATCCCCATATGATTCATCTAACATTAATCCAGGAATTGCTTCTATACCCTCCTTACCTATATTTTGTACTTGATTCATGATTTCCGGCAGTTCTTTTTTTTCTAAGGCAGATGCGCACACATTTACAATTAAACCTTTTGCATTTTTCATTTCTGCCTGGTCAAAAAATGGATTGCTTAATGCATTATGAACAGCTTCTGCAGCTCTATTTACACCAGTTGCCTTGCCATAACACATTATAGCCATTCCTTTATGTGACATTGCGGCTTTAACATCAGCAAAATCTATATTCATTCTTGCGGTATCAGTTAAAATTACATTAGTGACACTTTTCAATGCATTAGTTAATACATTGTCAACTGCATCAAAACCTTCAGATAAGTCAGTGTCTTCTGGAAAAATTTGAAAAATCTTTTCATTATCTATTTCAATTAGTGAATCAACGTTATCTATAAGATCATTAATACCTAATTTTGCCTGATTAGCTCTTTTTGCACCTTCATGCCTGAATGGAGTGGTAACTACGCCGACTGTCAGAATGCCCATGTCTTTAGCTAATTTGGCAATAATAGGAGCTCCACCTGTACCTGTACCACCACCCATGCCCGCAGTAAGAAATAACATTTCAGTATTTTCTAGATGTTCTTTTATTTCTTCTAAGCTCTGTTCAGTTGCTGCTCTACCTTTTTCTGGATCATTTCCAGCGCCAAGACCCTTTGTTAATTCCTGCCCTAATACAATTTTCTTTGCGGTATGTATTTTGCTCAAATCTTGTGCATCTGTATTAGCACAAATAAAATTTACACCTTTGATGCCAGAATTAATCATGTGGCTTACACTATTTCCACCGCCACCCCCAATTCCAAGGACTGTTATTTTGGCTTGCTCATAATCAGAATCTAAAATTTCCCAAGTCATAAGAAAAGTTTATATGAGAGGTGTGAGTTGGTCTATAAGCCGGATTCTGTTTTCAGCTATCATTTATCTAGATGTTTTGTTACCAAAACATTCATGCTGCCTACCCAGGTCATGCACGAGCAGTACAATTTGACCTCTATTTGGCATTGCTTCAAGTGGGGTTTACCATGCCCTAATTTTAATTAGGCGGTAAGCTCTTACCTTACCTTTTCACCCTTACCATAAATGGCGGTATATTTTCTGTGGCACTAGCCGTAGACTCACGTCCCCCAGTCGTTAACTGGCACTTTACTCTTTGAAGTCCGGACTTTCCTCTTAATAAATTAAGCGATAGCTCGACCAACTCAGCCACATATAATATCAAGAGTTCTTAGAAAAAGATAAAAATCTTCTATAAATCTTATTCTTATTAATTCCTGTAATTTCAGAAACTGCTTTAGAAATATCTTTTAATGATAGCTTTGATGAAAATTCATTGTAGATCCTATCAGCTAATAAAAATGATTCATCATTGTTGAAAACTTTTATTAGTATGACGAATTCGCCTTTTACTAAATCTTTATCTTTTAATAAAGTTTTTTTGATTTCATTAGGAGATCCTCTGAAAAAATTTTCATGTATTTTTGATAATTCTTTTGCTACACAAACTTGTGCTGAATTACTAAACTTTTGATTTAGAAAATCAAGAGTATTAATTATCCTTTTTGGAGATTCAAATATTATTGTTGTCCCATCAAATTCTTGAATTTTTTCACAGAGGAATTGAATATCTTTCTTAGCCTTAGGGAAAAATCCTTTGAACTGAAATGAATCAGTAGGCAAACCACTAGCTACAAGTGAGGAAATTACAGAAGTTGGACCTGGCAAAGGAATAATTTTGATCTTTAGATTGATAAGATCTTTAACTAACTTAAATCCTGGATCAGAAATTAGAGGCATGCCTGCCTCGCTCATTATTCCTGCTGAAGATATACCTTTGAGAGAATGTATTATCCTCTTTCTGTCTTTATCATTTGATTTATCATTATATGTAACGATACTTGAAGGTTTAATCTCATATTTATTTAAAATAATTCTAGATTTCTTTTTATTTTCCACTATCAATAGATCTAAATTTCTTAAAGTATCTATGGATCTAATAGTAATATCATCAAGATTGCCAATTGGAGAAGGTATAATATAAAAGTTCATGTATATAAGAATTGTCTTAACTATATTTTATATTTTAATCATTAGTAGTTGTTCTTCTAGCCCAAAAGAATTAGATGAAAAAATTTCTTTTGACTCTAAAAATAATACATTTGAATTTGATCAAGTCAGCAACCTTAAGCTGACAGAAAATCAAAAAATATATGGCGGCACTTTTATAGTGGCTCTACCAAATTATAAAGAATTCTCAGAATTCAATAATTTCTTTCAAATTGGTGTGGTTCACGCGATAAAAGAGCATGGCATAGAAAATAATATTGAATTTATAATTCAAGAGGAATTAGTTCCCAGTGAAATTAAAGACAATTTTTTAATTGGTCCTGTTAGCAAGGATCTTGTTAAAAAATTAGATGGGTCGATATCAAAAGATAAAGCATTGTTTTTAAATGAGACAAAAATAAACTTCAACATAACTCTAGATAGCAATTCCCAAATAAAAACTCTAGCTAAATATCTTGAATCAAAGCAAATAAATAGGGTTGGGATTATTAGTGATGAATTGAGTGATAAAGAAGCGGAAAAAAAATTTAAAGCTAATTGGTTTGATGGTTATAGAGACATTATTACGATTGAAGCGGATAAGCAAACTAATACAGATTCAAGAATTAAAAATTTTCTAGATGTCACGGAAAGCAATGATAGATATGCAAAGATAGATGATGCTAGTTTTTCTTTGGTTGAGTTTATTCCTAGAACTCGTGACGATATTCAACAAATAATAATTTTTCCTGAAAAGACAAACAGGCTTTATGAATTAGCTTCATTAATTAGATTCAATTATGGCCTTAATTATGAAGTTATTGCTTTAACTTCTAAGTTAGATGAAAAAATTGATTTAAATGAAATAAAACTTCACAACATTTCTTTAATAGATCATACATATGAAAATAAATTCGGTTTTGATCTAAGTAAAAGCAGAAGTTTTTGCTTGGGATATGATTCTATGCTTATTGCATATGCTTTGAGCAATAGGATTGAAGGAAGAATCAGGGGTCTTTTAGGAATCTATAGCATTAATTCTGAATTTATAGAAATCAATTCTTATATTAATTAAAAGAATATTTTAAATCCCTCTCTGAATCTGTTAAAGATAATTCAAAAGCTGGTCTGGAAAATAGCTTTTCTTGATAGCTGTATAAACTATCAAAGGATTTAGATTTTGGTGTACTAACTCCAAGATATGGAAGTCTGTATAAAATTGCACTCATATAACAATCGACTAAAGTAAATTCATCACTCATAAAATATGGTTTTTCTTTTAAAACTAAAACTATTCCAGCAACTAAAGATACGAGTTCTTTTTTAAGTTTATCAAATTCTTTTTGACTAATTTTTGGAGCCATCATTTGATCCATAATTGGAAGCCATTCTTTTTCAATTCTATGAACTAAAAGCCTACATTCTGCCTTTTCATTTGGATAAATTGGTAAAAGCGGAGGGTGTGGAAATCTTTCATCAAGATATTCTGAGATTACTCTAGGCTCATAAATTGTTACTTCTCTATCAACCAATACTGGCAGTTTATTATAGGGATTGATAGTCGCTAATTCATCTGGTAATTTTGCACTAGGATCAAATTCTTTTATATCACAAGATATATCTTTTTCTGCCAAGACAATTCTGATCATATGACTATAATGTCCTTTTTCTTCTGAATAAAAAATCATTTCAACTCCTTTGCGTATTCTCTGTATAGCAGCCACATAACAGCTGTAAAAATAATGAAGAATAAAATAACAAAAATTCCATTCCTCTCTCTAGTAATTCTTGCAGGTTCACTTGCGTAAGCAAGAAAGTTTACAAGGTCCTTCATTGAGTCATCAAACTCTTCTTTTGATAACGAACCTTCAGCTTTACTAATTATTTTACCATTGGTGTCAAGTGTCTGAGTGCCTTGAAGACCGACAAGAACATTTGGCATAGAAGTTCCAGGATAAACAAGGTTATTACTTCCCAATAATTGCTCTTGATCCTCATAAAATGTTCTTAAATATGTATATATCCAATCTTCTCCTCTAACTCTGGTTCTAAGAGTAAGATCTGGAGCGCCAATAGCAGATACTTCGGGTAATCCAAAAGTCATATAATCAGCAGCCTTAGTATCAGGATTTGCAATAAGATCTTCTATGAGAATTGACTCTGGGATGTCTAAGTCACGTTGCAACCTATTCCATCTTAAAAGTTCAAGAGTATGGCATGTTGAACAATAATTCATGTATATGCCTAGACCTCTTTGCAGTGAATATGTGTCATGAACATCTGCGTTATAAGAATCACACTTCTCTAAAGTTCCACATTTATTCTCACCAGCTGAAAATAGATTCAAACAAAAAATGAACAATAATATTAAAAACTTCTTCATAGGCGATCAGGAACCTCTAAAGTTTTCTCATATTTAGTATAAATTGGCATCAATATAAAAGGTGCAAAATAAAAAATAGTGCATATTTGTGCTATTAATGTTCTTAATTCATTAACGGGTTTAGTTCCTAGATAGCCTAATGTTATGAATGAAGAGGCAAACAGAATCATAGCAATCTTACTATATATGCCTTTATATCTAATACTTTGTACATTTGATCTATCTAGCCATGGAACAATAAACAAAATAGCTATACTTGCTGCAAAGATTATAAAGCCTAGAAACTTACTTGTAATTCCAAGAAATGGAATTCCAAAAGTTATAGCTCTAAGAATCGAATAAAAAGGCGCATAGTACCATACAGGAGCGATATGTTCCGGAGTCTTCAAGAAGTTTGCTTCCTCAAAATTAGGCTTCTCAATCAAATATCCTCCACCAGTTGGGGCAAAGAAAACAATTGCGAAAAAAACAATAAAAAATATGCCAATTGCTGGCAAAGCACTAAAAGTTTTATAAGGATGAAAAGGTGCTCCATCAAGAGGCATACCTCTTGAATCTCTATGTTTTTCTATATCTACACCTTCAGGATTTCCAGCGCCAACCTCATGTAGTGCAAATATATGAAAAACAACTAATGCAATCATTAAAAGTGGAACAACAACTACATGTAATGCAAAGAATCTTGATAATGTAATTCCTGAAAGAACATAATCTCCTTGAATCCAAACTTGTAGATCAGGACCTATATAAGGTATCGCTCCAAATAATGACAAAATAACATTTGCAGCCCAATAAGACATTTGACCCCAAGGAAGTACGTATCCAAGAAATCCTTCAGCCATTAAAAGAAAAAGCAGAAAGCAGCCAAATAGCCATACTAGTTCCTTTGGTTTTTGATAAGAACCATAAAGAAGGCCGCGAAACATATGAAAATACATCAAAAAGAAAAATGCGCTAGCTCCAGTGCTATGCATGTATCTCATTAACCAACCATATTCAACATCTCGCATGATATATTCAATACTCGCAAATGCACCCTCTTCAGTATTTGTATAAAACATCATCAGCCAAATTCCGGTTATTACTTGTATCATGAAAACGACCATTAATAATGCTCCAAAAAGATAATAAAAATTAACTTTCTTTGGTACAGGATGTTTCGTTAAATGTCTCTCTAGATTTTCAGTTACTGGGAATCTTCTATCTATCCAAGACATCGTAGAAGACATCAATGATTTTGGTTTATCTTTTTTAGCCATTATGCAGCTTCCCCTATTATTAGCGTATTTCCTGAAAATGTATGTGGAGGTATTTCTAAATTAATAGGTGCAGGCACTCCTTTGTAGACCCTTCCAGCAAGATCAAATTTTGATCCATGGCATGGACAAAAGAATCCTCCAAGCCATTCTTGATCCCATGCTTTTGGTTCAATCTCAGGATGATATTTTGGTGCGCATGACAAATGAGTGCAAACACCTTTTAGCACTGTAAATTTATTGTTACTTGATGGTAAAAATTCATTTGCTTGATCTGTAACTTTGTCATTTAATTTTGGTAGATTTTTAATAGCTTCCTGAGTTTGATGAACGACAAAAATTGGCGTTCTTCTCCACTCAACAATAGCCATAGCGCCTGGCTGTAATTTAGATAAATCAAATTTCACAGAAGCGCCCAATGCTTTTGCTTTTTCACTTGGCTTCCATGCACTCAGAAAAGGAACTGCAAAACCAGCTACTGTAACTGCTCCCATTATTCCAGAAGTTATTAATAATGCTTTTCTTCTTTTTTCATCAACTTTAGGTTTTGATTTCTGATGATGGCTATGTGAATGATCATGATAGTCTTCAGAATCTGTTAAATCACTATAGATTTCATTCTTCCATATAAAAAGTAATCTTTCTGCCTCTTTTCTATCTTCAGTTTTAAGACTTTTCTTAAAAATCTTACCTTCGATATTTAAGTATCCCCAATAAAATGGAGATCTATCTCTGGTGTAGAGTGACATTCCATCTAATATATGAATATGTTTTCTTTTTTTAGACATTTTGAACATTAAAAGCTGTGTTCAAACCTATTTGAAAAAGCTTTTTTGACCCACCTTTACTTTGCATTTCGTGCATTATATACGCAATCCTAGGAAAATAGAATTATTTTTTTTAATTTACCTTATGTTATTGTTTTTGAACATTAAACAAGAAGGTGTTCAAGATAAAAAAATTATCTCTTAGAGAATTGTGGAGACTTTCTAGCTTTTTTCAAGCCAACCTTTTTTCTTTCTTTGACTCTTGAATCTCTAGTTAAATATCCTGCTTTTTTTAATTCTGATCTGAATTCTGGGTTTATTTCTATAAGTGCTTTCGATATAGCTAACCTTATTGCGCCTGCTTGACCAAAAGAACCTCCACCTTGCACTTTGATGTCTATATCATATGTTTTTTCACTGTTAGTTAAAACTAATGGTTGTCTTATTATCATTTTAGCTACATCTCTACCGAAATATTCATCTATATTTTTTTTATTTACAGTAAGAGTTCCTTTACCTTTGGTTAAACGAACTACTGCAGTAGCTTCTTTTCTTCTTCCTGATACTGTAGACATTTACTCTATGACCTCTGGATTTTGGGCTTCATGTGGATGGTTTTCATCATTATAAACTTTGAGCTTCTTTATAATCTGCCTATTTAATCTATTTTTTGGAAGCATGCCTTTTACTGCATCCCTAATTATTTTTTCTGGATTTTTTTCTAATTGATCTTTAAAGGAGATTTTCTTAATTCCACCAGGATAGCCAGTATGCCTAAAATATATTTTGTTTTCTGTTTTATTACCTGAGACTTCTATTTTTTTTGCATTAACAAGAACCACAAAATCTCCAACATCTGAGTTTGGTGTATATTCAGCTTTATTTTTACCTCTTAAGATATTTGCAACTTGTGCAGATAATCTGCCCAATCTTTTGCCTGAGCAATCCATCAGATACCACTTTTGCTCAATATCTTGTGTTCTTATTGCTGTTGTTTTCATCTAATCCTCAAAGTTGAGTCGGTATATATTAATATATTGATAAGGGATTTAAAACATGAGAAACCTGTTTTTATTAATTTTATTTTTTGGTGTTTTTTTTGGAGTGCAAATTGTGTACTTTGAAAATTCATTAAAAAAGAATGCAGAAATTGATTTTGAAGATATCTCAGAATCAATTGTTTCAGTAGAGTCTATTCCTAATACACCTCAGAAGAAATTTGGATCTGGAGTCATAATATCTGATGATGGATATATAGTTACTGCTTTTCATATACTTTCTGGCACATTAAGTTCTGTAAAAATTGATGAAAAAACTTATATTGCTAATTTGATTGGTTTTGATGAATATGCTGATTTAGCTGTGCTTAAAATAAATGAAGAAGAATTAAGGCCTATTGAATTTCCGGAATTTTTTAATTTGAAAGTGGGAGAGACTGTTTTTGCAATTGGTAATCCATATAATCTTGGCATTTCAGTCTCAAAAGGAATCTTGAGCGGTACTGGCAGAACTTTTGGTAACCCTTATTTAGATATAATTCAAACGGATGCTGCTATAAATCAAGGGAGTTCAGGTGGAGCAATAGTAGACTCCGATGGACAATTAATAGGACTTAGTACATCTATAGCATCAATTTCAGGCGGTTCTGATGGTGTTGGTTTTGCGTTGCCAGCAGAAAGAGTTATCTCTATAGCGAATGAAATAATCAAATATGGAAGAGTCAATAGAGCATGGATCGGTGATTTCAAGTTTAAAAGAGGTTATTACAAAAAAAATAATGAAAGATTGTCAGCCTTATATGTCTTTGGTATAGATAATTCTAATATTGATGGTGGCTTAAAAGATGGCGACATAATAATTAATATAAAAGGTGCAGAAGCACGGTGGAATATCCTGAAAGCTTCAGTCAACAGCATTTCTCCTGGAGAGATATTAGAGCTAACTGTTATTAGATCTGATAAAGAGATTAATTTAAAGATAGCAACTAGAGAAAGACCTAATATTCCGCAGGTTCTCTAAATATTTCAGCACCTAGTTTAGTTAGTTTCTCTTCGATACATTCATACCCTCTATCAATATGATAAATATCCTCAATCTGAGTTCTATTCTTACCTACAAGGCCAGCTAAAACTAAGCTTGCCGAAGCTCTTAAATCAGACGCTGAAACTATAGAACCAACAAGATTTGGAACTCCTTTAATTAAAGCTCTATTTTTTTCTAACGAAATATCTGCTCCCATTTTTTTTAATTCATCTACATGTTGAAAGCGATTCTCAAAAACAGTCTCTTCAATCATTGATGAACCATCGGATATGGTATTTAATGCCATAAATTGAGCCTGCATATCAGTAGGAAATCCTGGAAATGGTTCAGTAGAAATATTTTTTGCTGATAGTTCTGTCATTGTCGCATCAACTTCTACCCAATCTTTGCCAGAATTGACAACTACTCCCATTTCAATAAGCTTTGAGCTAATTATTTTAATTGTTTCAGGTGTAATTTTATTAATCTTCACATGCCCATTTGTTATGGCTCCTGCTACCATATATGTTCCAGCTTCAATACGATCGAATAATACATCCCATTGGGTAGATTGAAGAGACTCTTTCCCATTGATTTCAATGAGAGATTCTCCAGCTCCAACTATGTCTGCTCCACAATTATTTAAAAAATTTGCTAGCTCAACAACTTCTGGCTCTTTAGCGCAGTTTCTTAGAATACTTTTTCCATCGCCGATAGAAGCTGCCATCATTAAATTCTCAGTCCCAGTCACAGAAATTTTTGGAAAAGTGAAATCTATTGGATTCAACCTATCTGCATCAAGATAAATATATTTAGAATCAGATTTTATTTTTGCTCCCATCTTTCCCAATCCATCTAAATGAAAATCTATTGGTCTTGTGCCTATATTGCATCCGCCAGGTTGCGATATTTTTGCTTTACCATATTTAGCTACTAATGGGCCCATTACTAAAACTGATGCTCTCATTGTTTTAACTAGCTCATACCTTGCTTCTGGAACAGAAATATTTGAAGAATCAATTTCAATATAACCATCCTCATCAAAATTTATTGATGATCCCATTGAGTTCAAAAGCTCTAACATGGTAGTTATATCTTGCAAATGAGGCAAATTACCTATCTTTGCTGGAGAATCTAAAAGAATAGTTGATGCTAATATAGGTAAGCCTGCGTTTTTAGCTCCTGAACAATTTACTTCTCCATGTAGCTGATTGCCACCTTTAATGATGAGTCTTTCCATTTACTGTTCTGTTATATTAAGTGGCTTCCATTCATTTATTGATGCATCTAGATCAAAATCATTTTTTTCCAAGATATCCTGAAACTGATTACGCCATATTTTTCCTAAGTTAATACCTTCAATTATTATGTTTATTATCTTCAAGTCGCCTGCTCTATTTCTATATACGGCGAATTTAGTTTTTCCAGTCCAGGAGCTTGTATCAGAAATAAATTCTATCTCAACTTCGTAAGTTTTATTTTTATTAACCTTAATATCTTCGTTTGTAATAATATCGTAATCCTTAAATTCAAGAAGTGTTGTTACATATGTATCAAGCAAAAGTTTTTTTGTTTTTTCTTCAAATAATTCAATTTGATTTTTAGTTGCTCCTTTATATGCTTTAGAGAGAAGCAATCTTGAAACAGTCCTTACATCTACCATAGGCTCCCATATATTTTTGAGCTTCAGTTTGAATTCCTCAGGTTCAGATTCATATTTTGAACCTTCTTCTTTAATGACAGTCAAAAAATATTGAGCATTTTTATCGATGAATTGGTGAATTTCTGGAATTTTTTCTGCTGAAAGAAATGGAGGTAAAAGTGAAAGAAGTAAAAAAAATTTCAAAAAAAATCGTATCATGTTTAGATTATAGTTTGAAATGAAGAAAAATATTTTCCAAAAAGAAGCAAAAAAGGCTTTTTTGATCGAATTGAAAGAAATGGAGGCTTTTGCAAGGTCTAAATACTTCAATGTAGAAGATTTATGTGAAAAAATTTATAAATGCAAAGGGAAAATTTTCCTTACAGGTGTAGGTAAATCCGGGCATATAGCAAATAAAATAGCAGCTACTTTATCAAGTACTGGAACGCCATCTTTCTTTATTCATCCCGCAGAAGCTCTTCATGGTGATTTGGGGATGATAGAAAAAAAAGATTGTATTTTAGCAATATCAAAATCAGGTGAGAGTAAAGAAATTAGGGATCTCATACCTGCAATAAAATTAAAAAAAATTCCACTCTATTCAATTACAGAGAATAAAGATTCTTCAATTGCAAAATCATCAGAAGCACATATATTGGTTAAAGTAGCTAGAGAGGCGTGTCCAAATGATTTAGCTCCTACTTCAAGCACAACAGTAACACTCGCTCTTGGCGACGCAATTGCTATTTCATTATTGAAAGCTAGAGGCTTTACATCAGAAGATTTTGCTAAATCTCATCCAGGAGGTAAATTAGGCAAAAAATTAACCTTAAGAGTAAAAGACATTATGATTCCCACTTCTAAAGCTGCAATAGTTAAAGAAAATAGCTCATTAAAAGATTTAATCTTTGAAGTTTCATCAAAGAAACAAGGCATTGCTCTAGTAAAAAAGCGAGAGAAAGTAATTGGAATTTTTTCAGATGGCGATCTTAGAAGAGAACTACAAAAGAATGTAGATATTCAAAAAACTAAAGTGAAATCAGTCATGAAAACTAACTTTAAGGCTATAAAAGATGAGGAACTTATAACTGAAGCAGCAAAAAAGATGAAAAAGTATAAAGTCTATAATTTAATAGTCGAGAGTAGAAATAATATTGTTGGAATATTGACTATGCATGACATATTGGAATCAAATGTTTTATAGAGCAATAATTTTATTATTATCAATTAGTATTTCTGCTCAGGAATATGAAATTAATTCTGATAAAGTTGAAATTAATACTGAATTAAACACAATTACTTATATTGATAATGTCAATTTCAATTCAGATAGTGTCAAATTCAACGCTGATATTCTCAGCATTGATCAAACTAATGAAGCTTTTCAGGCGTCAGGAACGCCAATAAAAATAGAATTTTTTGATGGTCAGGGTTATATAAAAGGAGAGGCTAATACTATCGAGATTGTCGCTGATAGTCTTATTCTAAAGGACCAGGTTACGATAATAAGATCTGGCAATAAAATTAACTCAGATAAAATAGTAATAAGACTTGGAAAGAATGATCAAAGTTAAATCACTTAGACGATCTGTTAATTCAAAAATCTTATTTAATGATATCAATCTTGAATTGCCAAGTAATCAGATTACAGGCCTTTTAGGTGCAAATGGTGCTGGAAAAACTAGCCTTTTTAGGGCAATAGCAGGTCTTTCGAATATTGATTCAGGAGAGCTTACTTTCTTTGATGAAAATTTGAAAAATATGAGTTTAGAACAAAGAGCTGCCGCGGGACTAAATTATGTGCCACAAGAGAATTCACTTTTTGATGATTTAACACTTTTAGATAATTTAATGGCAGTAATTGAATTGAAATTCAAATCTGTAACAGATTTAAAAAAGAAAGAAGCCGACTTATTACTTAAAAAAATGAATTTGTTTGAAAAGAAAAATATTAAATCTAAGAATTTATCTGGAGGAGAAAAAAGAAAAACGGAAATATTAAGGGCTATACTTCTGGAGTCTAAATTTATACTTTTAGATGAACCTTTTGCTGGCGTAGACCCTATATCAGTTGAAGAAATAAATAAGATACTTAAAGATTTAAAGAAGAATATAGGAATTTTTATTAGTGATCATAATTTTAGAGATGTAATAAATGTATGTGATCTTATTATCTTACTTAATCAAGGTGAAGTTCTTCTGCAAGGAACTCCAAATGAAGTTAAAAATGATCCAATTGCTAAAAAATTCTATTTTGGCGAGCTGAATTAAAATAATAATCCTGTAAAATAGCCGAATGGCTAGCAAAAATTTAGATTCAAAGTTTGAAGTAATTCAAGATATTCTGACTAATCCAGAATTTAAAACAAAATTAGGTCGCATTTTAAACGAAATGACGCCTAGTGAGTTAGCTTATATTATCGAATCTTCTCCTCCGCAAGAAAGAAAAATAATTTGGGATCTTATTCAATTTGACACTGAAGGAGAAGTTTTAGGTGAACTTGATGAAAGTCTGCGTGATGATTTGCTTAAAGGGATGCAGCCTCAAGAAATATCAAAAGCGATTAGTGACCTTGAAGTTGATGATCTTGCAGATATTCTCCAGAGTTTACCTGAAAAAATTACTAATGAAGTTCTTGGATTAATGAATTCTAGGGATAGGGCTAGAGTTGAAAATGTTTTAGACTTCCCTGAAGAATCTGCTGGTGGTTTGATGAATACTGATGTAATAACAGTCAGACCTGAAAATTCTATTGAACTTGTTATGAGATATTTGAGATTTCTAAAAAAATTACCCCAAAATACAGATGATATTTATGTTTTAAGCAGGAAGGATGAATATCTCGGCATATTGCCAATAACAAAAATTATTACATCTGATCCAAACTTAACAGTAAGAGAAGTCATGGATACAGAATTTCAGCCTATAAGGTCTGATACTGACCAGATTGAAGTATATAACCAATTTAAAACAAAAGATTTATTCTCAGCACCAGTGGTAAACGAAAAAAATCTTCTAGTAGGCAGAATCACCGTAGACGACATTATTGAAATTGCGGCAGATGAAGTTGAACAAGATTTTATAGGATTTGCTCAAATTGAAGAGGATATTTTTGCTTCGCCAAAAAAATCTATACAGAACAGACTTATTTGGTTATCTATAAATCTTCTTACAGCTATTATTGCTTCCGCATCAATAAGCTTATTTTCAGATGTAATCGAAAAGGTTGTTTATGCTGCTGTTTTGATGCCTATAGTAGCTAGTATGGGAGGCATAGCAGCAACCCAAACTCTTGGAATATACATTCGTGCTGAAGCTATGCGTCAATTAAATAGAAAGAATTTGAGATATCTTTTTAGACGTGAATTTATAGTGGCATTAGCGAATTGTATAGTTTTTTCATTAGCAATATATCTGATTACATCTTTTTGGTTTAATGATTATTCATTATCTCTGGCTATTTCAGTAGCAATGATCTTTAACCTTTTGGCAGCTGCAATTTTTGGATTTATTTTGCCTTTGGTTCTGAGAAAATTTGGTTATGATCCTGCTATTGCTGGAGGTGTAGTCATTACAACAGTTACAGATATTATCGGTTTTGTAAGTTTTTTAGGAATAATAAGTTTTCTTGTCTTATAGCTAAATATTTTTAAGCCATTTTTGTCTTTGAGTCATAAAAATAATTGCCCATATCAAGGAATTGAAGAATGGATTAAGAATGATTCTCAAATCTACTGTTGAAGAATAATCATTGAAATATCCTAAAAGTATATTCAGGATGAGGCTAATAATAAATATCATTATGACTTGTTCTATAAATGATCTTTGTATCCATCTTAAATTTCCAAAATTAAGATATACGCCTATTAAACCAAATGTAAAAGTATAGGGTATAGAATAAGTGCTGAAGAAAAGATCAATTAAAAAACCTTTAAATATAAAAAAATAAACATTAGGAATTTTTTTAAAAAAAGTTGTGAAGATTAATGTTTGTAGAATAAATAAATCTGGAATCCATGTCCATATTCCAATGGTCAAAAAAATATAATTAGCAATTATTAGAAGAAAAACAATTGAAATTCTAGTTAATTCATTCATGCAAAATGGCTCTCCTATTTATAGATTTAAATGGATCAAAAAATAGCTCAATGTCTAGTTTTTGTCGGAACAAATTATTTTCTATATTTTCAATTTTCTTTAGCCTGCCAATAATTAAGCCAGCAGGATAAACTCCATCAAAACCAGTGGTAAAAAAAGTATCGCCAATTTCATAGCTAACAGCTTTTGATTCGTTTAAGCAGCTTATTATTGATCCTTCTCCCTCTCCTTTCGCAATACAAAAAAATTCTTTTTCATTTCTTATTGATACATATTCTTCAGGATCACTAAGTAGCCTTACTTCAATTTCATTTGATGAAAAAATCCTTGTTTTGCCCATAGCAAAATCTCCCTGTGATACTGCAAATACACCTTTTTTTATTTTTTTAGGGTTTGATATATAGACTCTATGTTTTTTGCAGCAATTAAAATTCATCTGATCAAAAGATGATATATATACAGTCGAACTATCTAATTGTTTGTTGTTGTATGGGATATAAGTTTTTGAATTTTCTAGAGATTTAATTTGTAAGTCTTTTTCATATATTGCATCTTGTAGGCCAAGAATTTCTTTTTTTAGTTTTGCTATTTCTTTGTTTTCCAGTTCTTGATATTGGTCTAAGGCCTGAAGAATAAATTTTTCAGGGGTTTCTAGAATTTTCGATAGATTCCTCTGAGCCTTGTGGTTTAGATCAAATGCTTGAGAAATATAGAGTAAAAAAGAGAATAGAGCTATACCAAATATTGATATTCTGATTTTATTTTTCGTTGGCATTCTTTTTGCTGACATTACTCTTCAGCAAATAAATCAAAATCTTTGTCCATAAGCCCTAGAGCTATTCCTCCTCCTCGTGCGACACAAGTTAATGGATCTTCTGCTACTCTAGTAGGTATTCCTGTTGATTGTTCTATTAAAGTATCTAGACAATGTAATAATGCTCCACCACCAGTTAGAACAATACCATCCTGAGATATATCGGCAGCAAGTTCAGGAGGTGAAAGCTCTAATGCTGACCTAATAGATCTTACAATAGCTGCTGTTTGGTTTTCTAGAGCTCCAAAACCATCTTCTTTTTTGAAAACAACAAGCTCAGGTATTCCTTCAGCAAGATTTCTTCCTCTAAATTCATATGGATCGAATTCCTTTTTACAGTTTAAAGTTGCACATCCCACCTGTAGTTTAATGAGCTCAGCTGTTGATTCTCCAATTACAACTCCAAATTTTCTCCTAACATATGTCTGAATTGCTTCATCAAATTTATCTCCACCAACTTTTAAAGATTCAGAATAGACAATGCCATTAAGCGACAAGATTGCTACTTCAGAAGTTCCTCCTCCTACGTCAACGACCATGCTTCCTCGAGCTTTATCGATTTCAACACCTGCACCGAGTGCTGCAGCTATTGGCTCTTCTATAAGTTTTACAACACTTGCTCCGGCGGATAAAGCTGATTCTCTTATTGCTCTCTTTTCAACTTGTGTTGCCTTTGACGGTACACAGATTAAGACACGTGGGCTTGGTGATAAAATTGAATTATTTGATACTTTTTTTATGAAATGCTGAAGCATTTTTTCAGTAACATTAAAATCAGCAATAACCCCATCTCTCAGAGGTCTTATAGCATCCATTTTGCCTGGAGTCCTGCCAAGCATTTTTTTTGCATCATGTCCTACTGCTACTACAGTCTTTTGACCATTTTTCTCTTGAATTGCAACAACAGATGGCTCATCAAGGACTATGCCATGTTCTTTTGTGTAGATTAATGTATTTGCTGTTCCCAAATCGATGGATATATCATTTGAGAAAAGACCACGTAAAAACTTAAACATTGTTAATATATCTTTATAATATTCAGAATCTTATAGAATAAGGCTT
>MDSZ01006663.1_pt1 | contig 20463 bp, 23 predicted proteins | sample 811201 | NCBI WGS metagenome assembly MDSZ01 (sample SAMN05326647, study PRJNA326480) | marine metagenome | isolation source: seawater | place: Indian Ocean: North | collected 2010 | reverse complement strand
CGAAAGAATCCTTGCACACATTTAGCTGGTGCACCGCCGTCCGTATTCAACTTCACCGTCACCTTTGCGGCGTTGGCCTCTCTCTCTCCCTCCCGGCCGCGTGTGGGCTCAATGAGCGTGTTTCCCAATTCGGACGCGGTTTTCCGTGGATGAAGCGGTGTATCGTTGGGTTGGCATCTCTGAACCGCCCCCCCGAAAGAATCCTTGCACACATTTAGCTGGTGCACCGCCGTCCGTATTCAACCCCACCGTCACCTTTGCGGCGTTGGCCTCTCTCTCCCTCCCGGCCGCGTGTGGGCCCAATGACCATGTTCCCCAATTCGGACGCGGTTTTCCAGCGGTGGGAGGGTTGCCAACCGCCACAGCTGACACTGGTCTCCTTCCCGTCAAAATCCTTGCACACATTTGCTCAGCTCGATGAAAAGATTCAAAGATCGGGTTCGGGCCCAGGAGGGCGAGAAGATATTTCGGATTCATTTTACGTCTGCCGAGGTCCAAGAACGGGACAAGAGTTCGGCCAGGGGCAGAGCGCCCCGCCGCCATGATACGCAGGCCAAGTGCTGGAAGACATTCTACGACAGGGTGAGGAAAAGCTACGCAGCCGACCGGAGAAAGCGGCCGTACAAGCTCGACCGTCTTCTCGACCACCTCGACTACTACTACGTTGCAAACGCGTTTGTGAAGCACTCCGGCAAATACCAGCGGCAATGGCTGATTAGCACCAACGTGGCCAGCGGGCTTGGCATCATTGCACTCCGCGCGCTCAAGAAAGGCGAAACCCTCACGATCCCGGTGCTCTGGGCAGCAAATGGGTCTGTGTGCAGAGGCAGGAAGAGCTCAAAGCGGAAGAAAAGCGAAAGCGAAGCTATTGCTAGGTTTGGCGCCGTCATGTGTATTCGGAATATCTCTGGTCCGGCCTCGTACCTTAACGACGGATGTTCACGGTGTGCCAACATTGAGCAGGTGAAGGACGGCATCAAGTTCCAGGACTTCGTTTGCACCAAGCCTATTCCAAAGGGGACCGAGCTCAAGTTTTCGTACAGCGTCATTGCCGAAACGGGCGAGGAGGTTGCCCCAGAGCCCGGGGACACGCCCGACGAGTATCAATGCTGTCAAGCAGGCGGTAACTAGCGTTTGATATAAGCCTGACAGCGCCAAAGCACAAAAGTGCGATGGATATCACCGACGATGGCTGGGACGGCGACGGCCCGGCTCATAAACCCGAACTGTACCCAATTTACTGCCCCGAGGCCAAGTCCTCGACCAACCTCAGCTGCTCGAGCTACCCGGGCGACTTTTGCTACCTGTGCTCGTACATGGACAAGCCGATCCCGGGGACGGCCGAGCTCACTATGCGGGACCATGTGCAGGCGCTGGTGTCGGAGGAGAAGGAGCTGCACACGATAGTCAGCGCGGTCAAGACCATCTACGATACAAAGTGCAGGAACCACTGCGCCGACGCCGACGGCAACCACGGGCCCGAGTGGTCGGTCCCCTCGATCACGCGGCACCTGCTCCACAGCTACCAGTCGGTGTTCAACCGCTACACCGAGAGCATCCTCCAGCACCTCGTCGTGAAACAGGCCTCGCGCGTTGTCGACGGCGACGGCCACGTCGCCGACGACGAGCGGAAGGCGCTCCTCAACACGATAGACCACCTGGTCAAGTGGAGGGGCAGAAGGGAGGACACCAAGCGCCGCAGAATAGCCACCGTAAAGGACAATTAGGTGCCTGGAAGTAGCTTGTCCTGGCCAATGGCGGTAATCCACAAATCGTCGTCCCCACTTTGGTTGCATACTCTGTACTCAAGGGTAACATTCACGTATCGAGTCTTAGTCCTCACCTCCCTTTTTACCTTGCTAAACTCAACCCTAAGTCTGGTTGCCCTGCCAACAATTTTGCTGTCTCTCTTTAGCGTAAATATCCAGTTTTGGTCTCTTTCTGAACTTGACCGCATTGGTCTGTACGGCTTTTGGCGTCTGTCAACAACATCAATCTCAATGACCAAATCATACACCACACCGTTTGGATCTCTAATTTCAATATTGTCGACATCCAAAACGGAAGAACGCTTCTGGGACTTGAATTCTGCCTTGACTGCTTCTTCTGATATCTTGTTATCAGAACCAAGCAAGTTTCGCTCCTCTCCTTTGCGTTTACTGTATGTGTCGCCAAACAACCATTCTTCCGTTCCATTCTTGATTGTTGTTGCCAGATAATAGCCACGAAATTCCTTTCTAAAATTGTCAAAGGTAATAAGGGTGTACGCGTTGTCTTCAAGGTTTCCTTTTGCGCCGATAATTGGGTCTTTCTCTGCATTTGCTTCCTTGACTCGCTCAAATATGTCTTCCTCCTCCTCTGAAAGTGCAAGCAGATAATTTCTCACTGATTGGTCGGTATTGAACGTCACGTCTCTGGAGTCGTTACAGTAGTATCTTCCTTGCGTTACAGTTACACCATACGAGTCCCAGACTTTTAGAGAGCCCGACAGCGAAGTAATCTTGAACTCCTTGTGCGCAACCCGTGCAGGTAGTCTAGTCGCGTCCTCGTCGGAATCTAGCGTGTAATACCGCCCGTGCCGTGCCGCAGAAAACATGTTCCCCTCGTCTGGTACCACATCAAGCGTAATCAACTTGTAGATGGCGTACGGAGTGCCGGTCAAGCTGTCGGGCGTACGATCGCTGTCAAGTGCGTAATACGTATACGACTGGCCGGGTACCAGGGGCAACCGGTGCCTCTCTCTCACTCTGATCTTCAGTTCGGGGTCGCTGAGCTTGCCGTTCTCGTTCAAGTCCGTCCGCAAAATGGTTCGCCAAAGTGCTGCGTTTTCGTACGCCCGGTGCAGGCGGCACAGCCATTCGTTGTACGGTTGCTTTGCCGACCGCTCGGCCAGCATAGAGGCTTCTCGTACCAATCCTCGAACCTCATCGGTTGAAGCCTCCCCGCTGAACACGTTGTGCACCACTTTTGTGCCTTCAAGCATCATCTCAGCGCGGGCATGAACGGGATAGTGCGGACGGCCCGATTTGCTGTCGAATACCCGTGGATGGATAAAATGCGACGCAACAAGAGTCCACAGTTGGAGATTACGGCTATCACCGGCGGGATAACTTGTTCCAACGGTTTCCCGAAACAACGTGTCTCTAACTCTGAGCATTCCTTTCGGGAGAACAAGTATGTCCCGCGCGTGTTCAGGCTTAACCGCATCGGTGATGATGGGATGAAACCCCCACCGGTGCTTTGCAAGCCGGAGACGCTTTGAAGACTCCATCGACTCAACCCAAACGTCGCCTTCAACGTTGATTTTCAGGTTGCTGGTTGGAGTGTTGCGGCGTTGAAAGACCTCTGGCAACTGTGGTATCGAAAGTTTGAACGATTTGACAAGGGTTGCCCCCGTATCGCCTGCATCGTCGTCGCCTTCAATCTTATTGGGCTCCACCGTAAACTGGTAAAGCGGCTTGAGCTTTCTCCGTCTGTAGTCGTTCGTGTACAGCCGCCCGTACGGCTCGTTGGGCGTCAGCATGAGGCCCTCCTGTTCTGCCGCAACAGCCGCAAACAACGCCTGGGCTAAGGTCTCCCCCGAAGAGGTCTTGATCCGCCTCTGCTGGATCAGGCCAACTCTGTCGGCTGTCACCGAAAACTTTGCCCTTGACACCGGGTGTACCAGCATTTCCTCTAGAGCCCGCAACCGATCACCGTAGTTCATGTGCCTGTGCTCTGTTGACGGCGTATCGTACACCATAAAGACGATGCGGCTGGCTATTTCGTTGCGTGCAGCCACATCTGCGGTTCGGTCACCACGCACAAGGGCCTGAAGTCGTTCTTTTGTGTCGTAGCTGGGACCGGTTTGCATCAGGACCAGCTCGCCGACAAGAGGATATCTCACACTAAGAAGTGCAGTTTGCATCTGCTCCGGCATTGTTGTGATAGTCTGCCGCCCATTGGCAGTCACCAGCTTTGTTCCTGTCCAGATAGCACTCCAGCCGTCATACTTGATGGAGTAGTACCACCCTTTGTAGCCGTTCAGCACCGTTTCGCTGGAGGTGTAGGTTGCCCAGCTCAGCAGCGTAGCTTTTGGGATGATTGCGGGGTGTCTCAGGTATCTGCTCAGCTTGTTCTTCATAAAGCCCAGACCTTCGCCGCTCTCGGCAACGTCGCCGCCAAGGAATGCCCGCGGAATGGCACCGTACGGCCGTGGCCTGATTGGAAGCACGCATTGGTCAAAGACGTCGAGAAGGGTTCTTGTGTCGTCAATCGGCTGTGACTCCATCCGTTTTAGCATTACGAATGCAATTGCACGAACGTCTGCCGTTTTCAGGTTGCGAATCCTGTTTTCTATTGTTGCCGGCTCAAGCTCCATCCATGAGTTCGGCTTAGAGCCCAGTTTTCCAAATGCCTCCGCAATCCGGCCATCAGTGTCTTCCGGAGTAAGTTCGGCGTCTCTGCAAAACCGGGCTATAACAACGGCAACGTGCTTTGTGTATCCATACAACCAGTCCAGGGACGTTGATAGGATTGCATCGCGCTTTTCTGTGAGCTTTTTGAGTTCCGCTTTCAGAATGGGCTCATCCGAAGTAGTGGTGGAGATTGCGGCCTCAAGCCTTGCAAGCTCGTCTACATACGGGCCGTCGTTGGTCCAGTAGTAGTCCCAAGTTACCGCCGCCATTCGTTTTTGGCTTCTGCAACTGCGGCGGCTCTACGTTTGGCCAACCCCTCGGTATATACAACCCCGGCAATATACTCCACCTCACCACCGAGCGTGAGCCGCAGCTCGGCGGCCCGCTGCTCAACCTGGGCGGTCGAGTTGCCGATTACATGCACCTCGCTCTTGTCGCGGAGGTACACGGCATGGGCGCCGCACGTCTTGTACTTCTGAGGCTTGAGCTGCCCTGCGTACAGCACCTCGTCGGCCTCGCCAAACGCGTGGCGCCGCGCCGTCGGCCCGACGGCCACCACAAGCGAGTGCATTATCAGCTTGCATGCCGCTATTCGTATATAGGGCTCCTCCCGTTTCCACCACACGATGGCCGACCCTATCCTTAAGCTTGGGCTGCAGCAGAGCTCCAACACGGTGCTCCGTGAGCATGTGGCGGGCTCCGTCGAGGTCAAGTACCGCGGTTTCAACCGGCTGATGGCCCAGGACGTGTGCCAGCTCTGCGGCAGCGCCTGGTACGCCGAATGGACCGAGACCGGCTTCATCCTCACCGTCGCCAACGGCGCCGCCATCCCGGACCAGAGCCCGATCACCACGGCCGACACCGTCAACACCAGGGGGACCCTCGTCATCCAGAACTCGACCGCCGCCAACCTCACCGGCACCTACGTCTCCGAGCTGCTCCGCGACGCCCGCAATCACGGCGTGCTGCTGTCGCCGGGCGGATTTGCGATTCTCCGGCTCAACCCGTCGATGCAGAAGCTACGCGCCGCCAAGCCCGAGCTCTTCCTCCGGGGAAACCGCCGGACCCGCCGCGCCCAGCCCCCCCGCGCCGGTAAGCGAAAGCGGAAGATTGGCCGCCGGCGCTAGCAGCTCCGCCATGACGATCAGCGTCTGCCGCAGCGCCGGCACCGAAGTGAGGCCGGGGATGATAAACTTGGCCCCGGCTCCGTCCCGGCTGCAGTAGATCTCGGGCGTGCAACCCGCGGGCAGCCGCTTGTGCGCCATGGCGTGCCCGGGAAACTTGCTCGTGGACGTCAGAAAGCTCCGCTTGCACGCCGCCTTGCTCAGCGGGAAGGCAAACTCGCCCGTGGCCACCACGTTGGGCACGTGCGCCGCGACCGGGTTGCACCCCTTCTCCCGGTGGCAGAACCACCACACGCTTTCCCACCCTTCGGACGCTAGGTGCTGCCCGGCGTGGATGATGTTCGTGGACGAGGGGAACATCAGCACGACGCCGCTATTCTCCTGCCGGATCCGCAGCGAGTTCCATGACCGCCGCGCCCGCGTCGTCGGCCGCTTGGCGCGCCGCGCCGTCCTCTTTGCCAGGCTGGAACGGTCGGCGGGGTTGCACGAGACGTGCAGCACGACGTTGGCGTACTTGAGCGATTTGTACTGCGCCGCTATCGCCGGCGGTAGCCGCAACCCGCGACACTCCCTGCCCCACATGAGCGGCACCATGGCTAGTTATGGATGTTTACAGGTTCTTCAACGCCTCGGAGAGCGCCCTTTCCTCCGCCGACGGCGCATGTGTGGGGGTCTGTGTCGGGACCTTTGGAAAAGCCGCGGCATCTATCGAGCTGGTCAGCGGTGGGGGGTTGCCTGCATCGGGCATCTCGTCGCCAAACAGCGCCGAAATCTCCTCGTCGAGGTCCTGATTAACCAACGGCTCGGATACCAGGTCGCTCACCTCGCTGGCCTCGTCCATGCGGTCAACCGCCGAGTCGAGCGTCTTTTGCAGCTGGTTCATGTTCACGCCTTTGGCTTTGAGCGAGCTGCCCATGGCGTCGGTGTACGTCTTGACAATGACGGAGGACTCTTCGGCAATTAGCCGCTCCATGAGGTTGGTCTTCATGTTGATCACGTTGGTGTGCTGCGCCTCAAGCGCCTTGATGCACCGCACGTGGCCAACAACCAGGTGCTTTGAGGCTTTTCGGGCGTGGGCTTGTCGCCCTTTTTCCCGCTCCTCGCCAATGAGCATTTCAAGTTGCTCAAGCTTTTCATCGAAGAACCGGATGGCGGTCTGCAGCTTCTCCATCCTGGTTACTTGCCGGGAAGAGGGACCGCATATATCAAATCTAGCCTCTCAACCGGTCGCCCCATCCAAAAATGACCGTCAGCACCGCAATCACGGTAGGAAGAATGAGCGACTGCGCCAGCTCAGTGGCCTCGATAGCCTCGAGCACAAGGTCGCCCGCCTCGTACTCAACCAGGTACTCTGCACCAAAGATGCCGGTCAGATCGGCCACGTCCAGGATGGAGGTTGCGTTGCCGGTAATTGCGAAATCAGAGCTCCGGGTGGGGGAAAGCGGAAGCATTAGAACCTCGGTAGCGCCGTTGATTTCAATCGTGCCGCGGGGGTGCAGGAAAGACACCACCCCGCCTCTTAGATTCGTAATGATGCTGCGGTCCAGGTTGACAGCCTCGGAGCCGCCATGCGGCGAGAACCGAACGGGAAGCTGCACAGTAACGTCAACAATCTCCATGTCGGTGTAGTTGGACCGCGGAAAGACAAGCTCGTCGATGGTTGCGTTTTGCACGCTGACGTTTCTGCCCCCAATCGTCAGCTGCTGCAACGCGTGGTCATCAATACCGCGGACAACGACATTGTCTTGGTCAATCCGCACAGAGCCGGTGGCGTTGGACCCAAGGTATACCTTGGTGACGCTCTGCGACACCGTCATGTTGACCGCCCCGTCGATCAAGAGCTCGCCGTGGTACGCGCTGCTGTTGCCCATTTCGTTTGGCAGCACGGGGTAGAAGCCGTTCTCCGCCGTCAGGTTGGCGGGCATTGTGCATCCCGGGGCTGCCTCCTTGTAGAAGCACCGCTTTGGACTCAGCGTTGAGAGCACGAAGACTGCGGTGGTGAAGATGCTGACGTGATCGGTACAGTTTGGGTACGGAAGCGCCGAGATGCACGGCACGGTCATACCCCCTTGGTGCCTATAAATGCGGTCCGGCCAGCCGTGGGACGATGGATCCAGACTTGGCGGTCGCCGCCGACCCAGAGCCCACCAAGACAACCACAGATGCCAATCCCGAACCCGCCGCTGACCCGCCGCCCGTTACAGACTTTCTCTGAATTGATTTATGTGACAAATTCAGCCAGGCCGCCCCCGGCCTCAACCAGAAGCGGCACCACAGGCCATGCCAACAGAAGCACAAGCTGGGGGCCCAGTTCGGCCACCACTCCCGGCAGCGAGTCAAGCTGCGCAACGTACAGGGCGAGCGAATCGGCAATGTAGGCGGCGAATACGGCCGCAATTAGCGCAGTATACAAAGACGGGTCCCGCGTCCGCCGCCAGCCCCCGAGTGCCCACAACAGAAGCGATAGGCTCGCCGTGCCGAGGTAGGCCCACAGCCACGGCTTGACCGGCCTGGGTGGCGAGGGTGTTAGTGGTTAAAACGCAGTGACGGATATAATTGGCGCTTACGGCGGCATTGTGACGTGGCCCTGGTCAAGCACCCAGTCGTCGAGCACCGTCATTGGGTACGCTTTTGTGGTGGTCACCGTGTACAGCGGGACCACGTAGAAGGTCGACTGCAGCGCAATCAGCGCCACGACCGCAAGCGCAGGCTTGGATGCAAGGTATTTTTCAAAATCCACCATTGCTGCTCAACCTGGTCGACGTAAGCTGCTGGTCCGATACCGACGATGGCAAGGCAATGGCCTCGGCGACACCGGCACGCCGGAGAGACGCAAACTTTGCCGGCGCCTACCAGCTCGAGCTGCCGTACCCTTTTCTCTTCGAACCAGAGGGCCGCCCCTGGTTTCAGTCGTGGCAAATACTCGACTCTGGCATCAAGGATGGCACGGGCACAAGCTCAAGCGAAATGTACCAGGTGATGCTTCGCGGCATTGAGCTCACTCACGCCTACAACACGGCGTGCAAACGTGACCACGGCACGTTCACCGACAGGGCAGTCGACTTCCAGCGTATCATCAACAGCTTCGGCGCCATCAAGGCCGACAGCCCGGAGCATTACGCCGCCGCGGCCGACTTTGGCGTTACATGGGCTACCGAGGGGTTCAACGATCTGTTGCGGGGCGTTCTGGAAGAGGCCAAGGCCTATGCAGTCTCCTGCAGGGTGGGGGCGCCGGTCACACTTGATATGCTCGGCGAGATTTGCCTGCCACTGGCGAGGTACGACCGGGCCTGCCGCCGCCTCGGCCTACCGACTACCTCGGGGTTCCTTGCCCACGCCGCCCGCCGGGCCTACCAGGCACTGGCCCGCTACGCGGTCACTGAGAAACGCGCGCCGTGGCACCCCGACCGCACATCGGCGCTCGATCGTGAGACGGCCGAGCTGATCCGGTTCTGCGCGGCCGTCAAGGGGGTGGACACCTCGGCGTTTGCCGCCGAGATGAAGGCGTTTCTGAACATGGTCGAGCTCAACGCCCCAAAGGTCAAGCACAACGTCAACGTGCACCAGCTTATTCTGGACTGGGCCGCGCACAACCTGCCATGAGCTGCGTCAACGAGGCGACGGCTTGGCGGCTAAACCAGCTGGTCGACAGGTACTGCCTCGCCAATCACCTTCCGCTCTTTGGGCACGACCCGATGCACAGATGCAAGACGGGCTGCGTCATGCTCGGCACGTTCCCGGGGCCGTTCATCTGCGCTGCGTCGCGGCAGATTCACCTCTGCGGGCGGCAATGCTCCGCCGCAGTTGACACAGGCGAGGGCGTGGTCTGCACGTTGACGGGGTACCAAGTGGGCGAGACGGCCTGCGCCGCGCCGATGATTGTCCGCGACTCGGCGGGGCGCTCGACGCGGCACTGGGGGAACGTGTCTGCCAGGAAGGGCAGCCCAATCGAGAACAAGGCGACGGTCGTCGCCGCAATCAACAAGGCCCTCCGTCTATTCCTGTGCAGCGACGCGCGAAGGAAGATTACCCAGGCCGAGGAAGAGCGCTATGCCAACGCGGCGACCAAGCTGTGCCGGAAACTGCTGCTTGGCGAACGCACTCGGCGCCTCTACGCCGCGGCGGTGGTCGAGATCAGGCAGCTGGCCGAAAAGCACGAACCCTGCTGCAGGCCGGCCGCATCGCCCGAGGCCGCATGGATCGATGTTCTCGCGCCCGAGCTCTACAGGTACTTTACCGACGTCGGGACGGTGGTCGGGAAAAAGACGGCGGTGACGCTTGCCGCCGTGGGCATCAGCCTCCTTGCAGCGCCAAACGGCTACAAGGCCGAGGGCGTCACCTACGTCGAGCACAGCCCCACCGTCGCGGCGTGCGCGTTTGTCGACGTGATGTATGGGCGGTTCCCGGGGATTACGTGCCGGCGCATGAGCATACTCCAGCGCGAGATGATCAGCCTGCTGCAGACCTCGGGAGGGCAGCAGCGTATCATAGAGCCCCTCAGGCTTGTGGTCGGACGGTGATCTTAGTACGCTTTGTACACGGGGCCGTGCGGCGTCGGTACCTCCTGGAAGACACTCCGCCACGCTGCGAGAAAGTCGAGCTGCTCGGGCGACCCAATCTGGTACAACGGCGCCCCAGGCCCGTACTTCATAAACTCGACCGCCGTCAGCAGCTGCTTGTTGTCGAGGGCGGTGGGGTTGTGCACAGCCGCGTAGGCCGGAACCTGCGTGAAGAGCACAATGCACCCGGGCGACAGGGCTGTCCGCAGCGTTTCGATCCGGCCGATCCGGTCGGCACCAAGCGCAAAGTCCATCATTGAGCAGCCGGCAAACCAGACGCAGTCGTACTGGCCATCAACGGCATCCCAGCCCCCGCCAACCACAGCGTCGGCCACCAGTTCCCCGTCAACCACGGCGGGACCGTACTCAACCGGGGGCAACCTTGCGTAGGTTGGCGTGCCGCCGTCTGGCCGGTGCCACGCAAGCACCCGCTCCACGACGGGCCGGCCGCGCACGTAGGCCCGGCTTTGGTCAGAGGCGCAGACACACAGCACCCTCGCCCTTGGCGCAACGCGGTCGCGGTACATCCTCAGCACTGGGTCTGCGGCCCAATTTATACTAGGGCACGGAAAGAAAAGCCTCGAGTGGGCGGGACGCCTCCTTCGGGATTGACAGCATGTTCCCGTGCTCGTCGGCGGCGCCAGTCACAACGACAGCACCGAACACGGGCTCGGCCAGGTTGAACACGTACTCGATTGTGGTGTTCCTCCACAGCTGCTTCGGGATCCCTTCCTCGTCAATCCACAGCGTCACGGTCGACCCAAGGCGGCACGCGACGTAAAGTGCCCCGCCCTTCCTCACCTCCTTGAGAAAGTCGGCGCCCCGAAAGAGGCCGTACTCGGGCCCGCCGACAAGATAGTAGTCGATGGGCGCTTGCTCGGGCTCGCGCTCCTCGTCCGAGTTGCACGGCGTCGCGCTGCCCGAAGAGGGGCATTCGGCATCGCTCATCGGCCCAACGCCTCTCGTCTTCTGCAATAAAAAAAGTGGGGGAAAAAGGTTGGCCTCTAAGGTTGGTGCAGACTTGGTGTGGCCGGTAAGTGGGTGGTGGTGGTGGTGGCGGGGAGGGGGGCACCGCGTGGCGAACGGGAAGAAGGCCAGAGGTGTGAAAGCCCCGCCCACACGCCCCAGTTTCACGTTCCCGCCCCCGCCCAGAGTCAAATGGGGTGGACGTACACAGAAACCGATTACCAGCATCCTGTTGAAGATGAGGACGACACCCTTCCCTCTCTCAAGAGACCTCGGGTTGAGCCCGCGCCTGTGCCGGAACCGCCGCCGGTCCTTGGGTACCTTGGAAGGGCCATCCACACCGCGGCCTTGAAGCTGGGGTACGAGTTTCCCGAAGAAGAGCCAGTTGAAGAGCGGGTTGCGCTGTTCAAAGCCAATGGTACCAATCTCGACCAGGCCGGGCCGTGGGCCGACGCGCTGTCGCCCGAGGAGGCGAGGCGCATCAAGAAGCTCTGCACTTACTTCTCCAACTTCAAGCGCCTTGGACGCGGCATCATCCCCGAGTGCGAGTACATGGCTCGCCGCTTCCCCTTGCTTGCCGAGGAGATTCGGAGTTTTGTCAACGACCCTCCGGAGGAGCAGCTCAAGAAGATTCAGAAGCTCACCGGGAAGAAGACCGATTACTGGATGAAACTCGAGGCTCCTGGGATCTACGCCAAGATCCTGGCCAATCGTGCCATGAAGAAGGGCGAAAAGCCAGTCACCGACCTCGCTGAGGACCCGGGTATCATGGCACCCCTTGTCGAGGAAAAGCTCGCGACCGAGGAGGGGAGGGAGCTTCTTGACGCTCTGTCCGAGCCCGGCGTTGCCGGCGGAAAGCGAAAGATGCACTTCTTCTTAGCCGAACGGCCCTGCAAGCGGCATGGTAAGGGTCCCAGCCGGTGGGAATACCAGGGGTAGGGCCGCCACGTGCCAATCTTAATTAAAAGTGGGGCGAAAGCCTCACAGAACCTCGCTATGCCGGGCTACAAGGACAACATCAACGGGAAGAACGGACAGCTTTTGCACCCGCCGCCGGTGCCCGCCATGGGCCAGATCCGCGTGGGCCGCCCCGACGTGCCCGAAGACCAGTGGACCGCCACCCTCACCGTTGTGCCGAGGGCCGTGCCCTGCACCGACGCCGAGTTCAACGAGATGTTTGCGGCAAAGCCCGCTCCGACACCCAACCCCTACGGAGGCAATAATCTCATTCGCCTCCAGGGCACATGGGGCGCCCACTCGTACGTGTTTGGTCAGCAGGAGTCTGTGCGCCAGGGATCCATCGAGGAGGCCCCGGAGCTCGTGCGGCGATGTCTGGCGGCCGTGCGCGAGCGGTGCGGCGCGTTTGGGGTTGTCTACGACAAATATGACTGGTTCTGTCACTTCAACCTCTACACAGCAGAGGCAGCGCTCGCGCCGCACCAGGACTCTGAGGCGCTTCACGCCGCGGGCGTACCAATCTTCTCGTTTGTCTTCGTGTCGCCCGGAACGGATGCCACCCAGAACTACCGCTATTTCGTTGTGCAACAGGGACCTGGAACCGTTCTCGCACAAGAACGGCAAGCCCGCTGTTGGCCCGTGCCGCTCAAGCACGGCGACATGGCCGTGATGGCCGGTACCTTCCAAAAGGACGTCTACCACGGGGTGCCAAAGGCCTCCACGGCCGCAAAGCGCTCGGGAGCCCGGCGCATCAACATCACGATCCGCGCCACCGCCAAGCCGGCCGTTTGAAACCCTACTTTAAAGATATCGGGGCAAGTAGTAGCGCCACGCAGGCGGTCGCGCCAATCGGGAAGAGGTCGGGCGAGTGGGCGCGCGTCTCGTCCGCAATGACGTGCTGCGTGCTGATGACGGCAATCAGGATCGATATCATGGCCCGCTCCATCGCAAGCACGGGCGCCAGGCTTGTGGAGGTGTTGGTGGCCAAGCAGAACACCCCGACCAGTGATAGGATCGCCAGCATCTGCGCCGTGGCCCGGGCCAGCGTGAACTTGTCCTGTCCGGTGTTGCAGCCAACAGCAAAGGCAAAGCCAAAGAGGAGCTCGATCATCAGCCGCGCCGCCACGGGGGGGCGGTCGGCATCGGCAGCCCGCAGGTACCCGGATAGCGCCGCCTGCAGCCCAATAATCACCAGCGGGGCCGCGATCCACGAGTACACATCGGGGTCGCGCCACTGCCCCAGCAGCACGAACACGGCCGCGCCGCCGGAGACGGCAGACCCAACCGCCGAGAGCCGGAAGTACGGCCGCCGCAGCGCAGGCTGCAGCACATTGGCGCACACGAACAGCGCCACCGCAAGGCACCCGGCCACCCCGGCAACGCTGTGCCCCGTAACCTCCCCGTAACGGTCCGTGCCGAGCACAAGGAGGCCGGCGCCGTACAGCCGCGCAGCCGAGATGACCGAATCCATTTTATGCTTCCTTGGGCCCATCTCTTATACGGAGTCGAGCTTGAGCGCGTCGGTGAACCGAACCTTGTCAAAGCTGGCCCGGTCTACCGTGTTGCTCACGTATGCCAGCACGCCGCCGTCCAACGCCACCTTCTTTCGCCGCCACGGCGCTGCGGCATCTACCGCTTTTGCCGCCGCCGTCGAGGCGGCGGCGTAAATCTCGGCCCCGGAGGACCGCGCGTACATGGGCATCGTGACCCCCGTCTTCCATGCGGGGCACAATTTGAACACACTCGGCTCTGTCACAATCAGGCGCAACCAGATCCCGACGGAGCCGGACTCTAGCACCCGGCCCTCGGCAAAACACCGCTTCTTGAGGGCAGCGGGCAGCTCGTTTGCCGTGCAGAGGTAGCGCAGCGTTCCCCGGTCGAGGCGCTGGCCGAGCGCCGCGGCGTCTGCAGCAAAGCCACACTCTTTGAGTGCCACGACCACCTTGGCCAGCTCGCCATTGTCCCCGACGTCGGCGTGGCGGAGCAGGTGAACAAGTTTCCGGACCGACGGGCCCGGCAGCTTCTTCAGCCGCCGGGCGCACGCCCCAAGAAAGGCCGACCAGGCGGCACCGCCGACAGGCGGCGTCAGAACCCGCCGCAGGGTTGCATCGACGTGCCGCCACGTCGGACACTGGATGCTAGCAAACCGTTTCAGGGCATCGGCCCCAGTAGTCTCGTTCAGGATCTGGGCAACCCCGTCCCGTATCTCGCTTTTGCGCGATCGACTGTCGCCGCCGTCGGTCCGTACCCGCTTGGGATGGGGCTCCTCGACGCAGCCGCCGTCCACACTGTCCTCAACCACTGCGGCTACCACGGTCTTTGTCGCCACGGCCTTGTCGAGCCCAGCAAACTCGGACCGCGTGAGCAGCGCACAGGTCTTGAGGGTTGCGGTCTCATCAGAGCCATAGCCCCGGCCCGAGGCAACGTCGCAGAGCATGCGTCGGGGGACGGCGATCTCCGCCGTCAGGTCCGGCCCGGTCAGGAACAGGTACAACCACGGCAAACCCCCAGACCCCGCCAGCCTGGCCCACGTTCGAATGTAGACGGTGCATTCGAGCCGGCCCTGCGTGAGCTGCGCCTCCCGCCGCTCTGTCCGGTCGTTCGGCGACACCCCAAGCGAGAAGGTCCACGGCGCAGTCGTTGCCAGTTCAGCTGGCAGCTTGACCAGGATCGTCGCCAAATTCGGCCGGAAGAAGACCCGCGGCACGCTGTTGAGGTTGTTGGCGCACAGGTAGACCCGCTGGGGGGACACAAACTTGGGAAGCTTACACAGTGGTGGCATCAGCAAACGGCCGGGGTTGTTGCCGACCGCGTTGGCCGGCGCGACCATTGTGTCCGGAAAGCGCGCCTCGGGGTTGGCCTCGAGCCCAAAGAAGCTGGGGCGTCCGTCCAGCCGCGCCTCGGGGCAGCTCTGCGACAGCTCGTGGACCAGCGCCGCCATCACCTTCTTGCCGGAACTGTGCAGCGTCTGCAGATGGTCGTACGAGTAAAGGCCGCCGTCAATCCGCCAGATGGCAATCCAGACAGAGCTGCGCGGAATGATCACCCGCACCGCGTACACGCACGTGGACTGCGAGCCGGTCGCCAGAATGGCATCCTGCAACGGTTGCGCGAGCCGGCGGGTGGTCGTGTCCCACCACCGCGTGGCGTACGGGCCCGTGGCCCAGCTGGGCTGTGCATTGCCCGTCGTGCCAAGCGTCGTGTAGATCCGGAACCGGCAGCGCCGAGCCTGTACCTTGTTGTACATCACTTCGGCGCTGCCGGTACACCGGGGAGGAACGTAGACCACAACGTAGCCGCCGCACGTGACAAAATACCCACAATCCAGGGCGGGGAGGGCCACGTGGAAGCCGGCCGGCCCGCGGCTGGTGACAACGGTCCCTCTGGCAAACTCCTTCTGGAGCGCCTCGGGCCTGCCCACCCAAAGCTTGGCCTGCAGCACGTCCTTCGGCCGCGGCCACGGGCAGGGCTGGCCACAACTAGGCGAGAGAGACATGCTTCCGGTTTTATGAAAACCCAAATTGCTCTGCAACACTAATAACTTGCTCTTCTGTCAAGGGCAGGTAGGTCAGCCGATCAATGGGCTTTTCCGCTTTCAATGCTTCGTAGACCCGACGCAGCGCGCTGCGAAGCACCTCTACACACAGCCACAACGCAAAGTCGGCATCGTTCAACGCGCGGCTTGCGCCGACGTAGCCCAGCATCAACTGTCGCTGGACCTGCTCGGGCGAATCCCCCAACCGCGCAAACGGCATGTTGTCCCCGCCAATCCGCCTAAACTTGCGGCTTATCACACGCCGGTAGACGTCGGGGCAGATTGACGATGTGGTGCCGTAGAGCCCGGCCGCAACCTGCGCAATGTCGCTGTACACGGCCGTGTCCACTGCCACCGAGACGCGGGGGTGCTGCCCGTACTCAATCGGCTCCATCGTCGCGCAGAGGGCGCGCTCAAGCCGCACAATCTCGGCCTGCTCTCTGGCCGAGGTCACCGGCCCCGCCGGAACGACGTAGCCCGTGTCAATGTAGCTGGAACGCTGCCGGTTCCACAGACGTTCCAGCCGCGTCTCGTCGTAAAAGCCAACGTACGGGTACGTGGGGATCAGGTACCGCAGAATTAGCACGTGCACGTCCTGCGGCACCAGCGTCGTCCGGCTCAGGCCGTACAGGGTCCAGTACACCTCGCGCTGGATCGGCTTGTAGACCGGCAGCCCGGGCTTGTTGGAGACCAACCGCATTGAGCTGGCAATGTAGGGCGACGGCAGCTGCCACCTGAATTTCGCGGTTTGTTTCGCCGCTTCCAGCTCCGCAGGCGGCCGCAGCGTCAACGCTACCCGTACGCGCGTTGTTCGGCAGTGGGACCGCAGCAGCTTTTTTACCCAGGACACGCTCGGCGAGGCCGCGTTTTCGGCCGAGAACTCGAGGTCGGAGAAGAAGTGGCCGTTGGCGTTGTTCCGGTAGCACGTCTGGTAGGGGAGGCAGTGCCCGTCCTTGAAACGCTCGTTGCCGTATCGGAACTCTTTCACCACCGTCATTGGCCGGCACGAGTACGAGGCCCCGAAATGCGCCCCGTGCTCCACAAGCACCTGTATGCTGTCCGTGTCGTGCGAGGAGCGCGTCGGGAAGGCCGCCTCGCGGCCAAAAATCGAGGTGCACGGCGCAAGCAGGTGCGCCAGCGCCGACTTGCGCCGGATGGCCAGCTTCGAGTTGACCTTTTCGACCATGTCGCCGGGCGAGTTTGGGTTGGCCCCAAGGTCAAGCAGCGCCGTCACAAGGACAACCCGAGTCTTGAACCTGTTGTAGGCCGCGGCAACCATCGGCGTCACTCCGTTTTCCGTCCGCTGCTCCACGTCAAAGCCGGGCACGGTCTGCAGCCGCTTGAGCAGGTCGACGGCCACGGGGGGGGAGAGCATGCAGACGGCGTGCACCACGCACATCTTGGTCGGGGCCGACTTGACCTCCTCGGGCCAACCCTCCTGGAGTAGGTGCGGGTCGTCCCGCAACCGCCTCTCCAGCCGCACCCACAGCGTCTGCACCCCATGGTAGGACGCACCAACGCCAAAATCGTACAATTTGCTCCAGTCCCAAACCAACTGCGTCAGACTGGGGGGCATTTGCGGTTGTGCAATGCATAACGTTCAATACTATGGAGTTGCTGAAAGAGGTGCCCAGCCTCGAGGGGGGGACCCCAGAGCAGCGGGCGCGGGCCGAAATGGTCATCGCGGACATCCAGAAGCCAGACGGGGACCGCGCAGCGGCCACGTTCGGGATTGGGCTCCACAACGGCTTTGCCCAGAAACTCTACGGACCCATCGCAGAACAAATCAGCGATGCGCTGCAGGCGACGCAGGGGGGGCGGGCCTGCCTCTCGCTCGGTATGCAGGTCTACCTCCGGAAACGGGCCGAACAGCGCGCCGAGGACGCGGAACAGGAGCTCCGGGATTTAAGACGACGGCGCAGGCTGCCATCTACCGCCACCTACATGACCTGGCCCGTCCAGCCCGTCGAGCTTGGGCAGAGCGATGTGCTCATCCGTACCTCGAACAACGTGCTCAAGGTTGTAGCGCTGGCCGAGCTCGAGTTTCTGCCGCAGAAACGGCCGTCTCAGTTGCGGCCGTAGTAGCAGAAGATGTTGCCGGAGAGCGCCAGCAGCGCTGCAGTCAGCGCAAGGTACCGGTCGCCCGCAACTACAACAAGGCCAACAACAAAGGCCGCAAGAATGATGAGGTCGGCAATGACGTTTCCAATCGCCTGCCCGCGGGTGCCCACAATAAAGCCATCCCTGTCCATGCCGGTGTACCGCTCCCGAAGGCTTGTCTTGCCCCGCGAAAGCTCATAGGCGCCACCAAGGAAGTGCAGCGTCGTCACCGCCACCGTCAGGCCCGCAGAGGCCGTGGGGTACTCGCCCGAGATGCCGACCGCCACAAGGATCGGGACAAAGTAGAAGAGGTATACGGTCTTTAAGGCGTCCATCGTCGAAATGCGGCGCGGGGTGCAGCATATACTCCTTGCTATACAAACCCGGGAGGGGGCCACGCCAGCCGGCCGCAGTTTTCCGCAACAGCTGCTAGCGCCTCGGCGGGGGAGAAGGTGGGGTGAACAAAGCACTGGTTCAACGTGTCCACGATCCGGGTCCGCGGGCCAATCGTGGCCGCCGTGTTGATGGAGGCCAGCCACAGCCTCGACATGGGCGAACCGTCGCCGAAAATGAACGAGGAGACCTGCCGCAAAAAGTCCTGCCCGGCAACGGGGAGCCCGTCAAACTCCCGCCGCGTAATATCCGCCGGCGGCACAACAATCACCGTGCCATCGCTCAGCGTGATGTGAAGTGTAAGCCAGGCGTGCGGCTCGGCCGGGTTGTGGGGGTAGATGGTCGAGCACCGCTTGCCCGCAACACAGACGCCGTTGTGGTGGCCCGTGTGGCCCGCGGGCCGCGTGCACGACCACCTGCCGTCACAGTCGCGGCCGGAAAACGCAACCTTCCACGGCTTGGGAAGGCTCTGCGGAGGTGGAGACCGTAGAGTAGACGACGGGACCACCACTTCGGCTGCAAGCGCCGGGAGGGCGGGCGCTGCGGTGGCGGGCGCCGCAAGGCCGGGATCGGCATTGGCTGGACCGAAACCCGCGCCCTCATCCCCCGTTTTCCTCAACTTCTGGAGAACGCTCTCCATCTCTTCAAAAGCTTCTTCGCTGCAATGGGTGCAGGGCGCTAAGAAAAACAATCTCAAGAGGTGAAGGGGGCAGTGCGGTGCTTACCGGGCGCGTCGCTTTTGGCTGCGGGTGGCATTGACAATTTGCTGCAAGCCCTGGTTGGCCAAAGCCTCAAGCTTCGTGCCAAGAGCCGCCACCTCTTCAAAGGTGGACCTCAAGTCACCAAAAACATCGTCGGCCATAATTTGACTCCAACCTGTACAGTATGCAGAGAAAATTCTGGGGGTTGTGCAAGGCGCACGCGATTCCCATGGAACGCCGTCTTCCCTCTGGCCCATTGGGTGTAGTGCGGCAGGAAAGAAGGAAAAGGGGGCCGGGGGAACAAAGGGGAGGAAAAGCAAAGGGGTTTGTGCACAAGATCACCAGAGGGCAAAGCCAGAGGCCTCAAAGAAATGATGCACGGGGCATCTGGCCACGCCGCTGGGGAAAACACAAAAGAGCTGATGGGGTTGGTGCAATGTTGCCGGGAAGGGGGAGGGGTTAAGAAAGAGCGGGGGCACAAAGGCGCCAGCATCCCCAGCGGACCATCCGCCCGAACCAACGCCCCTGTTCCCCCCTCCCCAACGCAACTCAACGCCCCGGGCGGCCCCACGCTGGTTCGTATGCGTCTGTGCTGTGCGTCTGTATTTCTATTCCCCAAAGGGGCTGGGGGCGTAATCTAGTAAGGATATGGGACAGCTAAAGTCGGGAACCCAGAAGCCGCGCGGCACACCCTTCCGCGTCCGCCACTCGAGCCGGCCGCACCGCACTAGCCGCATTACTAGCTCCCGCACCGTCTCGGCTACGCTCGGCTTTTCCGGACCAAAGGAGCCAAGCCGGAGCTGGAAGCCGGTGGCCGCCTTGAACGTCTCGCTCAGGTCAATGAGCCGGTGCGGCGGGATGTTGGCCGCCTTGGCCCACCGGCTGCCGCCCCACGTCACAATCGGGCCCTCAAAGCTCGCGGCCCACGACACAAACTCGCCGTCCGACATGTCCTGCCGGCCCACGGACGGCAGCCACACTTCGCCGCACAGGACGCTCTTCTCGTCGTGCCGCAGCTCGGCGTGCGCTACGGGAAGCTGGTCCATTGCTTGCGGCGTTATGGGGTCGCAATTTAAGTTAAAGACCGTACTCTGCGCGGTTGGAGAGGCTCTTGGCCGGCCACCCAAGCTTCACGGCCGCCGCCACCGCCTCGGTCACAAGCTTCTGCGCATCGGCGATGGCCGAGGACGTCTTGCCGGCATACGTTTTGTCAAGGGCCTCGACGGCCGCGTGCGCCGCCGCCTCGACTCGCTCTAGCCGCTTTGCCGCCTTGGTGCCCCCGAGCTTGAACTCAAACATCTGCCCAACCTTCTCGCGCGGCGCGTCGTCGTGCCGGTCAAGCCAGCTGTCCATCTTGCTAAAGACCTTGTCCCGCTTGCTCTTGGCAGCCTCGATCTTCTTCTCGCGTTTCGGGTCGTCGTTGTCGAGCTTCTCGGCCTTGGCGAGCGCCGCGAGCGCCGCCTGCAGGTCTTTGGTCAGGTTGGCCAGGTCGGCGGCCCACTCCTTGGCGTGCGCCTTGTGCTCCTCGACAAAGTTGGCGTGCTGTGACCTGAGGTTCTCCGTGATCTTGGTGTCGGCCGACTTCCAGTACATGTCGCCGACCGCGGCCTTGGCCCCTTTGGCCTTGGAGGCAATCCCGGCAACAAGCTTGGAGGCCTGCCCGGCCAGCGCCCCGGTGTGGCAGGTGGACCGGCCGCGCGTGTGCCGGCTGCGACGGCCGACGTGAACATT
>MDSZ01141342.1_pt1 | contig 20468 bp, 16 predicted proteins | sample 811201 | NCBI WGS metagenome assembly MDSZ01 (sample SAMN05326647, study PRJNA326480) | marine metagenome | isolation source: seawater | place: Indian Ocean: North | collected 2010 | reverse complement strand
TGTTGTTGCTATTTTTGAAGAACAAACAAAGAATAAGCAAGATCTTACCATTGTTGGGGATGGTGAACAGCGTAGAGACTTTACACACGTGTATGACATATGCGATGGACTTATTGCAATATCAAATGGTGACTACAGAGGTGAAGTTTTTAATTTGGGAACTGGCAAGAATCATTCGATAAATGAACTTGCAGACCTTTTTGGTGGGAACAAGAAGTATCTACCTCCAAGGCAAGGCGAGGCAAGAACTACAAAAGCGGACATTTCCTTTACAACTAAAACTACTGGCTGGACACCAAAGCACACTCTTGAAGATTACATATCGAATTTGCTGGAGTCACAATGAAAATAGGAATTATTGGGCAAGGATTTGTAGGTTCTGCAATACGTGAAGGCCTAAAAAATTACTATGACATAAAAGCTTACGATATTGATAACGCAAAATGCTATAATATGCAAAAGCCTGAATCGGTCGATGAAATAATATCACATAGCGACATAATATTTGTGTGCGTTCCGACCCCGATGAGAAAAGACGGATCTTGCGATACAAGAATTCTAAAAGACGTGATCAATAATGCATATGAAAGCGTAAAAAGATTTTCATTGCCACCAAAGCATTCAGACTTTTTAAATATGGCAAGACTGAAAAAGACTTTTGTAATAAAATCTACAGTTCCTCCTGGTACAACAAAAGAACTTGCAAAGCTTTATCCAAGAATTGATTTATGTTTTAGTCCAGAGTTCTTAACAGAGGCTAATTCTTTTGACGACTTTAAAAATCAATCTAGGATAGTCATCGGTGGCGCCGGCGCCAAAACTGTTAAACAGATGTTCAGAAAAGTTTTTCCAAGGATTCCTATTATTGTAACAAAATCTGAAACTGCTGAAATGGTAAAATACTTTACAAATTGCTTTCTCGCAACAAAAGTTACATTTGCTAATCAAATGTTTCAGATATGCAATGATAGTAATATAGACTATGATAAAGTTTGCGAATATGCGCTTTACGATGAAAGGATTGGAAAAAGTCATTTAGCAGTTCCTGGACCTGATGGAGATTTAGGGTTTGGCGGCCACTGCTTTCCTAAAGACTTGGCAGCGTTGATCGCTTTTGGTTCTACTAATAATGGAGACACTAATTTTCTCAAGGCTGTGCAGTCCTATAATGATACCTGTAGAAGAATAAGAGACTGGGAACAAATGAAAGGTCGAGCAGTCTCAGAAGACTAACTACAATAATATAAAAATGGAATAACAAATGAGTGACTTTAAAATAGCAAACATTAATCTTGCCGACTGGGGTGAGAAAGAAGTAAAAATAGCAGAAGCAGAGATGCCTGGCCTAATGTCGCTGCGCGAAAAATACGGTGAAGACAAACCTTTGGCAGGAGCAAAGATCGCCGGCTGTCTGCATATGACTATTCAGACTGCAGTTCTAATTGATACTTTAGTACAATTGGGTGCAGAAGTAAGGTGGATGACTTGCAATATATTTTCTACGCAGGATCATGCTGCAGCTTATGTTGCCTCTAAAGGAATACCTGTGTTTGCCTGGAAAGGTATGACGGAACAAGAATACGAAGAGTGTTTAGACGATGTACTTTGTTTTAAGGAAGGCCTTAGCCAGCCAAACATGATTTTAGATGACGGCGGCGACTTAACTAAACATATTTTAGAAAAACATCCACATATGTATGATAACATTATTGGAATTACTGAAGAAACTACGACTGGGATTCTAAGACTGAAACAGTTTGCGCAACAAGGGCGTCTACCTGTGCCTGCAATTAATGTCAATGATTCAGTAACAAAAAGTAAATTTGATAACAAGTATGGTTGTAAAGAATCATGCGTCGATGCCATTCGCAGGGCAACTGACACAATGATGGCTGGTAAGGTTGCAGTTGTTGCTGGTTACGGAGATGTTGGTAAAGGTTCGGCCGCTTCTCTTGCAAGTGCAGGCTGTCGTGTTATAGTGACAGAAATCGATCCAATCTGTGCACTGCAGGCACTTATGGACGGATTTGAGGTTACAACAATGGCTGAGGCTGTTTTAAAGTCAGATATAGTTGTAACCGCAACTGGTAATTGTGACGTGATAACTTCAGAACATTTTGTAAACATGAAAGATGGCGTTATTGTATGTAATATCGGTCATTTTGACAATGAAATAGATGTAGCGTGGCTTGAAGAAAATCTAGTTAAGGAAAATATTAAGCCTCAAGTAGACTTATATCACGTTCCATCTGGCACGCCTGACTCACCCGGGCCTTCGAAAAAAATAATTTTGCTAGCAGAAGGCAGATTAGTTAATCTGGGTTGCGCAACCGGTCATCCAAGTTTTGTAATGTCTTGCTCTTTCACAAATCAAGTTTTAGCGCAAATAGAACTGTATAAAAGATCTGGTAAGTATGATAATGATGTCTATGTTTTACCTAAAGAGCTTGATGAGGAAGTAGCTAGATTACATTTGAGTCACCTAGGTGCAAAGTTAGAAACATTGTCAACCAAACAGGCAGACTACATTAATGTTTCCAGCTACGGACCATTCAAAGATGAAAATTACCGATACTAAAGGAGCAGATTAAATGACAAAGCAAAAGGTAGCGTTAGTAACTGGTATCACTGGTCAAGATGGATCATATCTACTAGATTTGTTATTGGAAAAAGGTTACATAGTAGTTGGGATTAAACGTCGAACAAGTACAATTTCTACCGATAGAATCGACAATAACTACAAGAATGAAAATTTTAAAATGTACTATGGTTCTATGCACGATTCTTCTTGGATGTATAGACTGCTAACTAAATATCAGCCAGACGAAATATACAACCTCGCCGCACAAAGTCACGTACGAGTAAGTTTTGATTGCCCCATAGAAACAACTGACATTGTTGCCAATGGCACTCTCCGTCTACTTGAAGCAATTCGTCATTGTTCTCCACATTCAAGGTTTTATCAAGCGTCGAGCTCAGAGATGTTTGGGGACAACCCAGAAAGCCCACAATCTGAAACTACTGCATTTATGCCTGCCAGTCCTTACGCTTGCGCGAAAGTGTATGCTCACAATCTAGTGCGTAATTACAGGGAAAGTTATGACTTGTTTGCTTGCTGCGGAATTTTATTCAATCACGAATCGCCCCGGCGAGGGGAAACTTTCGTCACAAGAAAAATAACACTTGCCGCTGCAAAAATTAGCTTAGGTTTACAAAAAAAATTATACCTTGGTAACTTAACCGCTAAAAGAGATTGGGGGCATGCCAAAGATTACGTTAGGGCGATGTGGCTAATGTTGCAGCAGGATAAACCCGAAGACTTTGTTATTGCGACGGGTCAGACGCACAGTGTAGCAGAATTTCTTCACTACGTGTTTGATTATGCAAATTTAGACGTTAAGCAATATGTTGAAATAGACGAAAGACTGTTTAGGCCGCACGAAGTTCCTTTACTCTTAGGCGACGCTTCGAAAGCAAAGAGAGTATTGGGCTGGGAACCAATGTATGATATGCGCCAGCTTGCAAAAGATATGTATACATCTGATTGGTATGCGCAGGAAAGGATATTGCGTTCTCACTTTGGTACACCTGACCCCTTGTCTTTTCCTGGAAAGTAAAATAAATTTGTAAATATAGCATCTCAGACTTATAATAATCTGAGGTGTTTTATGATTTTTCCAACAAACAAACCACATATTAGTTATTCTGAAGTAAAGACTTGGAAAGAGTGTCCTTGGAGACACAAGCTAATGTATATTGATAAATTGGAAACGTGGGAAGACAATCCATATGCGGAGTTTGGTACAATTGTCCACGATACTATTGAGCAGTATTTAAAGACCGGTGTAATGAATACAGACTCGGTTGAAAGTCGACTACAGGAAAAGTGGAATGAGCACGGTTTTGATACTGTCGAGTACATTACAAAAATGACTGCTCAACGCAAAAAATTTGATTTAAAATACAGGCACGAAAAATTTGATTCTTGGGTTCAGAGTGCACATAATATTCTAGAAGCAATACCAGACTTTATGAAAGAGAATTTTGGCGAATGGGAATACATTTCTGCTGAAGAAGAACTTTACGAACCTATTGAAGGTCACGAGCTTAAGTTTAAGGGATTTATTGATGCGATTGTTAAGAGCAACATTAACGGAAAAGAAAAATATTGGATAATCGATTGGAAAACAACTGGCCCGAGAGGGTGGTACCAGGATAAAAGAAGGGACTTTTTAACTCAGGCGCAGATTGGGCTGTACAAGAAGTTCTGGGCACAAAGAGAAAATATACCCGTAAGATCCATCGGATGTGGATATGCGCTTCTAAAAAGAAACACTAAGCCGGAACGCTGTGCTTGGTTTATGCCTGTATCTGTTGGGCCAAAATTTATTACAAAATCTGAAAAGCTGTTAGAATCAATGATAAAGACAGTTAGTAAAGGAATGTACCTTAAAAACAGAGCTAACTGCAAGTTTTGTTCATTCTATCAAACGGAGCATTGTACATGATAAATGGTAAATATAAGGTGCTGGTCCTATGCGATCACGCCTTAAGTACTTCCGGTGTTGGTACGCAGACCCGGCACCTTCTCAACGGCCTGTTAAAAAAAGGTTGCTGGTCATTTAGGCAGTTTGGAGCTGCAGTAAAACACGACAATTATGATGTTATAAAAGTGAGTGACGACTTTATAATCAAGCCAATCGACGGGTTTGGGAATAAAGAAATGATTCGACTGGCAATAGCAACTGAAAAACCAGATGTACTTTTTTTATTTACTGATCCACGCTTTTACTATTGGCTGTTTGAAATGGAAGACGAAATTCGCCAGGTTTGCCCTATAGTATATTGGCATGTCTGGGACAACACTCCATATCCAGAATTTAACGATCCTTTTTATGAGGCCACAGACTTAATTAATTGTCATAGTTATCATACCTACACGCAAGTAAAAGAAAAATGGCCAAATAAAACCTTTTTTGTTCCCCACGCACTTCCAAACGATGTTTTCTTTCAGCTACCCGATGAGCAAATTAAAGAAAAAAAGCGTGCGATATTAGGGCCTGAAAGAGAAGACCATTTTGTTCTGTTTTGGATGAATAGAAACGCAAGAAGAAAAAGACCAAACGACTTACTTCTTTCTTTCAAAATGTTTTTAGATGAGTTGGAGAGAAAGGAAGGCCACAAAAACGCAACTTTGCTTCTGCATACCGATCCCCAAGATAGAGAAGGGCCGAACCTGTTTGCAGTGACCGAGATGTTAAATATCAAAAACAATGTCGTCTTTTCAACAGACCGATTAGATTTTGGCGGCATAAATATTTTGCATAATATTGCGGACACCTGCATTAACATAAGTTATGCGGAGGGCTTTGGCCTTTCCACACTAGAGGCTATGCAAACTGGCACACCTATTATAGCTCCAAAAACAGGTGGACAGACCAGACAAGTTGTAAATGCATATACTGGCGAAGATAATGGCGTTGCCTTACCTATTGCGCTAAGAACACTGGTTGGAAGTCAGACTGTGCCGTACATTTATGAAGATATGGTTTCCAATGAAGATGTTGCCAATGCAATACTAAAAATGTACAGTTTAGGAACTGAAAAAAGGAAATTGCTTGGAGCAAAAGCTAAGGAATACGCACTCACTGAGTTTGGATATCAAAAAACTATTGATCTTTGGCACGACACTATGCTAAAAACGATACAAGAGTTTCCATACAAAAAGAAAAGTTACACTCTAATGGAGTTATAATGTCAAAAAAAGTTTTAATAAGAGGACCGCTTTTATCTCAATCTGGCTATGGCGTGCATTCAAGGCAAGTTTTTAGATGGCTGTTAGATAAAGACTATGACGTCACAGCGCAAGTTTTACCCTGGGGTATTACGCCCTGGTATCTAAACGGAAATGCGCTTGATGGACTAGTCGAAAAAATCATGAACTGCACTGGCGAGCCTAAGGAAAAATTTGATTATTCATTTCAAGTGCAGTTACCGGATGAGTGGGATACCTCGCTCGCACATAAAAACTTTGGAATTACGGCAGCTGTAGAAACAAATTTTTGCAACGGTGGATGGATCCAAGCTTGTAACAGAATGGACGGTGTAATCGTACCAAGCAATTTTACTGCTGGTGTATTAAACAATAGCGGAAAACTTACGACTAAGGTGCATGTAATACCCGAGTCTTTTCCAGATTGTTTTAATCAGCCACATAAAAGTACAAAGTTTTTAAATATGCGTACAAAAAAGAATTTTTTGTTGTTTGGACAGCTAACATCACCAGTGCCTGAACAGGATAGAAAGAACACTTTTAATGCTATCAAATGGTTCTGTGAAACTTTTAAAAATCGAAAAGACGTTGGGCTAGTAATCAAAACAAATATGGGTACAAACTCTACACTTGATAAGGCGGTAACAGTAAAATCGCTACAACGTGTTTTGGACGCCGTCCGTGTAGGAAAATATCCAAAAGTCGGGCTCTTACACGGTAACGTAGATGATGCGGACTTATTTAATTTGTATTCCGACGAAACTATGGTAGGTTTGATTAGCGCAACTAGAGGTGAGGGCTATGGCTTACCAATGATTGAAGCAGCCGCAGCCGGACTACCTGTGCTCGCGACCGACTGGTCTGGGCATAAGACGTTTTTGCAAGATGGTTCGTGGATCCCAGTTAAATACAGAATGACAGCAATACCTCCTGGTAGGGTTGACAATCGGATATTTATGGAAAATGCAATGTGGGCAGATCCAGACGAGTCAAGCTTTAAAAGCGGTCTTAACACGTTGTTAAAAAAACGTGTGTATTACAGAAATCAAGCTCAAAAAACTAGAGAGAAAGTAATCAAGCAGTTCAGCCAAAAAGCAGTTGAAAAATATTATAACGAATTTCTGGAAGATTTAGGATGAACTTATACATAGTTACAATTGCAATCTTGTCAGTGATTTTGATTGTTTCTCTTTTTTATAATTACAAGTTTGCAAGAATTATTTTAAATATGGAGGACGCGATAGAGATATCTTTAGATAGACTAGACGAAAGGCATAAATCGATAAGAAAAATATTGGACACGCCATTATTCTTTGACAGTCCGCAAGTTCGTCAGGTATTATCTGATATTGAAACGTCGCAAGGTGCGATATTATATGTTGCAAACCAACTAGCCGGGATAGACAATGGCCAAGAAAAAGAAGATTAGAAGAGGCAGAAAACCTGCAAATCCTGCGCGACCAAAGAGATATTATTTTACTAAGGATACGCAAGCGGCAATTAAGGAATTTTGTACTAGTGAAGTAAGAAGTGAGAAAGAGGCAATATACGAGCAGCGGATACAACCAGCACTTCTTAAGTTGACGGAAAACTTGATTTACATATACGGATTTCACAAATGTGGCGAGTCGCCCGCATACCTACAACAAGCTTGTGTAGTTGCCTTGTATGAATGCTTACATAAATTTGATCATGAAAGAGGCACAAATGCCTTTTCTTACTTTAACATTGTAGCAAAAAACTGGCTAATTATCAACACAAGGAAAATAAAGAAAAGGATGTACGCATCCGTATCCTTAGATGATACAGAAAGTATGAGTGTCGCAGATCTTTCACAAGTTGCAAGTCATCAAGTAGTGCCAGATCCAGTTGAGACAAGTATATATAAAGAATCAATCCTTCAGATAAGACCAATGTGCGTCGAAATATTGAATGAACTTACACACAAAAACGATGTTGTATGTATGAACGCAATAATTACCGTCTTTGATAACCTTGACCAGTTAGAATTTTTAAATAAACGTGGTATATTTGTATACATAAGAGAAATTTCTGGCCTTAATTCAAAGCAGTTGTCGTCGAGCATGACAAACATTCGTAGAAAATATAGACAAAAAGTTGGCAAAGATAAAAAATACGATTTATTCTAGGTGTAAAATGGACTTAACAAAAGAGTTTGAAAAAATTAGCAAAAAAACTGAAGCGTTTTCCGATTTGCTGGACTCGATCGAGACTATGGAAAATAAAAAGAAGATGCTATGGAAAGAGATTTATGATAACGCAATAACTGATAGGCTAAATGCATACATGCTTTTTACAGGTATATACACTAACATGTCTTCCAGTGTTGCAGAAAACATTTCTGTTGGTCCGACTTTAGCAAAATACTTGGAGCGAATGAATAAATCCAACGACCAACTTATTAAGCTAGCCGAACTGATTGCAAAGGAAGAAGAACGAGCAGAATCAGTAGACCCAGACGATATTTTCAGCAAAATAGACAAGTGATATGCCAAAAATAGACGGATCAAAACTAAAACCGGGTACACTATCAAAAGAAGTAAGTGGACTGCTTGGTGCTGACGAAAACGCCATACTTTTGAAAGGTGTCGTTGAGGAAATTATCTATGCTCCCGAGACTTTTGACTTCGAGCCAGTACAAACTAGGGTAGCAGATCCCGGTACACTGCTAGATGTCCCAGCAAATACCCTGCTTGTTCGGGTTATTACTGCTAAGGAGTACAAAAACACAGGCCAACTGACTGTATGTCATCCACTTTTCCCTTCACATCTTCAGATGCCAGTAAAGGTAGGTGAGCACATTTTCTTTTTTAGGTATGGGCCAATTGGTTATTGGTTGGCAAGAGTACCCGACGTCAGATCAGTAGAAGACGTTAACTATTCGCACGGTGATCGTCGTCATATGCATTCACCAGAATCGGAGTCAACAGTTGACCAGGCAAATTCAGAAGAAGGTGTGTTAAAAAAACTAATTGGAATATTCAATGATGGCGGCGGCTCTGATGATCAGGCAAATTTTGCTGCAGACGATAGCTACACTAAATTATTTGAAAATACAACAACAAACAATAGTATTACAAAAGAGCCTGTGCCTTTTTATATTAAACGCCCGGGCGATTTAGTGCTTCAAGGTTCAAATAACAGCCTTATATGCTTAGGTCAAAATCGAGGCTGGACAAAGAAGGATACCGAGTTTACAGCTACTAATGCAGTTTATGAAGAATCATTGCCCGATTCCGGTGCAATTGACATCGTTGTTGGACGCGGGAGATATACTCCAGACAATCCAGCGACTGAATCAGAAGATGGAGATGATCCTATAAGAACATCTGCCAGAATAACGATTAATTCTAACGAAGGGGAACTAGAAGCAAATAGAATGTCTCTTCTTAACCAAATACCACTTAGTCCTGTTGAAGGCGATCCGGATCTTGAGTATGACGCTGCAAGAATCAACGTTAGTATGAAAGCTGCGTACGACGATACTTTCTACATAACTAAAAACATTGACGGTGAAGATATTCTACCAACTATTCCCTCCTGGCCAACAGCAGCCGCACCGGCTGAAGAAACAGAAGGCCGCGGAGATGGCGATCCAATCGCTTCGGTTGTCGATCAATCCTACAGTGTTATAAAGTCTGATGAAATACGTTTAATCGCTCGCAGGCAAGAAGAAAACGTCAACGGGCTAAAAGATGGTGTTGCAGAGATTAACGGATCGATCAAAATAATAAAAGAAGGCCTTCGAAACTCAGAAGCTGGCGATGGACAAGCAGTAATCATAATGCAGCCAGATGGAACAATAATGATTGATGGTCCTACCGTAATTATCGGCAGCGGACACGCAGACTTAGAAAAAGAGAATGGTAAAGGGACACAAATTGTTTTAGGTCGCGGAGCCGTTGAGCCTATCGTACTAGGCAATACGCTAAAGGATTTGTTAGATACACACTTTAATGATTTGAAAAAACACCTTGATAATTTAGACTCATATCTAAAAAATATATTTAATAACCATATTCATCCAACGGGTGTGGGGCCATCCGCTCCGCCTACAGTTCCGGCATCTAGCTTTTCATCGCAGATAAGTTCAACAAAGTCTGCTGTTGATGCTTCCATTGAGGATCTTATCAATATCCTGTCTAAGTATGGAAAAACAAAGTAATGGCGTTAAATGTTACAAAGCTTGAGGATGGGCTAAAATCTGCTTTTAGAAGAGGCATTGCAACATCCGCAGCGGCTGGGGGAGTTCGTGGCGAAGTTGAAAACAAACATACTCGTAATGATGTTGCCGGATTTATTGCAGACGCAATTGTTGGTTATGCTGACGATGCAGAAATTTTTATGTCGCCTGGTCCGTTCCTTTTTCCAAACCCAGCTGGCACACCACCGGTACTGCCGGACCTAGTAAATATGTTTTCAGTTCTAAAAGTTCAAACAGCGCTTGCAGGAAAAGAAATTATAAAACAAGGTTTCGCCGCTTCATTCGCCGCAGGCGATCCAACACTAGCGGCAGCATCGGCATCGATTGTTGCATACGCAGCAACTTTAACGTTTTTCCAAGGTTTTCCTTTACCAAATATTGCAACAGGTGTTACGGCCATGGCTGTGCCGCCTATTTTTGCACCTATGGTAGGCGCAGGCTTGGCCGGCGCTGATATGGATTCATGCGCTACTTTGATGGCTTTAACTATCGATGCATCATTTAGATCCTGCATTTTTAATGGTGGTGGTCTCACTATTTTACTTGGCGTTGGACCGGTCTTGTTTCAACCATTAATATAGTAACTTTTAACTCAAAATTTTGTTCTGGTATAATTATACAAAGAGGAAACAGTATGGCTATTAGACAGGACAGAAAGACTTACAGCTTCAAAAGCGTTGGTAATCTTGCTGATGAAGTAATAACTCGGCGCTACGAGCCAGAACCAAAACCGGTGGGTATCGTTACGCCATTACAGTTGGGCAATGGTAGTAACTTCTATAAAATGCACTACAGCTTAGAAAACCAAATAAAAGATAATTTGAGAAATCTTGTACTTACAAACCGTGGTGAACGACTTGGGCGCCAAGATTTTGGTGCAGATTTAATGCCTTTAGTATTTGAGCTTGGTACTGAAAGCGGCGATATGCAAGCAATGTCAAGAATTAAAAGAGCGGCCGGAAAATACCTTCCATTTGTTGAGCTCGTTGGTTTTGCAAGCGAGGTAAATCATTTCGACAACAAGGAAGTTGCAAAAATTATATTATTTTTAACCTATACGATTCCAAGAATATCTACGACAAAAGAACATGGACTAGCTATTACTTTATATGCGGGTGGATAAAGATGTCTAAGAATAAAAAAAATACTAAAAATGAAATTTCGCGAAGCTTTATATCAAAAGATTTTGATTCGTTGAGATTAGACCTACAGAAGTTTGCAAGAACATACTACCCAGACAATATGCAGGATTTTAGCGAAGCGTCGTTGGGTGGTTTATTGTTAGATCTCGCGGCTTATGTCGGCGATACCATGTCATATTATACTGACCATCAGTTTCGTGAACTGGATCCACTGTCTGCGGTAGAAGCTACAAACATTGAAAGAATGGCACAAAACGCCGGCATTCGGATAGGTGGTGCAAGCCCTGCTGTTGCTTCGGTTGATTTTTATGTAAGGGTTCCAGCTGTTGAAATTGAAGGTGTTATAACACCACAAAAAAATGCTTTGCCTATTATCAAATCTGGGACCGTTTTATCTTCTACTATTGGTGTTAAATTTTTCTTAATAGAAGATCTAAACTTTAACACGGTAGATTCGCTTGGGAATCTAGTTGCAAGGAAGGTGCGTGTCAAAAGACGCAACGGTGCAGATGCATTTATTTTAATCTTAGAAGGTACATGCGTTTCTGGTGCTATAACAACAGATCAGTTTACTATCAACAATAATTTTGTTCCATTTAGAACTGTTACGTTGCAGAATGCAGACGTAAGTACGATTCTTGAAGTTGTTGATTCGGATCAGAATGAATATTTTGAAGTTGAGAATCTTTCACAAGACACAGTTTTTAAATCATTTCAAAATGATACTAGAATTTTGGACGGAGTGCAGTCTAATCTGTCGGTTATCCCGGCTCCGAGACGATTTGTAGTAAGCACTGACATAAAAACTAGACAAACGAGAATAAAGTTTGGATCAGGTAGAGCGGAAAACATCGCTGACGACGGTGTACCGGATCCGGGCGATTTATCATTGCCGCTTTATGGAAAGCGAACTATGCCGAGATTTAGCTTAGATCCTTCGGCTTTGCTTGATACAAAGACCTTAGGCATTTCTCCCCAAAATACGACTATCAGGGTTACTTATCGCCACGGTGGAGGTGCTTCACATAATGTGTCCCCTAAGTCAATTACTGTTGTCGACACGCTTAATATTGAATTTAAAGATAGCCTGCCAGGTAGGATTGCAAACGAAGTAAGGGCGTCGATCGAGGTTGTAAACGAACAGCCTGCATCCGGTGGTGCAAATAGAATATCTACTGAAGAAATTAGAGCACTAATCCCAACAGCAAGGAACTTGCAGTCAAGAGTTGTTACTCGCGATGATCTACTTGCACGTCTCTATCTTCTTCCAAACGAATATGGAAGAATATTTAGAGCAGGAATTGTTGCAAATCCTGAAAATCCGCTCGCAAGTATTTTGTACGTCATATCTCGCAATGCCGCAGGTAAACTTTCAATGTCTCCGGACGTTCTTAAAAAGAACATTTCAAAGTATCTTAATGAATATCGTATGATTAGCGATGCAATCGATATTTTAGATGCAAGGGTATTCAACTTTAGAGTCAATGTGTCTATTGTTACTGCGCCATCTGCAAACAAGCTAGAGGTTACTAAGAAGGTAATCAACTCGATAAAGGGTCTGTTAAGAATTGAAAAAACAGAAATCGACAAACCTATAGTTGAATCAGACATAATATTTGCAATAATTAACGTACCTGGAGTTCTTTCATTGGTTGAGTTAAAATTAACAAGCCTTTATGGAACAATAGCAGGAAGAGAATATTCAGAAAGCCAAATCGATTTTGAAGCAATTAAAAACAACGGTATATTTTTCCCACCAACAGGTGGAATATTTGAATTGCGTTTTCCAAATGACGATATTCTGGTAACTGTAAGATAGGAGAGAATAATGTATCTTGTATTTACCGCAAGCAAAGACACTTATATTACAAATAAGATTATATCTTCACAGGTAAGAGCCACTGATGCAAACTTAGGAGCAGCATCAACTATTGATATTTTTAAGCTGTATGGTGAAAATTTATTTACAGGCGAAACCAATCCAAATGAGCTATCTCGTGGTCTAATAAAATTTGATTTATCAGATATATCTTCATCACTCAAAGACAAAGTTGATTTTAGCCATTCTTCTTTCAAGGCAACTTTCAAACTACATGATGTTCAAGGAAATCAAGTCGCGCCAAATAACTTTTCTTTAGCTCTTTTTCCATTGTCTAAAAGCTTTGATGAAGGAAAAGGCAAAGATGTTTCTGGATTAAGTTTTTTAGATAGAACAAATTGGTTAACTGCTTCTTTTACGCAAACAAATAATACTTGGAATTCTTCAGGCGCATTTGCATCGGGGGCGCTCGGAGCAAACAATATTGATATAATTGAAAGCGGTGATGTTGGCGGTACGTCAACTTATTTTGTTAAAACACAAGAGTTTAAAAAAGTAAACGCCGATCTAGAAATGGACGTTACCAATATCGTTTCTGCATCAATGGTTGGCATTTTACCAGACCATGGATTTTTAATTGCATATTCCGGGTCGCAAGAGGTTGACACACAAACACGATTCGTTAAAAGATTTGCGTCAAGGCACACAAAAAATCCTTATATTAGGCCAAAACTTATTATTAGGTATGATGATTCCAACATTGATCAGAACCAACAATTTGAGTTTAATGTTACAGGATCAGTGTTTTTAGAAAATTTCTCAAGAGGCACAAGAACAAACTTATTAAGCGGCTCTGCAAACACTGCGATTACTGGTGATAACTGTATAATTTTAAAAATATCGACTGGCAGTTACGAAAAATACTTTACTGGATCACAGATGGAAAATGCTGGCATTGCACAGGCTGGTTTATATTCTGCGTCGTTTGCAATTGATCGCTACATAACTTCTGTTGTTTCTGGAACAACGACATTAAAGAATTTTGTTGACGCATCTGGCTCATTAAGCTTTGGTCAAGAGTGGTTGAGCCTAGATGAAACGATCAGCTACTTTTCTGGAAGTCTTTCGATCGCACCCCAAACAAGATCTGCTGGTAGAACAGCAAACAAATATAGGTTTACGATAACAAACCTAGAAAAAACATATTCGCCAACAGACAAGCCCCGCCTCGAAGTCTTCGTTACCGACCTTGCAGAAGAGAAAAAAGCAGTGAGGATACCGATTAAGCTCGCTTCGAAAGTACTTTCAGAGGTATACTATCAAATTAGAGATCCATACAATGGGAAAGTCCTCACACCATTTACTACTGCCGGTAACGGAACACGATTATCCTCAGACAAAAAGACGATGTACTTCTCGCCATCACTTTCGCATTTGCCTGTTGGAAAAGTATATACTATAGATTTGATGACAGTGATAAACGGACAAAGAAAAAAATACATGGAAAACGGCGTATTTAGGGTGGTTCAATGAGTGAATTGTTTTCGCCAAGTGTAGTTCGACGATTATCATTTCCAGGCTATGTTTACAAAGAAGTAAGTCAAAATCAGCTTACGGAGTCGGCGCCTGTAAATGAACAGATATGGCGCAACGATCCTTACGGCACGGGCCTGAAGTCTACGCAGCAAGTAGATTTAAAATGGTCAGATTTTACCCAACACACGTTTTTTAATAGTGCAGAAAGTAAAGTAAATGTTGCCTTTGAAAGAATCATTAATCAGTTTCCTTTCGATGGCTCAAAAATGGAGCTTTTTGAGTTTATTGATTCATTAAGCGGCTTTGAAAAATATGTCTTTGATGAGTTTCCAAAGTTTAAGGGTGACCTACGGTTTCAAAAAAGCTCTTCTCAATACATTGCAGCACAAGACAAGTCTGGGTACTTATTTCCAGAGATATCTCGTAATAGCCTTGCGGAAAGAACCATCGGTAATACCTTTAAAGTTGGTGAGTTTTGCGTTGAGTTTTGGCTGTACGCTTCTTCGTCAGTTTCTTTTGATAATCAAACAATATTCCAAAAACTAAATTCAGCAAATAATCACGGTATTTCTATTTTTGCAAGTGCCTCAACAGCGGGAACTTCCACGATCCCAGTTATTTTTGGTATATCTTCTGGCAGTACTTATCTAAGTGCATCAATGCAAGTCGAAAAAGGCAAATACAATCATCTTGCCTTTGTATACGATAAGGAAGACTTTGACACATTGAAATTATATAAAAATGCAAGATTGGTTGCAACATCTTCGGCTGTTGAAATCGATGACCTTAATTTTCTTAGTCAAAATTTCTTCATAGGATCGGGTTCAAGTCAAAGTTTTGATCGATTTAGCTTTGTTCCGAAACAAACACTAGATGCAAACCTTGACGAGTTTAGGTTTTGGAAAACACACAGAACGCAAACACAGATAAGTCAGTTTTATAACGACAATATTTTTCAAAATGAAGATGTTGCACTATATTATAGGTTTAATGAGCCAACTGGTTCATATGGATCGAAAGCGATTGTCTTAGATCATTCTGGAAATGGACTGCATGGCCAAGTTCAAAACTATGCAGCTGCTATGCGCGGATCAAAAAATCAAGACCAGCTCCCTGTATACTACGAAAAGTCAGAAAACTCGCCAGTATTATTTCCAGACTATGTTGATCTTGTAAACCTAAACAGAGAACTGCTTACTTCTGGAAGTAGATACGATCATAATAATCCAAACTTGATTACAAAGCTAGTACCACAGCATTATTTTCTAGAGGCACAGGCTGAGGAAGGTTTGGAAACGGAGTTTGGCGATCTTTCAAATGAATATGCAAGTCATGACGATGGAGCCTTTCCAGGAAATGGTAAAATACCAACAGCGCAGCTATTTTCTTCGTTTCTTTTTATTTGGGCATCGTTCTATGACGAAATAAAAGTATATCTTGATGCATTCGTAAAACTTCACGACATTGACCACAGTGCCATCAACTCAATACCGGCACAGTTTCTTCAAAAGCTTGGCAGAAGATATGGCATTGAGCTTCCAAATGCTTTTGGCGATGTTTCTATCAGTCAATTTAGTGACGGCAAAAATCTTAGCGCAAACTCTGCGTACGCAGGCCTGCCGTTACGAAAAGTGCAGGAACTATTATGGCGCCGCTTGCTTTGTGAAATGCCAGCGATACAAAGAATGAAGGGAACAGTTCAGTCCGTGAAGAGTCTAATGTTAGCATTAGGTGTAAATCCAGACACTTCTTTTAGAATACGTGAGTATGGTGGACCAAAAACAAAACGTCTTGCAAACAATAGAAAACTAGTTAACTCATATTTCAACGCACTTGATTTTTCTGTTGGTACTCCTTACCTTTCATCATCTCATTTAATGGGATTTAGACACGAGCCAGGACAGCCATTTGGTGGTCCAACCCCCGAAGTTATATTAATCGATCATATGGGCGGTGAAAGCTCTACTATTAAGGTAGCAACACCAGCTTCGACGCCTACGATGACAGCTTTTACTTCTGCAAGCTGGTCGTGGGAAGGACATTACCAATTAAAAAGAGATTCGTTACAAACAAAACAAAGTTTATTTAGAGTAGAGGTATCGGGTTCTGTTACTCCTGGTTCCGGTAGTCCTGAAACTTCTATCGCACTAAACCTAATGGCAACTTCAGGTTCAGTACGAGATGGCACAGTTGATAAACTAATACTGGCTTTTTCCGGAAGCCAAACTTCTAAGCTAGCGATAACTGGTAGCAATATAACAATTTTTGATGGTGATCCTTGGTATATTAACGTAAACCACATCGCTGGCATTAATACATCGGAATTTTTAGTTCGTGCATATAAATCAATGGGTTCTGACGTTCTTGAAAAACATTACTTTTCTGGATCATACCCAAACTCAAGTATATCAAACAATAGGCTTATAAAAACATCGGGTTTTAATCGACAATTCTTTGCAATTGGAAATAAGTCCAGTTACCACAATGAGTTGCTCAACTTCTCTGGCGATAATACAACATTTTTTGATGGCAAAGTAGGTAGCATTAGGTTTTGGACAAAGGCATTAGAAGAAAATGAAGCACGTGAGCACGCTTTGAATCCATATTCGGTCGGCGTAAATAAACCGTTGACAAATTATAACTTCTTTTTTCAGGATGGCGTTCCTATCGCAAATATATCAACAAAGATTGCATCGTCATCATTGCCTTTTGGGTCTTGGGAACGTCTCCGTCTTTCAAGCGATTTTTACCAGCAGGTAAGTTCATCCAATGCAACAGGCATAATAGATATTGTAGACACGTCTCAAAATGCTGCGATGCGTGGTATAGGATTTACTGGAAACAAACAAGTTTTTTCTCCGATACTTAAAATGTTTTCACGGTTGGATCCGAACTATGACATCGCAACCAATGTAAATAAGGTACGTGTTAAGTCTGTCTTAGATAAAGAACTTGCGGAGGAGATTAATGCAGAAAGTGGTGCATTGTATGAGCTTGATCCACGCGATCCGATTACTGATGATCGCAGATTTAGTGTCGAAGCATCGATCGTTCAAGCATTAAATGAGGACATAGTTAATATATTGGCTGATAACCAATATATAAATGATGCAATGGGAACGCCAGAGATGATGTTTGCGGTTAACTATCCTGCTCTAGAAAGACTGGCAGATAAATATTTTTACCGGCTTGAGGACAAAATAAACACAAGCGAATATCTAAAGTTTTTTAAGTGGTTTGACAACAACTTTGGACAACTTATCGAAAAGTTAATGCCAAGAACCACTGAGTTTTTAGGAATAAATTTTGTTATTGAGTCTCATATGCTGGAAAGGCATAAGTTTGAGTATAAACAGGCAGATGTACACATTGATCTAAAATCTAGACTTGCTGCGAGAATCGACCCGGTTTTAGAAGGCATAATTAGAAACGAGGCAACATAATGTCATACGGAATGAAAAAAGTAGATAGGATTATTATCGGCGAAAAGGTAACTTCTAGATCTGCTGAGAATGCTGCGCAGTTCTTCTTGCAAGGTACGGAAATCAATAAAATCGGAATGCTGCGGTCAGGTCTTCCAATTTTGGGTAGAAACCCGAGATATAAGGTTGTTGATAATCTTTTAACAAGTTCACTTTCGGATTCAAACTTTTTTACGGATGTTGGATCAACTAGCGATGCAGGTCTTGGTCAAGACACCTATATTTCTCAAACCGGTGTGCTTTACAACAAGCCTGGGTATGTCGTTAATGGAAAAATTATTACTGATTCAAAAGAATCATCAGCAGTTAGCACTATCAACCAGTCACTTACTAGATTAGGCTTAAAAGGCACTGAACTTACATCTTCAACTAAAGGTCGTGTTCGGACGTTCTTAGAAACAGTATCTAATGAATGGGAGATAGGTTCTTCTTACATAGATGGCGTTCTTGATGATGAGGTGTATTATGTTGCAGGCACTTACAAAGAAATTTCGAAAGCAAGGGTAAAGTTTCCAGACGGTCGACTTACACACACTATATCTTTTGCGTTGCCAAACGAAGATCTTGGATATGGAAAAGAGTATATAGATTCAGTGCCATATTTTGACCTTTCAAAGTTTAACGCAGTTGAATATGTTAAAAATAACGGGCCTACAGGAATGTTTCCAATTGTAGGTTCATTTATATCGTATGATGAAAAACTTAGCTTTAATGGTATTATTGAACCTTTTGAAATAAGAAGACGAGCGCTTGGACTCAGTATTTTTCTCGAAGATGAAGGACAGCCTGGCTCAGTTCAGGCATTTAACGATCCCGTAATTACTGCATTTAGTTTTGATTCAAGGGAAAACGATATTAGAGCAGAGTTTTTTGAGGATGTACATTCAAAAGGATATTCAAAGTTTGATAATCCAATGGATCAGGCACATTCATTGCTAGAACCAGAATTTGTATCAGACTACAATAAAAATCAATATCCATTTAAGGAAAGAGATAATAACGATTTATTAATTAGCGACAACGGTATAAAATCAATACAATTAAGTATGGATCCAACACTAGATGAAGGGACATTGCCGGTAACACATGTTGATATGACAGTTGGTTTTGATGCGGAATCACGTGATAGAGTTAATTCAATCGTGTTTAGAGGAATGACGCGGAGATAAAATGGCTATTTTTAAGGACAAAACCGGCAGAGGCGAGGTCAACTATAACAAAGCTCCTGTTAAAAGCTCTGATGGTAATGCAATTTTTCTCAATGAGTTGCACGATGATAATACTGTCAAGCCTACAGAGAACTTATACACTACAGGTGTCCCAGCACTAACTGTTTTTCAAATACGCGGAGAACCAACAGTACAAGATGTTTCAGACTTTAAATGGGCACGAACAGATGCATCATCGCAGCTAGTAACAAGGCTTGAAAACGTAACACACAAGCAAAGGCTTAAAACTTTTGAACTTGATAGCCAAAGGATAGATTTCACGCCAAAGTTAGGTGGCTTTTTTGGACTGGCAAGATCGCATCCGATGATAGAGAGTATTTCCGGTCAATATGTTAATGGCAATTTGCTGCCCTATACGCAAATTACGGGTTCAAACACTGTTAACGTAGCACCAGATTTTAATGATTACAATCAGGCAGTGATATCATTTTGGATCTACGCAAATGAATACGGCCAGGGTACAAACGGCGGTGGTTCTACAATTATAGAGCATGGCGACTTAAACTCTCACAGCAAATCCTTTGGCGTCATATTAACTCAGACAGGTGAACTTGTTTTTAGGCTTTATGACTTTAGGGCAATAAATAATCAGTCTCTTGGAAATGCAGTACATTTTCAGCAGCTAAAAACAACAAAAAAAATTAATCTAAAACAATGGTATCACGTTACAATTTTCTTTTATGCGATGCCTGGCACTCTTGACGGTGACGGTGATGGTATACGAGATACTCCCGCATATAATAGCAATGGATTACACGCGCATCATCAGGCCTGGTTAACGGCTCCTGAATCACCATCTCCTGGCCAGGTTGCGATATTTATAAATGGAGAAGAGGAAAAAAATTATACGAATGCAGGAAAAACAAGCGGTAATTTTTCCGGCGGTGGTGCAACTTCAGCCGGTTGGTCTCAAACTTCTAAAATAACAATAGGTTTTGGGCTAGCAGGTTATGACAGTGATGCTGATGGCTTAGGTAATCCACAATTCCAAGGTGACAGTACTGCTTATTTTAAAGGTCGGCTTGCTGAGGTTACGTATCACCTATTGGGTGGAAATGCAGCAAATATTATAAGACGAAAACAAGGCACGGAATCAGCAAAAAACTACAGATCAATTATAGCGAGAGCGCTAATGACCGGTGCAAGACAGCCGGCAAGTGGCATTACAAATGTAAACGAACGGTTGATACTGCGCGAGCTTGATGGTAATTCTACCCACCCAACTGTATCTAGATCCGGTGACGAAAGACGACTTGGAAATC
>MDSZ01219953.1_pt1 | contig 20470 bp, 20 predicted proteins | sample 811201 | NCBI WGS metagenome assembly MDSZ01 (sample SAMN05326647, study PRJNA326480) | marine metagenome | isolation source: seawater | place: Indian Ocean: North | collected 2010 | reverse complement strand
TTAAAATTTTAAATATTTTACTAGAAATTTGACCTAGATAAATTATTACTAAATTTTTATATAGATTTAGTAAAGAGGCATTTTGTTTTTTATCTTCATTTAAAAATTGGTCAATTTTTTTTGCATGGTAGTGACATCTTTTACCGTCAAATTTATAAAAATATCTACTTATATATTTTTTTATTTTATTTTTTTTATTTATTAATTTTTGATTTTTAGTAAACTTAGCTATAAGCGTTTTAAAATTATCTAAATTATTAATTTGATAATCTCCAATTAGGTGAGTTTTAGAACCAAATTTTGTGTATTTGTTAGTAATTTCAATAACCGGTAAATTGAACATTTTAGCATCGATAGCTGTCAAACAAAAATTATGTGAAATATGTAAAGAAGAAATTGAAAGTAAAGTATTAATATTGTCTTCCTTAAATATTTTTATATTTTTATAATTTTTTTCTCTAATAAAACTATCCCAGTAAGAAACATCTTCATTTGGATGTGGTTTAAAAATTATCTCTATATCATGAAAATCGTTCAGAAATTTTAAAATTTTTTTAGTCATCTTATTTAGTTCCAAAATATTTTTTTCTTCTAAGTTAGTATTAATAAATTTTTTAAATATAGACATTCTTTTTGGTTTTTTCTTCTTATAACTTCCTCTCGGATGCCATTGAGTGAAGCTTGACGAAAAAGTTATTACTTTTTTCTTTTTCAAATTATACTTTTGCATAATTTTTGAATAATCATATATAGACCTAAAATCTCTATGACAAAAATCTGATCGAAAGTAACCTCCAATGTAACCAATACAATTTTTTTTAATCATTTCTTTTTTATACTTATTCATTTCAACATTGTTCCAAAAAAAATAAAGATTAGGGAAAACATCTATTTTTTTATGAATACTTGAATTAGGTGATGAAAATGTTTTACCCTCTGTATCGATCAAAATGACCTGCTTATTTTGTCTTTTCCATTTCGTAATTTGATCATCAGCATAGTGTAATTTATTAATAATAATACAGTCTGCATAATCTGCAAATCTCCATTCATAAATAGGTGCAAAAAAAATAAAGTATTTTTTTTTAAGATAAAATGAGATTAATGACAAAGATTGTAGATCTCTACTTTTAATATCTACGTAGAATAATATAATTTTTTTTCTCACTTTAATAAACTAATTATCAAATATTTTTTTGAAATCGGAAAGTTTTCCAAAATCTTCCCACTCACTTGAAAGAATTTCATGCACTCCTACCTTTTGTCTATTCTTTAAACAATAATTGATTAGATCTGTCATCTGCTCAATTTTAGTCTTTTTCAAAATCTTAATAACCTTTTTGTTTAAAAAATATAAGCCAGTATTAGCAACTAAGTTAAATTGTGGTTTTTCATTCACTTTTAAAAGTTTCCCGTTTTTAATTTTACAATCACCATATGGAAAAATCGTTTTTTTTTTTGAGACAACTAAAGTAATTAAATTTTTATTAATCTTATGAGTATTATAAAATTTTATATAATCTAATTTAAAAATCGTGTCACAATTTGTCAAAATGAAATCATCAGAAAGTTTTTTTTTAGCATAAACTACTCCACCAACTGTTCCCATTTTTTTTGGTTCAGTAAAACATTTCAGATTATATTTCTTATTAATTGAACTAAAATATGATTTAATCAACTTTGATTGATGGTTCAAAATAAGGTTAATATTTGTAAAGTTAAAATAATTAAAATTATCAATTATGTGTTCTATTATTGGCTTACCGTTAATTGGTACAAGAGGTTTTGGTAGAATTTCTGTTAGCGGCTTAAGCCTAGTGCCTTGACCTCCGGCCATTATAATAACGTCTAATTTGCTTAAACTGCTTAAGTACTTTTGACTGAAAACTTCATTCCAAGTAACAATCTTTTCTATTAAGTTTTGTTTTGTGACTATTGGAATTAATCCAAACTGATTTTTAATAAAAATATTTTTTATATTTGCTAAGTTATATTTATCATTTAAAATTTTTTTGGGGAACTTGTTATAAATTTTTGATATCTTATCATTTAAACTATTGTTTTTTACAAGTGCATCTTGGATGTCTCCTTCAGACAGAGTTCCAAATAAATTTCTAGTTTTATTTGTTACTACTAAAGTCCTAGTACCATTAGCCCTGATTTTGATCATGGCTTTTTTTATAGTATCATTTTTATTAATTAATAGTTGTTGATTAATTTTTTCCATCTTTTTTTAAAATTTTTTTCAAAGTCTTGAGATCTTTATTATTATCAATATCCAAAGATCTTTCAAAAGGCATTAAATAATATCCTGTCTTATTTGTGAAGATAATTTTTTTTTTTTTAAAAAAATCATACTTAATTAAATAAATTGCTCCGTTTAAAAAAAAACGCATATATTTATTTTCTGTATAATCAATTCTTTTAAGATATCCATTTTTATTTATTTTCACTCCAAATTTATTTTTTTTCTTAGAATAAGAAATTGAACACAATGAATTATATTTTTTTTTAATAAATTTTTCTAAAGATTTATCAATGTCACTTCCTGTTCTTAATGGAGAAGTAAGTTGTAGAATAAGTATTATATCGTATTTTTTTTTAATATTTTTTATTGCATGAAATATCACTTCGGTTGTTTCAGATTGTTCCTGAGAAAGTTTTCTGGGTCTATTGATAAAATTCCTAAAACCTATTTGTTTGGAAATTTTTTTTAATTTTTTATCTTCTGTAGAAATAAAAAAATCATCTATATATTTTGATTTTTTTATTGCGTTAAAAGTAAAATCTAATAGTCTTAAATTTTTAAAGATTTTTATAGTATTTTTTTTTTTAATCCTTTTACTTGTTCCTTTAGCAGGTATAACAGCTAAAATTTTTTTTTTATTTATCATTTTAGATCTAAATCAAAAAATTTCTTTTTTAATGCTTTTTTTAATTTTAATTTTTCTATGATTTTAAAAGTTTTTTGTACTGCACCACCATTCCCATAAGGATTCACAGTTTTAAGAACCTTTTTCTTAAAATTTTTAGAATAAATCTTTTTAATTGCTAATATTATTTCTGATTTCTTCGGTGAGCAATTAATCACACTTGATGCTTGCATTCTATCTAGCTGTCTATCTCCTATATTTACAGTCGCAATCTTAAAACTAGGAGCTTCTAATAAACCACTGGAAGAATTACCAATAATTCCATCTACATACTTCATAGTACTCAAATAATTTAATTGGCCCATTGATTTAAAACTATAAGAAATTTGAGGATATTTTTTTACAAATTTGTCTATTTGATTATTAATGATATTTCCATATGTGTCATTATTAGCCTTAGTAAATATAATTTTAAAATTTTTAAAAGTTTTAAGTGCCTCTATTAATTGTTGAAATTGTTGTTTAGACGTATTTTTTTCCAACGTTACGGGATGAAATGTTACAATTAGATTTTTTTCTCCGAAAGAAATTTTTAAATTTTTTTCTAATTCTTTCTTCGATAAAAATTTTGTGTTTTTTATTACATCAACACCAAAACCACCTACCTTAAAAATATTTTTAGGATTTTCTCCTAATTGTCTGACTCTTTTAGCGTAAATTTTATTAGCAACAAAATGAGCATGGGACATTTTAGTAATTGAGTGTCTAAAAGACTCATCAATTGCACCTCTTGTAGTTTCACCCCCATGTATATGACAAACTGGTATTTGATGAATTAAAGCTGCTGTGCAAGCTGCATATATTTCATATCTGTCACCCAGTAAGACAATTAAATCAGTCTTTAAAGATCTAAAAATATTAGAAAATTTATTAATTGCTGAGCTTAATGAATGACAAATATCATTTGGTTTATCGTCTTTTTGATTTATTTTTACAAAGTGATTTATTTTTAATTTGTCACTTAATATTTCTTTAAAAGTTTCACCGTGTTTTTTTGAAAGATGCATGCCTGTTGCAATTATTATCAGTTCATGTTTTTTACTACCTTTAAATTTTTTCATTAATGGCGCTAATAAACCGTATTCTGCTCTTGATCCTGTTATAAAACAAATTTTCATTTTATTAATTCATCTTTTTTGAAATTTTTTTTTGATTTTTTGTTTACAAAAAATTTGAATTTCATCGGTGAGATACCTGTTCCAGGTCTTTTTGCACTTAGGTTATTTAATGAAAATTTTTCACCTTTTCTTATTTCCTTTTTTGCAACTATCGATTTTCTCACTAATGTCTTAATGATTGTTTCATTTTTGGTTGGTTTTTTTTTTGAACTGCCTAGTATTATTGGTATATTTTTCAAATCTTGTATTAATTCTGTTAGTTCCTTTGGGTCCAAACTTGCTTTGTGGTCAGGACCGCGATTATTTTTATTTAAGGTAAAATGTTTTTCTATTAGATTTGCTCCCATCATAGCTGCCATTAATGGATTTAATTTACCCAACGTGTGATCAGAAAGACCTACGCTTGTCCTAAAGTTTTTCCTCAATGTGTTCATTGCTCTTAAATTAACGTCTGTAAATTTTGATGGATAATCAGTTGTGCACTGTAAGATAGTAATATCTTTCTTGCTAATTACACTTGAGGTTAAGACCTTAATAGCTTCTTTAATTTCTTTAAGTGTAGCCATTCCAGTTGATAATATTACTTTAAATTTATACTTAGCAAGTTCAGAGAGTAAAAAATAATTAGTAATTTCTCCAGATGGAATTTTAATCACTTTTAGATTTAATTCTTTGATAATTTTTATGCTTTCAACATCGAAAATAGATAGAAGAAAATTAATTTTATTTTTTTTACATTCTTTGTTTAAAATTTTAAAATCTTTTGTATTTAGTTGAAGCTTTTTTAGCATTTTATATTGATCTTCATTTTTTTTAGTGTTTTGCATCTGATACTTAGCTTTTTTCGTTCCTTTTTTAACCAAACTATCAGCATTAAATGCTTGAAATTTTATGTAATCAGCGCCTGCTACTGCTGCGGCTCTGACAAGTTTTTTTGCGATTGAAAGTTTACCGTTATGATTAACACCCGCCTCTGCAATAAATTTTAAATTCATAAATTATTTTTTTGATAAAAATCTCTCATTTAGTTTTTTTTTTCTAATAAATTTCGCTGGTGATCCAAAATAAACAGAGTCTTTTTTACAATTTTTAATAACAATTGATCCGCTGCCAATTATAGTATTTTTTTCAATCTTAATATTATTTTGAATTTTTGCCCCAACGCCAATATGGCTGCTTTCTCCAACTTTTACATTTCCACCAGTGATTACACCAGGTGCGGTACTTGAAAAATTTTTAAATAAATTATCATGATCTAATGAAGTTGAAGTGTTAATTAAACAATGGTCTTCGATTATTGTTCCAGTATGAATAAAATTATTTGAAGCGATAAAACTTCCTTTACCAATCTTTACGTTAGCATTTCTTTTGGCATCAATTGAAATAATGCTTTCCCAAATAATATTTCTGTTTTTTTTTTAATTCATTATAAATTTTTTTTCTAACAAAATTATCAGCTACTCCGATTATGCCATAAATTTTTCTTTTTTTTATTTTTTTATTTAAATCTTTGAAATTACATATGATTGAGTATTTTTTATTTTTTGCTTTAAAAATTACTTTTCCAATTTTTTTTTTTTCACAACAAAAGCCCATAGGATTATATGCTTTTTTTAATTTCAAAACCTCTGATATTATAACTTTCGCGTGATCTCCACTTCCAAAGATAAGTAAGTTTTTCATATATTATTAATCACTTTTATTATTCTATTTAAATCTTTATTGGTTAAGTTAGTGCTCGAAGGTAAACAAATTGATGTTTTAAGATACTTAATTGATTTTGTTATTTCAAATTTTTGATACTGTCTGAAGGGCTTTAATAGATGTATAGGATACCAAATTGGTCTTACTTCAATTCTTTTATCAGAAAATTTTTTTATTAATTTTTTTCTTGAAATTTTTTTATTGTCAAATTGCAAAATGTTTATCCAAAAATTATTTTTGCCGTAATCTGGTGAATTAGAAATGTGAAAAAATTTATTTTTTATATTTTGTTTATAGTAACTATTAATAAATTTTTTTTTATTTAATTTAATATTGATTTTTTCTAATTGTGCTACGCCAACTGCAGCATTAAGATTTGAAAGCCTAAAATTATAACCTACATTATCATGAATATAGTCAAGAGTGTTTTCTTTTGCTTGTTTGCTAAAGTATTTTGCTTTATCAGCTATCTCTTTATTTTGTGTTAAAATTGCACCGCCACATCCAGATGTTATTAACTTATTACCATTAAAAGAAATAACTCCAATATCGCCAATTGTTCCTGTATGTTTTTTTTTATGGTTATATATTGAGCCTATACTTTCTGCAGCATCTTCGATTACGAAAATTCCTTTTTTTCTACAAAGCTTAACCAAGTCAATAATATTAGAGAGATTTCCCCAAATATGTGCGATTATAATGGCCCTAATCCTTTTTTTTGTTTTTTTATTATAAGTTGATCCTTTTGAGTAATAAGTATTCTTTTTTAAAAACTTAATTACTTTATGATGATCTATATTGAAGTATTCATCACAATCCATAAATACTGGTGATGCATTGTTATATTTGATTGCATTTATTGTAGCGACAAACGTCATTGTAGGAGCAATAACTTCATCATCTAAATTGACCCCAGCTAATTTGACAGCTAACTGTAATGCGGAAGTTCCATTTATACACGCAATACAATATTTGCTTCTCGTAAAATTTTTAATTTTCTCTTCAAAAATGTTTACGTATTTTCCAACCGAAGATACATAGCCAGATGTGATACAATTGTTTAAGTATTTTCTCTCGTTTCCTGTAAAAGATGGCTCAGATAGATAAATTTTTTTCATACCAATCATATGTCTTTTTTAAATTATCTTCAAAATTAGATTTATTTTTAAATCCAGTATCTTTAAGTAGTTTTTTAATATCTGGAAGACGTCTTTGAACTGAAAAGTTTTCTTTATTTATCTTTAATATTTTTTTATTTATTTTGGAAAATTTAATCAATTTTTTAGCCAAATCTAAAATCGAAATTTCATTATTTGGATCACCTAAATTGTATGTTTTATTAATCGCTTTCGAATTTTTCATGAGTAGTATCATCATATTTACAGCATCTCCTATATAGCAAAAAGATCTTTTGTGACTTGAATTATTTAATTCTAAATTTTTTTTAGATTTATGAATTTTTTTTATTAATTCTGGAATTACGTGAGACATGCCCATTCTTTCTCCAAAGATATTGTGGGGTCGTAAAATGATAAAAGGAATATTGCTAAAATGGCAAAGGGCCTCACAGTAAATTTTAGACAACATGTATGTACCTCTAGCGCTATTCATTTCGTTTAAGGACAAAATTGAATTTTCTTTAGTAGGGAATTTGATTAATTTATTTTTAAAGGAACCAGAGTAAATTTCACTTGTTGAGGTAAAAAATAATTTTTTTAATTTTTTTTGTTTTTGGGCAAATTTTATCACGCTTAAGGTAGAAAGATAATTATTATTTAAAACATTAAAGGGATTTTTTATAACTTTCTCTACACCAATTGTTGCAGCTAAATGGAAAATATAATCATAATCTTTAGAATTAATTTTGATTTTATCATTCAAATCAAAGTTTAAAAGTCTGACATTTTTTTCTTTTATTAATTTTTTAAAATCTTTATCCACTTTACCTCTTGATAGATTATCTACTAAATCTACAATACATTCTTTAGATAAATTCTTTGCTAAGTGGTATCCAATAAAACCTGCACCGCCGGTAATTAAAATTTTTATTTTTTTATTTTTTTTCATAAGTTATTTCGTCCTAAAATAAAAAAGTTTTTTTTATTTTTTAGAGAGTTTATTTGGAATTGATTTAGGCAATTATTAAGATCAAATATAAAGCATCTTTTTTTTATTTTATGCAATTTTATTTTTTTAAATACCTTATGTGCTACAGTAAAAATAATAATATCAAATTTGTCACTGAATTTTTCTTGAAATAAAATCTTTTTAAATTCAATATCTTTTTGTTTAATCCATGGATCATGCAAAAATACTTTTGCTCCCATATTTTTTAATCTAAGTGCAAATTCAATTGAGGGGCTGTATCTCATGTCATTTGTGTCCTCTTTGTAAGATCCGCCACAAATTATTATTTTTTTATTTCGTAAATTAGTTTTAGACTTTACAAATTTTAAAGAAGAAAGAGTCATCTGCTTATTAACCTTTGTTGCTTGTGAAATAATTGGGAATTTATTCTTTGATTTTAATATTTCTTTTGAAGTATATTTTATAAAACTGGGGTCCTTAGTTAAACAGTATCCGCCGACGCCCAAACCAGGAAGCATAATGTTATTATGTGTTTTCCTTTTTTTTATTCCATGAATAATGCGTAATAAATCAATATTTAATTTTTCAGAAATCTTCGTCCATTCATCGATGAAAGCGATATTAGTTGCCCTATAAGAATTCTCAAGAATTTTGGCTGTCTCGCACTCTGTAATTGTTTTGAATTCTGTTAATAGTTCTCTTTTTTTTAAAATTTCTAATAAAAAGTTTCGGCATTTTTTTTTTGAGATTTCATTTATTCCAGAATAACAACGTGGAAAGGATGTAATTGATTTTATGTAATTACTACCAGGTGTAACTCTCTCATATGAATATGCAAAATAAATATCGTTAAATTTGATTTTTCTTTTTAAGAGATTTCTTTTAAATCTTGGTAAAATAATTTTTTGACAAGTCCCTGGAGGCAAAGTGGACTGAAGTATTATTAAAGTTTTTTTTGAGACGATTTTTGCTATTTGGTCAAATAAACTTTGTAAATTCTGATAAATCTTTTTTTTTTTAATCTCAAAGTTTATGCTGATAACAATTTTTTTGCATACTTTTAAATCTTTTAAGTTATTAGTTATTACAACATCTTTTCTTGAAAATGCATTATCATAAAGCTTGTTAAATTCTTTATCAGAACTATGAACTGTTTTTATCTTGTTTTTGAAACAATAGCTTTTTTTTCTTCCCTGTTTATCATTTTTTTCCACTCCAATTACATGGTAATAAAAGGAATTATTTTTCTTAATATTGCTGAGTACCAAGAAAGTTGGCAATCCTACATAACCTAATCCCAGGACAGCTATTTTTTCTTTTTTTTTATTTTCAGTTTTCATTTTCTCAAATATTACAAAGGAGGATCTTTTTTCTATCTTATAATTTTTATAATTTATTGGAGTAATGCTTTAAAGTTTAAGACCAGTTGTTTTTTGAAAGAAGTTTTTTTATAGCTGCATATCCGATTTAAACACAGCCACCGATAACTAATACCTTTCGTCTCATTTAATTAATTTTTTTAATGAAGCTTTTAAATTTAAAATAACCCTTGTCTAAAAATTTTTCGTCATTCTTATTATCTATTATAACAGGAGGTAGCATACCTTCAATAATATCCATTTGACCTTTAAATTTTTTTTCTGAAACTTTTATATATAAATCAAAAGTATTGGGAATTATATTTTCTATTTCAAAACTAAATTCATAATCTACCTCCTCAAAAGTTTTGATATTAGGAAGCTCGTTTAAGTCTTTTACTAATGAAAAAATTGTTTCATTTGAGTGAATTGATCTAAAATTAAATTCTATAAATGCATCTTTTACTTCTTCAAATTTTTTTATTTTAAATTTAAAAATAATTTTTTCATCATTTTTGAAAATATTAGTTTTTTCACCTTCTTTATTATGTAAATTAAAGGAGCTAATTCTAACTTTGCCATTTCCTCTACGATGTAGCTTATTAGAAAGCATTTTAGTTTCACTAAAATTCGTATTTCTAGATTTTCTCAAATATTCAGAGACCATCTCTCTAGGTCCTCCAGAGTTTATAATTTGACCATTTTCTAAAATTATTACTCTAGTGCAGATTTTTTCTATTAAATTCATATTGTGACTAACAAATAATATTGTTCTGCCGTCATTTTTCATTAAACTATTTACTTTTGAAATTGCTTTCTCATGGAATTGATGATCACCTACAGCCAAAACTTCATCAATTGCGAGAATGTCATGTTTTAGAAAAGAGGCGACTGCAAAACCTAATCTAACTTTCATTCCAGATGAGTATCTTTTTACAGGAGTGTTTATGAATTTTTCTAGTCCAGAAAAATCAATAATACCTTTAATCACTTTATCAACTTCTTTTTGACTCATTCCATTTATTGAGCCATTTAGATAAATATTCTCTAAGCCAGTTAATTCGTTGTGAAAACCTGTCCCAACCTCTAAAAGACTACCGAAAGAGCCATTAATTTCAATTTCACCCATAGAGGGAGTAGTTACTCTAGATAAAATTTTAAGTAATGTTGATTTTCCAGCGCCATTAGATCCGATAATCCCTAAAATCTCTCCCTTATTCACAGAGAGATTTAAATTTTTAATTGCAAGAATATTTGATTTAATATTCTTACTATTTGCGGAGTTTATTAAAGAATTGGGGTCTTCTTTGCCCTTAAGTTTCGCGTACCAAGACTGTAAATCTTTATATAAAGTACCGTGACCTATCACACCTAACTTGTACTCTTTAAAAAGACCTTTTATATTAATAACTTGCTTCATTAAACTGTATCGATAAAATCTTTAGCTCTTTTATTGAAAAGGGAAACTCCAAAAAATAAAAATGAAAAAGTTACAAAATATGAAGATAAATAAAAACTTATTGATAAGTTTTTAGAATTAAAGAAAATTTCTCTAAACAATTCAACATTTAAAGTCATGGGGTTGAAAGATGCTAATAGCTGGTAATTTTCTGGTAACGCACTTAAAGGATAGACAACAGGAGATGCGAACATCCAAATTTGTACCAAAAAATTTAAAACCATTCCTAAATCCCTGTATTTACTTGTCAAAACTGAGATTAAAGCCCCAACGCCTAATGACAAAATTAAAATATTTAAAAAAATTATCGGTAAGAATAAAAATTTTAAGTTGAAATTTGGTTCAAAATTTTGGAAGAAAATATAATAAAAATAAAATGATATAAAAATTATAAATTGTAAAAAAAATTGTATAGAATTTGTAAAAATTATAGAAATAGGTATTACAAGCCTCGGAAAATAAACTTTTGAAAATAGTTCATGATATTTAAAGAAAACATTTCCTGTAGATGTCAATGAAGTAGCAAAAAAAGTCCAAATAACAGTTCCAGATAAATAGAAAAGAACGTCGGGTATACCGTCGGTCGAAAGAGATGCAAGTCTCCCAAAAATAATAGTAAAAACCAATGTATAAATTAAAGGTTGAACTATATACCATAAAGGACCCAATAATGTTTGTTTGTAAAAAACTTTGAAATCTCTTTTAACTAATAAAATAATTAGGTCTTTAAATTTTAATATTTCTTTAATTTGAAAATCAAAAAAATGTTTTTTAGATGTAATTTTAATCTTTGATTGTTCGTTCATTAAATAAAGTTTATTATTTTGGAGAATTTTTGTACTTATATCCAAACATATCGAGATACATTATGGCGTCTCTATTATAATCATCTTGAGGGTACCTAAATATTTCTGCTTCATAACCTGTATATAAATTATCAAAAACTATTTTCTTATCATATAAAGCATTAAAGAGATTTGACGAAATTTTTACTTTTTTATTACAATCACCATTTTCTAATATTTTATTATCTTGTAAATTTATAGTTCTAGTTTTTTTCTCTTGATTTTGATCGTTTACAACTTCAAAGCATATTTTTTTAGTTTTAATTGAAGGGTAAAAATTTGGAAAACGTTTAAGATAATCTGAAACAAATTCGCTAAATTTTAGTAAATAATTTTCTATTTTGCTTTCATCTATTTCAAAATTAGAAAATTTATTATTATAAGTATCACAATTATTTATAAATTTTTCTTTTATTAAATATTCATTAGTTATATTTATTAATTTTGAAGGATTAAAATGGAATGGATAGCTTACTTTTTCGTCTGGAAAATTAAACGTACCGCCACAAAATATATTTAAAACTTTGTTTATAGTATTTTTGTTCAAATTTTTTTCATCTTTTATCAATTCAAGCAAGTTTTTATAAGTAGGGTCAAAAGCTTCTAAATGATAATTTTTATTTTTAACATAAGCTTTACTATAACCTGCATAAGGCAAGAAATAGTCTGCACCTAATTCTTGTACATTTTCAAGACCCACTACAAACATCTTTTTTACTTTTTTAGTTAATTCATTAATCATTTTGTCTTTATATTGAGGGTAAGACATTGGATGTCCAGAGGCCGAGTTTGTTTGAGAGCAGTAAAGAAATTTTCTATTTTTAGTAAAATTCTTAAGCTTTTCTATGTTTTTTTCTTTAAGTTTAAACCAATTATCATTTCCATGATGAACACTATAATTTGCATCTCTTAAACATACTCCAGCATCATCATTTGAAATTGTCTCATCAAACACAGATATTGCTTGCACATCTCCTAAATCTACAACTTTATCGTTTGGAATAGTAATGAAATTATTAAAACCCAACTTAGAAAACCTTTTTTTTAGAGCTGGAGATGGAAATTCATTTAAAATAATCTTCATATTTTTGTTAAAATATTCTTTTAAAAAATAATCATCTATATGATCGTCGTGAGCATGGCTTACAACAAGATGAAAATTTTCATCATAACTTAATGCTGCTAAATATACTGGATTGTAAAAAGGTAAAGCACTTGGTAGCCAACTACCAAAAGCTGGGCTTAAATTCCAAAAATCGGTAAGAAAGGTTTTTTCTTTTATCTTGATTAATAAGCTGGAGTGATTAATTAGAGTTACTTGCATTTTATCAATAAGTATTAAAATTTATTTTTGATAATTGAAATTCGATTATTTTTTTATCTTTTATTAAAAAGAAGCTGTTTGTTAAATTTTTTTTAATTTCAAAATTATTATAGTCAAAAATAAGTATTTTTTTTATTTTTAAGACATCTTTTGAAAAAAAAAATTTAGGGCAAAGGAAATAATTTCTTTTTACTTCGGAAACGTTGAGGGCTTTTGAAAAATTTAAAATTTCTTTTAGAGTCATTTTTGTTAAAGTAATATCATTTAGTATAGGGATTCTATATAAGTCATTTAGTCCATAATAAGACCTTTGACCAAGATTTTGCATACACCCTGAAATTTGTTTTTTATTTATTAAATTAATAGCTATATTTTTAAACATTTGGAGACCAAAAAAAAGTGACTTTAAATCCACGGAATAGGACGTGTCTTCTTCTTCTATTTTAAAAACTTTTTTCTTTATTATCTTTCCAGTATCGATATTTTGATCTATCAAATGCCAACAGCATCCGTGTCTGTCTTCACCATTTAGTATTGCCCATGTACTACTGTATCTACCGCCATATTTTGGTAACGGTCCATCATGAAAATTTAAAGAAAATTCACTTTTTTTTAAAATGTTTTTTTTTATAATTTTCTCATTCATTATACTGAATAAAAATTTTATATCTCTTATTTTATCCAAGTAATGAAAATTTTTAAAACAAGATTTTTTTAAAAAATTTAATTTTTTTTTATTTGATTTTTTCGTAATGACAAAAAAATCTTTTTTATACAATCCAAAAAAAAATTTAAGACAATTATTAAATAATGGTCCCTCACCAATAAAAACTATATTTTTAGACATTTGGTCTTTCTAGGTCGCCGTCACCTTTACAAACAAAATGATTTTTTGTATTTTTTAATATGCCTGACCTGATTAAAATATTTTTTCTTATAAATGGTTCAAAATAATTAGGAATGACAACTTTTTTATCATTCATGTTCAATTTGAGTCCATTTTTGTGACAGGGAAGATTATAATTTATAAAAAAATCTAAATATTCACATTTATTTTCAATTAAAATTCTGTAGAAAGCATAAATCTCTTCTTTAAAATTTTTAAGATTTCCAGCATAGTCAACTATTCTTGCTGCTCTACTTTTTTTTTTTTTTACAATTCTAAAAACAAAGATACATTTAATTTTTTTTCTTTCTTCTATGTACACAATACTATAATTGTAAAATTTATTTTTATGATATTTTGTTAAAAAAAAATTTGCATTTTTATACTTGAAATATTTCTTTTCTAAATATGAATAATAATTTTTTATCCTTAATTTTTTTAAAATTGGTCCTTTAAGGTATTTTTTGCGATCTATCATAGATTTTTTTATTTTAGGATGTGTAATCAATTTAAATTTTTTAATATTTGGATTGATTAGGTAATATTGATTTAAAACGAATGTATTAAAACCTAAAAGCTTAAATAATTTATCGCTGTCAGTGTTATTTCCGTTGCATCCTATATTATTTGCCGGAAATTTTTTTATTAATTTACTTACAAGTTTTAACCCTAGTCCTGGATATGAATTTGATGCTTTTAGAAGAGATGTCCAAATAATTGATTTGTTTTTTATTTTACTAAATTTGGAGTCTTTAAGATAACCCAAGATACCTACAATTTTTTTATTTTCTTTTGCTAAAATAAAATTAAGATTTTTTTTTTTTTTTGTAGTAATGCATGAAAACTTTTTTATTTTTTGACAAGATATGACCTCTTTTCCAATGAATGTTGATATAATCCATGATATTGGCAAGATCTTTAGGTTTAGCGTTAACAATTTCAATTTTTTTCATTAATTAAAAATGATTTAATCTTTTTGATTGAATTTAATTTAGCTATTTGTGACATATTAAATTTAATTTTATACCTCTTTTCAATTGATAATAAAAAATTTATGTGGGACATTGAATCCCATTCTGGTATGTCTCCTATTCGTAAGTCAATAAAGTTTTTTTTTAACTTTTTATTTTTTAAGACTTCTTTAAAAAAAATTTTTCTAACATCTTCAAAATTTTTATTATTTTTCTTTTTAATCATTTTTCATTTTTTTTTTTTGAGAAAAAATACTGTAAATTAATCTTTCATATCCAACTCCGATACACCCTGAATTCACTACTTTTTGATTATTTTTAATTTTATAACTCTTAGATAAAGTATCTAAGTGATTGTTAACAGATGCTACTGCCAGCCATTTTTTTTCAAAAGGAATATAAACCTGAAATTCAAATTTTAACTCATTTGCATTCTGAAATAATTTCTTACTTACCTGATCATCTTTAAAAAAAGGATCATTTGCATTAACAATTCTAAATTTAATTTTAAAACTTATTAATATTTTTTTTATTAAAAGAAGGTATTTTTTCAATTGATTTGAAACAAATTTTTTATCTCCAAAAAATATATACTCCCGCATCAAATATACTCTCAATCTTTCAAGAGTTTTGTAATTCATGCTCTCATATCTATAACAATTAGCTATAGCGGATATTTTTAAATTTTTTTTTATATTTCTTTTTTTTAGCTCTTCAAAACAGTTAAAACATACAGTTGGGGATAGAGTGTAGTCAGAAAATGAGGTATTTTTTTTAAGATTTTTTTTATCTGAAATTATTTTAGAAATTGAGTTTATTGAACTTAAACTATGATATGGATTAGAAACAAAAAAACAATGTTGAGGAAAAGATTTTATATAACCATTTAAAATCAAGCTATTTAATGGGATAAGACCTGAATAACGCCTTTGTGAGAAATCTTTAATTTTGATTTTTGTTTTAAATATTTCGTCTATTTTCTTCTCAAATTTACGATAAGTGTCACTAAAAGAATACAAGCCTGTTCCAATTTTCTTTATAATTTTTTTTTTTAACATTTCTTTATATGCATTGAAATTTTTATTTTTAAGCTTTATTTTGTTTTCATATAAAACATTTTCTGATATTCTAGTATTTGAACTAATTATATTTTTTAAATTTTTTATAATTTTTTTCTCCAATTTAGAGCTATAGTTTTCTGACAAGAATATAAGAACAAAATTTTTAATAAAATTTACTTTGAAGATTGATGGACTTAAATAAAAAATTTTTTCTAAAATATTTTTTTTAATTTCACTTGTAAAATAAAAATTTTCTTTGTTTTTTATTTTATTAATATTGATTTTTAAAATTTTTTTTACTTTACTTTGGGACATCATTTGTATCAACTCGTGGTAATCTTAAATAATTTTTAAGTTTATGTTTATCTATTGAACCGTAATTGTTAGTTAACCCAAATTTATATTTCATTTTTTTGGCTATCCCCAACGTTTGATTGTTGTAAGAACCAAATGGGTAACAAATAGAAATGTTCTCCTTTTGGATGTTGCGTTTTAGTGCATCGGTAGATTTTGAAATTTCTTTAAATTGAATATTTTTTTTTTGCAAACCTAATCTGGTATGACTTATACTATGAGAACCAAAAAACATTCCCTTTTTTCTCATCATAAGAATTTGCTCTTTATTCAAATATAATTTTTTTTTTAAGTCCTTTTCTGAAATATTTACAAATTTTTTGAATAAAATATTTATTATTTTTTTAGATATCTTATATGGTAGTTGAGATTGCAAAATTCTTTTAATACTCGATGACAGATTATCATCAAATCTTTGCTTGGTTCTTACCTTTTTGAAATTTTTGATATTGAATTTTTTATTTGTAATTTTATTGTAAAGATATTGTATTTTTTTTAAAATTAGTTTTTTATCTTTTTGGTTTTCTAAAATAAATTGAATTTTATTTACATCTAGAACTCTATTGCTCTTTCCTTTAATGAATATAGGGTAAAAAAAACCATTTAATTTGTATTTAAGTAAAATCGGGAACACATATTTATAATGATCTTGATATCCGTCATCAAAAGTGAGAACAAAGGAGGGTTTTTTTGGGATTTTCCCCTTTTTTAAAACATTTAAGAACTCTTCACATCTTAAAATTTTAAATTTTTTTTTAAGAAATTTAATTTGTTTTTCAAAATCGTTTACTTCTAAACCTTTCAAATTAGGATGTTTAGATTTTTTAATTGGTCTTACATAATGATAAGAAATTATTGTTACGGTATAATTTTTTATTTTTAACATTTAAATAATTTAGGAGTTGAAACTTTTAAATTTATAATAAGATAGGAACCATTTAATAAATTTAGAAACACCAATTTTAGGAGGTGTTTTAGGGTAAAAGTTCAATTTTTTTTTAGCTAACTTGATGCTTGCGTGAGTTTTTTTTGTATCACCTTTTTGTAATTTTAATAACTTCATTTTTCCTTTTAATTTAAGATTTTTTTCAATTAAATTTATAAATTTTTTTAGGCCTATTGGTTTTCCATTTCCAATATTAAAAACTCGGAATAAATTTTTTTTATCTTTATAATGGATCGCGTTAACAATCCCATTAACTACATCATCTATGTAGGTAAAATCTCTTACATGGTTTCCATGATTAAAAACTGGAAGTTTTTTTTTCTGAAGTATTTTTTGTACGAATATAAATAAAGACATATCTGGTCTGCCCCATGGACCATAAACTGTAAAAAATCTTAAACCTGTAATATTCATCTTATAAATGTGACTGTAAGAATGAGCTATTAATTCATTGGCTGCTTTCGTTGCTGCGTATAATTGTAATGGTTTTGTAATTGATAGGCTTTCATCTATTGGGAATTTTTTACTTTTTCCATATATACTACTGGTGCTAGCAAAAAGAAGGTGTTTTATTCTAAATTGTTTGGATAATTCTATTATATTAAAAAAACCAACAATATTATTATCAATATAGGATCTAGGTTTTTTTAAAGAATATCTAACTCCTGCTTGAGCAGCTAAATTAATCACCACTTGAATATTATGCTTTTTAAATATTTTTTTAAGACTTAAGAAATTTGTTATATCACCTTTGTAAAAATTGAACTTTTTTTTACTAAAATTTAATTTTAAATCTTTAAGTCTATCTATTTTGAGCTTCTTATCGTAATAATTATTAAGATTATCTACACCTATTACTATATTATTTTTTAATAAAAGTTTATTAGTCAAATGATAGCCTATGAATCCTGCGCAGCCTGTAACTAGAATATTCATTGATTTTTAATTAATTTAAATCGAAGATATAACTAAAAAGTTAGCACACCTAAAGAAGCTGTATCTTCTAAATAGAAATAAAGTTTATCGTTTGAGATAGCTAAATCTCGAATACGTTCTCCTATCTCAACTCTTTTTAAACTAGAAATTTTATTTTCTATATCTAATTTAAAAAAATATATTGACCTATCTTTCATCGAAGATGCGATGAACTTATTGTTGTTTAATCCTATAACTTCGGAAATTCCAACTGATGGTGTAAAATATTTAAGCGGCTCAATAAAACCATAATCTTTATGAGACTTGTGCAGGGGATATTTTTTGTAGCTATCTTTATCAGCTTTTAAAGTACTAGAGTAATGTTTACCGTATGAAGAAACAGGCCAACCAAAATTTTGGATTTTTTGATCTGAATTTAAGTTTATTAAGTTGATTTCATCACCTCCGTGTGGGCCATGCTCAGTGCTTATTGCAAAATCTTTGTTTGGTAAAATAAATAATCCTTGGGGATTTCTATGTCCTTTTGAAATAATTTTGTATTTTCCATTAGTATGATCAATTTTTAGAATTTTTCCTAAAACAGAATTATCTTTTTGAGCAAATTTCCTTGCCCTGTAATCTCCGATCGTAAACAGCAAATTGGAATCATTTTGTTCAAAAATTCTTCCTCCTGATTGATAGTTGTTGAACTGATTATCCTCATTTTTTTTTGAATTAACGCACTCTTCTGGTCTAAACAAATATGTAAAATCAAGACTATTATAGTCAAGTTTTGCTTGCAGGAGAGATGTATTCCAGCAATTTTTTTTAATTTCATCAGTAAAGGAAACAAAAATTTTATTTTTAAATACTTTAATATCTTTAAATGAAAATCCTTTATCTCTATCAAAATGAGATGAATTTAAGAAAGAATTTAAATTACTTTTAATTTTCTTCATTTCAATCAATAATTTTTCTTCTTCGATGGCATATCCTAGGATACCAGTTGAAGATAGAATAAATAATTTATCTTCGTAAACATCTAAATAAGCTGAGCCTGGATAGTAATTATTTATTCCTCTTTTAAGTTGGGCTAAATTTGTATATTTTTTTAATTCTACATTTTTTTCATCAAAGAAACTAATAGTTCTAGTATTTTCAAAAATAATGTCTTCATTATTTTCTCCAAACTCTAGCTCAGGAGAGTAGAATCTTTTATAATTTAACTTAGTTTCTAGTTCTTTTATATGGTTGTAAGGAAAAATATATTTTTTTATAGTTTGCTTTGTCGAAGTCGGTACTAAATTTTTAACAAATTTCAGATTTTTTGATCCCAAAGAAAGATGTAAAAGAAAATAGGAAATAGCAAAAATGATACCTGCTATTAAAATTAAGTATAATTTTTTTGCTTTCATTATTTTAGATCGTTTTAACCAATGCTCCGCACTTTGTAAAATGGACAATTTTACACGTCAAATAATTATGCATTTTTTAAATTTTAAATGAGATCAAATAAAAAGTCTTTTTTATTAATAGTCGTTTTTATATTGCCCATTAAAATATTCATCTTACTTTTTTGTAATTCAATAATTTTAAAAATTTTGTCAGTGAAAGGACCTGATCTAAACTTGTAATATCTATTTATTTTCGAAGAAAATGTATTTTGAGTTATAAATCCGTTTGAATTTTCTGCTTGTTTACATGTCTCAATAAATTTTGAGATTTCAGATTGATCTGTGATCGATCCAGATAATAAGTGCTTTACTCCTCTAAAAAACTTTATTCTATCAACTCCTTTTTCAGTTGAAAAAATTTTATGATAACAAAAAATATAATCACCTAATAAACTATGTTCTTTATTAATCAACTTATTGTTCCTAAACTTTTGTATTAAAAGTTTTGGATTATAAATTTCAAAATTTTTATCAATTTTAGATCCCATTTCACTTTTAAATAAGTGAAGTTTTTTTTTATCAAATTTTAAAATTGTCCACATCTATTTTAAACCATTAAGTTCATTCTTAAGTTCATCATACTCTTTCATCTTTCTTTTCATAAAATTGATTGTAAGTTTTGTTCTTTGGGCAATTCCCTTTGGAGTAATTATGTACTGAATATAATTGATCTTGTTTTTTTGATTTTTAAAATTACTAATTTTTACTAAACCTTTTTCTTTTAATGCTTTTAAACAGTAATTTAGTTTTCCTAGGCTAAATCCAAGATCTCTGGCTAATTCTCTTTGTGAAGCTTTCGGGTGCTTATTAATCTGCCTAAGCACTTCAAACTCATCATTATTTTTATAACTTTTCATAATTGTTCAATATTTGAACATAATGTTCAAATTGTGAACAGTAAAGACAATAAATTATATATTTGGTATATTTGCTGGTTTTTAGTCTATATCTAGGATTTTTTAAAAATTTTTTTCAGTGCATAAATCAAGCCAATTGAGCTATTAGTACTGGTCAGCTGCACGCATTACTGCGCTTCCACACCCAGCCTATCAAC
>MDSZ01121948.1_pt1 | contig 20471 bp, 22 predicted proteins | sample 811201 | NCBI WGS metagenome assembly MDSZ01 (sample SAMN05326647, study PRJNA326480) | marine metagenome | isolation source: seawater | place: Indian Ocean: North | collected 2010 | reverse complement strand
CCGAACTCGACCGTGAAAGCTGTTAGCGCCGATGGTACTATGTCTTAAGGCATGGAAGAGTAGGTCGTTGCCAGGATTATTTCGTTTAAAAACCTAAAAAAATAAATAATATTTTTTGAATAATGTTTTCCATAGTCATTCCACTATTTAATGAATCAAAAAATATCAAACCTTTAATCTATGAAATAGAAAATCATCTTCAAGATTATTTAAAATATGAAATAGTTTTAGTAAACGATGCTAGTACTGATAAAACTAAAGAAATAATAAAAAGTCTTGAAAAAGATAATATTAAAATTATCAACAACCTAAAAAATAAAGGTCAAAGTTTTTCTATACATCATGGCATTACACAAGCTTCCTATGAAACAATTATTACTTTAGACGGTGATGGTCAGAATAATCCAGTTGATATTACAAAATTATTAAATTTATATTTATCTGATAATGACTTAAAATTAGTTGGAGGAAAAAGACATAAAAGACAAGATAGCATTATTAAAATTTATTCTTCCAAAATAGCAAATTATGTCAGATCGAAAATACTAAATGATAATTGTGAAGATACAGGATGTTCTTTAAAAGTATTTAGCAAACAAATTTTTCTTAGTTTTCCTTTTTTTGATGGCATTCATAGATTTTTACCAGCTTTATTTAGCGGCTTTGGTTATAAAACAGCATTCATTAATGTCAGTCACAGACGAAGAAAATATGGTGTATCAAAATATGGAATTTTTAATAGGCTTTTTAGAGGTATAAGAGATATAATCAAAGTTTATAGAATTATAAAAAACTACAATAATAAAAATGAATTACTTACTTGATTTAATAGGTTTAAACAATTTAAGTTTTAGTGAATTTTTATGGGTTGCTTTTGGTACAGCTGGTCAATTAATTTTTTTTAGTAGGTGGATAATACAATGGTGGTCTTCAGAAAAATCTAAAAAAAGCCATATCCCAATTGCTTTTTGGTGGTGTAGTTTAATTGGTGGATTTGTAACACTTATTTATGCTCACCATATTGGAAGCTTTCCATTTATGTTAGCACAAGCTATAGGAATTGTTGTATATTCAAGAAATTTATATTTAATATATAGGAGGAAAAATGAAAAAAATTGAAAACTACGTTGATGGTTCAAAATTTTCAATTTCAACAAAAGAACTTTCTGTTGAAGATCCTTCTAATGGTGAAGAGATTGCTAAGGTAACATTATCATCCAGTGCTGATTTTGAAAAAGTGATACAAAGCTCAAAAAAAAGTCAGTTAGAATGGGCAAATGTTACTCCTCTAAAAAGGTCAAGAATTTTATCAAATTATAAAGTATTAATTGAAAAAAATTTAAACGAGCTTGCAGAAATCGTTTCGAGAGAGCATGGAAAAACATTAGAGGATGCTAAAGGCTCGGTTACAAGAGGTTTGGAGGTTATTGAGTTTGCATGTGGTATTCCACATTTATTAAAAGGTGAGTTTTCACAAAATGTAGGGACAAATATTGACTCTTGGTCCATCAGACAACCTTTAGGTGTTTGTGCCGGTATTACTCCATTTAATTTTCCTGCAATGGTGCCAATGTGGATGTATCCAATTGCAATTGCATGTGGAAATTCGTTTATTTTGAAACCATCTGAAAAAGATCCTTCATGCTCAATAAGGTTAGCTGAATTGTTTACTGAGGCTGGTCTTCCTGATGGTGTATTTAATATTATTCAAGGAGACAAAGACATTGTTAATTTAATTCTTGATAGTAAAGATATCGCTTCAGTTAGTTTTGTTGGTTCTACACCTGTTGCTAAATATATTTATGAAAAAGCTGCAAAATCTGGAAAAAGAGTACAATCTCTAGGAGGAGCGAAAAATCACTTAATAGTTATGCCAGATGCAAATTTAAATCAAGCGGTAGATGGTATAATTGGTGCTGGTTATGGATCAGCCGGTGAGAGATGTATGGCAGTTTCAGTTGCTGTAGCTGTTGGTGATATTGCTGATGAACTAGTAGATAAGATCCATAATCAAGCACAAAAATTAAAAGTTGGACCTTGGACTGATATAGATAGTGAAATGGGCCCAGTAATTTCTAGAGAACACAAAGAAAAAATTGAAAACTATATTTCAATAGGCATCAAGGAAGGTGCAAAATTAGTTGAAGATGGCAGAAATTATAAAATACAAGGATATGAAAATGGATATTTTGTAGGCCCTACGCTATTTGATTTTGTTACAAAGGACATGACTATTTACAAGGATGAAATCTTTGGTCCTGTGGTTAGTGTAGTTAGAGTTAAAAATTATGATGAGGCACTAAATTTGGTAAATAATCATGAGTTTGGAAATGGCACAAGCGTTTATACATCTGATGGTGAGATTTCTAGGCATTTTACAACAAATGCAAAAATTGGAATGGTTGGAGTTAATGTTCCAATACCAGTTCCGATGGCATTCCACAGTTTTGGTGGTTGGAAACAATCTTTATTTGGTGATCATTCAGTACATGGCATGGAAGGTATTCATTTCTATACTAAATTAAAAACTATTACTAGTAGATGGCCTAAAAGTATTCAATCAGGACCAGAATTTGTATTACCTACAAATTAATGAATATTCTAGTAACAGGTTGTGCAGGTTTTATTGGTTTTCACCTTTCAAAATTACTTTTAGAAAAAAAATATAAAGTTATAGGAATAGATAACTTAAATGATTATTATGATGTTAATTTAAAAAAAGAAAGACTAAGATTACTAAAAAAAAATAAATATTTTACATTTAAAAAAATTGATATTTGTAATTTAAAAAATTTAAAATTATTATTTAAGCAGAATAAAATAAAAATTGTAATAAACCTAGCAGCACAGGCTGGCGTAAGGTACTCAATTGTAAATCCAAAAACATATTTAGAAAACAATGTTCTTGGTTATTTTAATTTACTAGAAGTATGTAGAAATCATAAAATTAACCATTTAGTTCAAGCATCAACAAGCTCAGTTTATGGTAATCATAAAAAATTTCCTTTAAATGAAAAATTAGATACAAGCTTTCCATTATCTTTTTATGCAGCATCAAAAAAATCAACTGAAGTTTTATCACACTCCTATAGTTATATTTATAATCTTCCAATAACATGCTTAAGATTTTTTACAGTTTACGGCCCATATGGTAGGCCAGATATGGCATTATTTAAATTTGTCAAAAATATTCAAAATGGCAGACCCATAAAACTTTTTAATTTTGGGAACCACCAAAGAGATTTTACGTATGTAGAGGATGTTGCAATTTCAATTGAAAAAATTATGAAGAAGCCATCTAAACGAAAGATACCATTTGAAATATACAATATTGGATCAAACAATCCAGTTAGTTTAATGAAGTTTGTAAATTTTATTGAAACTCAATTACAAAAGAGAGCAAAATTTATAAAAACTACTATCCAACTTGGAGATATATTTAAAACACATGCCGATAATTATAAAATCACAAAAAAAATAAATTATTCTCCTCAAATAAGTATAGAACAGGGAGTAAAAAAATTTATTAATTGGTTCAAACAATACTATTAAAAAATAATGCATTTTTTAAATTTAGAAACTAGATACAATAATAATTTTGCAATTTTTTTTGAAAAAACATTAATATTTATCAATCTTTTATTGCCATTAGCACTAATTACAGGTCCATTTTTTAGTGATTTAATAATAGTAGTTTCCTCAATTATTTTCATTTTTTTTTCAATTATTGAAAAAAAGTTTTTCTTTTATAGAAATATTTTTTTTTTAATTTTTATAATTATTTATTTATTTTTTTTAATTAAATCATTTACATCAGCTGATATATTATTTTCTTTAGAATCTTCACTTTTTTATTTTAGATTTGGTTTTTTTGCTTTGTCCTTATGGTATGTGCTCACAAACTATAAAAAATTTAGTCTTTTGTTATTTTATTCACTATTATTTACTATAATATTTGTTTGTTTAGATGCAATTTATCAATTTTATTCCGGATATAATAGTTTGGGATTTGAGTATGATGCACAAAGACTTTCAGGTTTTTTTGGTGAAGAATTAAAACTTGGAAGCTATATTAGTAGACTTTTACCTGTACTTGTTGCTTTATTTATTTATAATTTTGAGAAGATAAACACTAAATTCTTTTTTATTTTAGTGTTAGCAATTTTAATTTCTCTGTTCACGGTTTTTTTATCAGGTGAAAGAGTATCTAGTTTTTATATTATAATTTTATATTTTTCATTATTTTTATTTTCTTTGAAAAAATTGAAATTGTTTACTATTTTTTTTATATCCTCTATTATAATTTTGTTAACTTTTACTCTAAGTGATAAAGCTTTTAATACTTTTACTTATAGAAATATTATTTCTACTATTGAACAATCAAATTTTCAAATTTTAACAAACAATAATCAAATACGGGAAAAAACTATAGAATATGATTTTAAGAGTAAAACTAGTAATGAGAGTTTTAATATAATTTTTAATAAAATAAATGATTTATTTAATTCATTTGACGGTCTATCATTAATTACCCTATATGAAAAAATTAAGAACGATGAGATATACATATTTTCTGATTCTTATCATAAAATTTACAAATTATCTTTTAAGATAATTGAGAGACATTTTCCATACGGTATTGGCCCAAAACTTTTTAGAAAGGAGTGCAGAGATCTTTATTATTATAAAAATTTAAAATATAATTATGAAAACGAAGGAATGAACTCATTTGATCCATCGGATGATTATTGTACTACACATCCTCATAATATTCATTTACAAATTTTTGTTGAGACCGGATTGATTGGCTTTATTATTAGTATTTCAATCTTTATAATTATACTAATCCTTTTATTTGTTAATTTAATTAATTATTTTATTAATAATAAAAATAATAGTGCTTATAAGTTTTTTTTATTTTTAGCATTATTTTTGACATTTTTTCCTTTTCAACCAACTGGAAGCTTTTTTAATAATTGGAATTCAATTATTTATTATTTTCCCGTTGGATTTATATTAAAAGAAATTTATAGTAATAACAAATAGATTAAATATCTTAATAAAAAAATAATGATTAATGAATTAATAAAAAATAAAAAAAATCTAATTTTATTAATTTATTTATTACTCTCCTCAGTTTTGATTTATTTATATTCGAATAGTTCAAAAATTAAATTAACTTATAATTTGAAAATTTATGAAGATAAAATTATTAATAACTACAATGAAACAAATCTGGCAATAAATTCTAATAATTTTAAAGCTATTTATGAACAAACCAGAAATGATATTGGTAAAGCGGAACAATTTAATTTTGATTTTAATAATGCTTTGTTAGATTATAAAAATAATAATAAAATTTCTTATTTGAATAACTTTTTTATTGGAATTTCAAGGCTTGGATATATTATTTTTGAAGTAGAAGCTGAAAAAGATATTGATAGAATAAAACTTGGATCATTTCTTGAAAACTACTTAGAGCAATATTTTAATAATAGATTAAGCAATCATATTGAAAATCAAAAAAAACTTTTTTTTGAAAGGAGATCGATTTTTATAGAAAAGTATAAAAATATTCAACTGTTTTTAGATAGATTAATAAAATTTACAAGTAATCAAATCTATATTGATAAAGATTTTCTAAGATCTTTTTTTGAAGATATTAATTTTGTAAATCAAAATTATTTTAGTGAGAATATAATAAATAATTATAAAAGTAAATTAGCTGAAGTTTATCAATCTATTGAAAATGTAGAAAATAATAGAAAAATTAATAATTACGAAATATCAATTTATCTAAAAAACTTATATTGTAAATATTGCGTCAGAGCCAGAGAATTAGCCGGAGATTTGCCAGGTGATAATCAAGTGAATGTATTAATTTTTGATAGAAATTATAATCAAAACGATTTTCTTGAAATCTTTAACATAGAATATAATGCATTCCTGCTCCCTTACGTTACTATAAATGGCAAAGTTATTGGTGATTATTATGATTTTAAAGACTGGTATGCTAAACAAATTAACATTGATATTAAAGATTCAATTACTAACGTAAAAAATTTTTTAATGTCAAAGGAGGTTTTGGATGATTTATACAATAATTTAATTAACTTATATTCAAACGAAGATATTTATAATGATAAAGTCAAATTATTTATGAATAAAAATATAAATATTATAAAATTAATAGAATTTACTGAAAAAAAAGAAAATGATTTTTTTAAATTATTTTTGTTCAATTTAATTATTATTTTATTTATATATCTTATTATAAATTTTTTATTATTTGAGATAAATTTAATAAAAAATAAAAAACTATAATGAAGAATCTGATTAAAAAAATTTTATATCAAATACCTAATTTCCAAAGGGCTTATTTCAATTTTAAAAAAAGATTTTTTTTTAATAACCCTGAATTTATTGGTTGGGGTATGTCAACTCATGCTATACCGCCGTGGATAATGTCTAAAAACAGTGAACTAAATACAAATTTCCTTAAAGCAGATAGTTCACTCAGAAATAAAATTAAAAAAAATGATTTTATTATTCAAATATGGGACAATCATGATGACAGAATGCTGGTAATGGACACTTTATTATGGAGACATTATGTTATATCTTGGTGTGCTTTTAATGTAATTCAAAGGAAATTAGAAAAAAATTTTAATATTGTTGAATGTGGTGTCGGATCAGGTTTATCTAGTTTTTTTATTTTATCTTTTTTTAGTAAATATAATTACAAAATAAATTTATTTGATTCATGGGAAAAGCTTGATGAGCAAAATTTAACTGATTATGAGAAAACTAAAATGGATTGGTATGATTATTTGAGTATTGATGTAACAAAAAAAAATCTGGATGAATATAAAAAAGGAATTAACTATTTTAAAGGTCATATCCCTCAAATATTTAAAAATCTTAACTTTGAAAATAAAATTGATCTGTTGCATATTGATATGAATTCAGCAAAAGCAAGTAAAGAGGCACTTATCTATTTTTATCCAAAATTAAATAAAAACGGAATCATATTATTCGATGATTACGGATGGAAATATAGAGAAGAGACAAAAAAATATATTGATGAATTTCTCTCTAATAAAACTGGATTTTTTTTCCCACTCCCAACTGGTCAAGCTTTTTTTATTAACAATTAAAATAATGAAAGCTCTTATATTTTGTGGTGGAAAGGGTACCAGATATAACGACCATAATAATAAAATACTAAAACCTTTAGTAAAAATAAAAGGTATACCAATTTTAGAGAGAATTATTATGTTTCTATCTAAATATGGTGTTGATGATTTTATATTAATGGGAGGTTATAAATATGAAAATTTAGAAAGTTTTACAAAAAAATTTAAAAATATTAAAGTAAGATCTATTTTTACTGGTGTTAATACACCAACAGGTGGCAGACTAAATAAAGTTAAATATTTATTAAATAAGAATGAAAATTTTTTTTTAACATATGGGGACTCCTTGATTGAGTATAATCTAAAAAATATTATTGATAAAAAAAAGAAAAGTAATCATTATTATGTATGTTCTTATAATTACAAATTTCCCTATGGTATTTTTGATCTTTCTGGGAGATCAAAAGTTAAAAGTTTAAGTGAAAAAAAAATATCTTTTCAAATTAATTCTGGTTTTTACTTTTTAGATACAAGAATATTTAATTTTATTAAATCTAATAAAGAGACATTCGAAAAAGAAGTTATTAAAAGGTTGATTAAAAGCAATATTAATTTAGAAATTGTTAAAATTAAAAGTTGGATGCCTATGGATAATAAAGTTGATAAATTTGCAATTGAAAATAAACTTAAAAGCTCTAAGAGTTCTGATATAAGAAAATATTAATATGAAAAAAAACATTCTAATTACTGGTATAACAGGTTTTGTTGGATCGCATCTTGCAGATTATATTTTATCATTAAACGAAAGTAATAATTTATATGGAATTAAAAGATGGCATTTATCTCGAACTGATAATATTGACCACATTGTGGATAAGGTAGAGTTGATAGATTGTAACATTGTTGATCCAGTTTCAACAAGAAATGCAATTATGAAAGTAAAACCTGATGTTATCTTTCACTGTGCTGCAGAGAGCTTTGTCTCACCTTCATGGGATAATCCGCATCAATATATGAATGTTAATTATTTTGGTACTGTAAATTTATTAGAATCCATTAAAGAAATTGTCCCTAATTGCTATTTTCATATTCCTGGTTCTGGCGAAGAGTATGGAGAAATTAATGAAAATGAAATTCCTATTAACACTGATACTGTACTAAGACCTGTTAATCCCTACGCAGTGACGAAAATAGCTCAAGACCTAATAGGCTACGTATATTATAAATCATATAATCTTAAAGTTATAAGAACTAGAGCCTTTAATCATGAAGGCCCTAGAAGAGAGAAAGTTTTTGGAATTCCATGGTATGCATATCAAATTGCGCGAATTGAAAAAGGCTTACAAGATCCACTAATTAAAGTAGGTGAAATAGATGATAAAAGAAATTTTACTCATGTTAAGGATATGGTTAAGGCTTATTGGATGTCAGTAGATAAATGTACTCCTGGGGAATTATATTTAGTTGGTTCAGAGAGGAACGAGGATATTTTTACATTTAGAGAGGCTCTTGAAAAATTAATATCAATGTCGACTGTTAATAATTTAACTTACAAAACAGTACCTGAATATACTAGGCCTACAAATGTACCAAGATTAATTGCAGATACATCTAAATTTAATAAAACAACAGGATGGGAGCCACAAATAGGATTTGAACAAATCTTAATTGACACACTTGATTATTGGAGAAACAAAATTAATAAATAATATAATTTAAGCTCATTATGAATTTTGAGGAATATATTATAACTGGCTCTACATCATTTATTGGATCAAATTTAGTAAATTTTTTAATAAAAAATAAAAAAAAAGTTACAGTTCTTGTAAGAAATAAAAAAAAATTATCTAATTATAGTTGGAATAAAAAAGTTAAAGTATTTAAATTTGATTTAAAAAATAAATCATTTGAAATTTTAAAGTTTAAAAAAAAATCAATATTAATACATTTAGCCTGGGATTTTTTGCCGAACTATGAATCAATTAATCATATTGAAAATGTATTCAACTCATACAGGTTAATTTCCAATTTAAAAAAAAATGGTGTAAAAGATTTCTTTGTTGCAGGAACGTGCTTTGAGTATGGCTTTGTAAAAGGTGCAGTAGGTGTTAAAACAGAGTGTAAACCAACTAATTTATATGCCTTTTCTAAGCATATGTTACATACAATGCTATTAGTAGATAAAAATAATTCAGAAATAAATTTAAAGTGGGGGAGGGTTTTTTATCCATATGGCGAAGGTCAAAAGTCAGGAATTATCGCTTCTTTAGAAAAGGCAATATTAGATAAGGAAAAAAAATTTAATATGTCATCAGGAAATCAGATAAAAGATTTCGTTGAAATTAATTCTGTAGTTAATCAAATATATAATATTTTGCATAAAAAAAGAAATGGCACATTCAATATTTGCTCAGGTGAAGGTATCAAAGTAATAGATTTAGTTAGAAAATGGATTAAATTTAGAAAAAGTGAAATTAAAGTTAATAGGGGATATTTAAAAATAAAAAATGAAGAAAAAAATAATTTTTGGGGTGTAAAATGATTTTTAAAAAAACAGATTTGATAGATTCATATGAAATAATTTTTGAAAAAAATGAAGATCAAAGAGGTTTTTTTTCCAGAATTTTTTGTAAAGATATTATGAGTAAATATAATATTGAAAAAAATATTTCTCAAATCAATAATTCCTTTAGTAAAAAAAAAGGCACTTTACGAGGTTTTCATTTCCAGTCTGGCAAATATTCAGAACAGAAAATTATAAGATGCATCAGAGGTAAGCTAGTAAATATAGTAATAGATTTAAGAAAAAAATCTAAGACCTTTTGTAAGCATACAAAAATTGTACTCGATTCAAAAAAAAGAAATATGTCAATAGTTCCAAAAGGCTTTGCTAATAGCATTCAAACATTAGAAGACGATACTGAAATGCTATATTTTTCTTCTAATCCATACAATCCAAAATACGAAAAAGGTATTTTATGGAATGATCCTTATTTTAAAATAAATTGGCCTTTAAAGCCAACTGAAATATCAAAGAAAGATAAAAATCATAAACTATTTGAATTAGATAGAAAAAATCTAACTTTTTAAAATGATCTCCGAACCCCTTTCATAAGGTTTAAAGTCTATGTTCTTTGCATTAATTTTTTTTAAATTTTTAATTAAATTTAATCGATTTTTTTCCTTGCAAGAAAATATTAAAAAACCACCATTTCCAGCACCTAATATTTTTCCACCTAAAGCCCCTGATTTTATTCCTAATTCGTAAGCTTCATTTATTTTGTCATTAGATACCTTTGAAGATAATCTTTTTTTTATCATCCAAGACTCATTTAGCAGATAACCAAATTCATCAATGTTTAAAGTCTTATTAATAATTTTTTTATATGCATAATCAGTAATATCTTTGATTTTATTAAGATTATTTATATTTGAATGATTATTATTTTTTTGTTCAAGGAGTACGTCTTCTGATAATCTTGAAACACCTGTCCAAAAAAAAACCAAATTATTAAATATTTTATTTTTAAAATAATTATCAATAAAAATAGTTTTTTTTAAAACTTTTCTATTATCTAAAAATTTGAAATAGTTTAATCCCCCATAAACTGGAGGAAAATGATCTTGAATACCAATTGGTTTTTTTAGTTTATCAACTTCAACATTAATTGCTAGTTTAGCTAATTTTTCTTTTGATATACTCATACCTTGATATTTGTTGAGGACATTTATTAAACCAACGCAAAATGAACTCGACGATCCAAGTCCAGATGACCCTGGTACATCTGCGATAGTACTAATATATAAATTGTCTTTTATTTTAGAATTTTTGATACATTCTTTTATTATTGAGTTGTTTATTTTAGAAATTGAATTGACTTCTTCAGTTTCTGAATAGTTTAATCTGTATTTTTCATTAAATAGATTTGAGTGTTTTTTAATTGTTACATATATAAACTTATTTATAGCACAGCTTATTACTGCTCCATATTTGTTTTTAATAAAATAATTTTCGAAATCTGTGCCACCACCAAAAAAACTAATTCGCAATGGAGTTTTTGAAATTAAAATGTTATTCATTTACTTGTATAGTTATCCTATAACAAATTATAAAATATGTTAAACTTATTAATTACAGGTTCAAATAGTTTTTTAGGGAAAAGGTTAATTCAAAAAATTAATAAAAATAGATATGATGTTTATGGTATCGATATTAATTCTAGTAAAGTAAAACAAAGGAATCATAAATTTAAAAGAATAAATTTAAATAATAAAAATATTAAAATATTTCATGGTAATTTTGATATAATTATACATTTAGCAGCTATATCTAATGAAACTAAATGTAAATTTAATGTTTCAAATTGTTATAACACTAATATTAACGGTACAATAAACTTATTAGAAAATACCAATCTTAAAAGACTAAAAAAATTCATTTTTGCTTCATCTGAGTGGATTTATCCTGCTAGTAACAAAATTTCAAATTCAAATAGCAGGGTTGATATTAATAAATTTGTTAGTCATTATGCATCTACTAAGTATTTAAATGAAAAGTTACTTAATATTTATTCTAATAAACATGATTTCATTAATATTAACTTGAGATTTGGTATTTTATATGGAGAAAGATTAAATAATCTTAGTGCTTTTGAAAGTTTAATCATTCAGACTTTCAAAATAAAAGTTAATGGTAAAATTAAGGTAGGATCATTTAAAACTGGAAGAAGTTACCTTTATGTAAATGATGCTGTAGAAGCTATATTAAAATCATTGATAACAAGAAAATCTTTGAATTATGATATTCAAGGCCCCGAATTCATAACATTAAGAAAAATCCTACAAATTACGTCTAAACTTATGAATAAAAAAATTAATATAAAAGAAATCAATAATAAAAATAAAAATATAAAAAAAATTGATAGTGAAATTTCAAAAAAAAATTTAAATTGGCACCCTAAAATAACACCAGAAAACGGAATATTAAGGATACTAGATTATTTTAAAAAAGAATTAAAAAATGAAATTTAAACAAAGTAATAAAATAAAAGGTGTTTGGCATATAGATAATTTAACAATTTCCGACCATAGGGGCAGTCTAACAAAAGTTTTTGATGAAAATTTATTTATTAATTTAAAGAAAAAATTTAATTTTGAATGGAAACAAGTGTTAATCTCTCATTCAAAAAAAATTCACACGGTACGTGGCCTATTTTATCAATCACATATTTTACCGGAAGGAAAACTTATATATTGCTTGAAGGGTTCTGTCTTTTGGGTATCTTTGGATTTAAGAAAAAAAAGTAAAACTTTTGGTAAATGGGTTTCATCTACTTTAAAACAGAAGGATAAAAAAGGTTTTTTGATTCCAGAGGGTTTTGCCAATGGATGTCTTACCTTAGAAAAAAATACAGAAATACTTTTACTTGGAAACAATAATCATCTTCATCAGGGAGGTTATAATATAAATTGGAATGATAAAGATTTAAATATTAAATGGCCTAAATCAAAAAGATATATTATTCAAAACTATGAAACTATTTCTTTTGAAAAGTTAAAAAAAATTTTATGAAAATAATAAATAATTTATCCAATCAAATTTTAAAATTGAGATGCCATCAAATTATTATTAATGAATTAAATAATAATAATAAATTTAAGATTCCTATTCATTTAGCAATAGGTCATGAGTCAATAGCTGTAAGTATAATGAACAATCTTAATTCTAAAGACAAGATTATATTATCCCATAGGAATATTCATTATAATCTTCATAAGATAAAAGATTTAAAGCTAATTATCGATGAATTTAAACTAAATAATAAAGGAATATTAAAAGGTAAATATGGATCAATGAATTTATTTAATCCATTTAATAAAGTGATGTACTCATCAAGTATACTTGGAAATAATTTAAGTGTAGCAGCAGGTATAGCTCTATCTACCAAGTTTAAAAAAGATAACGGTTTTATATTTGTAGTCACAGGTGATGGTGCAATTGAGGAAGGATCTTTCTATGAAAGTTTACTACTAATATCTTCATTAGAGTTAAATATGATAATCATTATTGAAAACAATCAATGGTCTCTAGCATCTAAAATTAATCAAAGAAGAAAAAATATAGATTTAGAAAAAATTGCAAATAGTGTTGGTGGCAAATATTTTAAATTCTCGTCAAACAATTATGTTGAATACTACTCAAAAATAAAATTATTAAAAAATAAATATAAAAATTTATATAAGCCATTGTTGATTGAATTTGATGTTGAAACACTAGGTGGCTATAATGTAATTGAAAATAATGATAAAAGGTATATTAATTATCACTCTGGTAAAATAAATAATATTAAACTATCTTCAAAAATTATTTTAAAAAATAATAAAAATGATCCAATTTATTATGCAAAAAAATATCTTAAGAAAAACAATCAATTTCTTTTAAAATATTATAATTCAATTTCAAAAAAATATTTATGATTTACGAAAGATATTTTAATAAAAAATTATTTCAAAAAGTTAATCATACTAAAAATACAATTGTTTATGGTCAGAATATAACTTTAGGATCATCTTTATCGGGTTTAAGTAAAGCTCCAAAAAAATTAAATAAAGATGTACTTGTTATTAATTCAATAAACTCAGAAAATAGTCTTGTTGGTATGGGAATAGGATTAATGATTTCAGGAACAAATTCTGTATTTATTACAAAACAACAGGATTTTTTAGTTCTTTCATTTGATCATCTGGTTTCAACAGTAAACGCTTTAAAAGATAGAAAATGCAAAAATTTTTTTAATATAATATCTATTGTTGTAAATAGTGGGTTTGAAGGACCACAATCTTGTCTCAATAATTCTGATGATTTTTATTCAATATCAGGCATAAATACTTTTAATTTAAATACTAAAAATGAAGTTGATATTTTTTTTAAATATTATTTTAATAAATCTGGTGTCAAAATTATAAATGTTGCACAAAATTTATTTAAAAAAGAAATCATTAATTTTAAATTAAAAAATAATTATTTAAAAAATAATAATTGTTTGAAGTATAGTAATGGAAGTCATGTAACATTAGTTGGTTTCAATTTTTCAATAAATAAAATGAAAGATACAAATCAATATTTAAGATTAAATAATATAAGCTCTTCAATTTTTTCTTACTTTTTTTACAAAGATGATATTTTGACAAATGAAATTATTTCTAATTTAAATAAAACAAAAATTTTAGTATTATTTGATGACTCTAAGTCTAATTTAAAATATTCTGATAAATTTTTATCACTTATATTATTAAAATATAGAAATATTAAGATATTTGACTTCAGAAGAGAAATTTCATCAATAATTCCATCCCCAAATCATGATCAATATACTATAAAGACTCATATGCTAAATAAACTAACAAATTATTTAAAGAAAAATGTCTAGTTTTGAAAAAGAAAAAAAGAAAAGAATAAAAAATTTTTCTAAAAATAAAAAATTAGTTGAAAAAGGAAAGAGTTTTTTCTTAGAAACAGTTAAAAATAAATATTCCTATAATTTTGAATGGTTAGGAATGCCAATAATTCAATATCCTCAAGATATAATTTCTTTACAAGAGATTATATTTAAATCAAAACCTAACAAAATTGTTGAGACTGGTATTGCAAGAGGAGGCTCACTTATTTTTTTAGCTTCAATGATGTTATTACTATCCAAAGAGGATAGTAAAAAAAATAAAGATTATAAAGTTTTAAGTATTGATATTGATATTAGAATACATACCTTAAAAAAAATTAAAAATCATTTCTTAAAAAATTATTTTAAAACTAATGAATCCTCTTCTATATCTTCAAAAGCGTACAAATTTGTTAAGAATAATATTAAAAAGAATGATAGAGTAATGGTAATTTTAGATTCAAATCATGAAGAAAATCATGTTTTAGAGGAGTTAAAATTATATGCACCTTTAGTTTCTAAAAATTGTTATTGTATTGTTATGGATACTGTAATAGACTTTTTACCAAACAATTTAAACGCAGATAGGTCTTGGAAAAAAAATAATAGCCCATATTCTGCAATACAAAAATATTTAAAACTTATTAAGGCTGAAAAAAGTATTAATCTTGTTTTCGATAATTACTTTCAAGATAAATCTTTATTAACAAATATGCCCTTTGGTGCATTGAAAAGAAAATGAACTATTTAATTACAGGAGCTAGCAATGGAATTGGTAAAAGCATTTTTGAAAGTCTATATGATATTAAAAATAATTATCTCTTATTTGGCAATAAAAATATAGTAAATCAAACAAAAAATAATATTCATAAACATAAAATTGATCTAAAGAATTATAAAAAGCTAGTCAAGCCTACACAAAAATTTATAAATTTATACGGTCCATTAAACAACATTATTATTTCAGCTGGGATAGCTGGTGAATTAAGTAATTTTGAAAATTTAAAATTTGATAAATTTGAGGAGGTTTTAAAAGTAAACTATTTGTCAAATATTTTTTTACTAAGATATTTATGGAAATTCTTTAAGACAAAAAAATACACGAATATAATAATTATATCATCTAATACTTTAAAGTTTGTTGGAAGTGAAAAAAATTTTTCGTATTATTTTTCTAAATCAATACTTGAATCGCAAACTTTATATTTATCAAAAATTGGAGCTAAACATAATATTAATGTTAATTTAATTAGACCGGGTGTGGTTGATACATTTATGTACAAAAATGTAATAAACTATTCAAAAAAAAATCTAAAAAATAGAATTTCTAAAATCCCAAGAAAGTCTATGATTTCTAAAAATGAAATAAATTCGTTAGTTAAATACTTATGCTCTTATGAGGCAAGATCAATTTCTGGGAATATATTTACAATATCAGGTGGAGAATGAACATTAATACTTTAAAGAATTTAATTTATTCATTATATATAATTTTATTACAATAAGATGGATAAATTTCAAAAATATGAATTTGATACTCTAGGATACATTGTTATCAAAAATGTTATAAGTAAAGATAATATAAAAAAAATAAACAAATATTTAAATTATTTAGAAAATTTAAATGAAGATCAACTGCCCCATGGTGTGTGTTATGGTAAAGAAAGAAAAAATGATGAATTATATTTATCAAACATAGTTGAGGCTGATAAAATATTTATAGATTTAATAAATATTCCAAAATTAATTAAAATAATTGAATATATACACGCAGGTAATTTTAGATTAAATCATACATATTCTATCCATAGATGGCAGAAGGGATATACCTATTTACATATGGGACCAGTACCTGTTCATCCAAAAGCTATTTATCACTTTAAAGGTGATGAAATGTTTTCATTACTTTCAAAAATAGTATTCCCAATCCTTAATTGCAAGCCAGAAGATGGGTGTTTTGCAGTTATACCAGGATCACACAAAGCAAATTATGAAAGACCTTTTTCTAATCACCCTAAAGATAATCCTTTGTTAATACCAGTAACTGCTGAACCCGGCGATGCAATAATTTTTACAGAGGCTCTTACCCATGGTAGTTTTATAAATACATCTGGTAGAACTAGAAGGACCCTATTTTATTGTTATAGTGTTGGTTATATGCCTGATTGGGGCAATTTATCACTAAAATTTAGCGATAATTTCCATAAAAGACTTAATGCACGGCAAAAGAAAATTATACAATTAAAGTAATTATAAATTGGGTATTATAGAAAGAAATTTATTTGCAAATATATGTGCTAATGTAATTATTGTAATTTTAGTTTTAATTGCAACGCCGATTTATGTTAATATCTTAGGGATTGAAAAATATTCTCTTATTGGAATATATTTTACATTAATTACTATTTTAGGAATAATAGACACTGGTATAACGACTGTTATATCGAGAGAAATTGCCTATTTAACATCTAAGAGTAAAAAAAATAATTTAATTGGATCAACTTTTTATACATTTGAAATTTTTTATTGGCTTATTTTAATTTCTGTTGGAATATTATTAATTTTTCTTTCAATAATTTTCTGGGATATTTTTATTAATTCAAATCTAGAGCGGCAGGAGGTATCAATATCAATAATTCTGATTATTTTAACAATAATAATTCAACTGCCATCAAACTATTACATCGGTGCATTAATGGGTTTGCAGAAACAAGTTTTGGCTTCTCAAATAAATGTTTTCTTTCATACTTTAAGAATTATAAGTTCACTAATATTGATACTTTTTACTCAAGATTTAAGATTATTTTTTTCAACTTTAATAATAGTTTCTTTATTACAAACTTTTACCTCTCGTTATATTGCTTGGCAAAAACTAAAAAAATATTCAGATGAAATTATATTTTCATTAAAAGTTTTGCATAACATAAAAAATTTTGCACTTTCAATAATAATAATTACTGGCTTAAGTGTTGTTACTTCAAACATTGATAAATTTTATGTTTCAAAAAACTTTAATCTAGAGATCTTAGGTTATTATCTTTTATGCTGGTCAATTGCGAGCGGTTTGTTTAGGCTTGGAATACCAATAATGCAAACTTTTTCTCCTCATTTTGCTGAATTATTTTCTTTAAATAACTATAAGGCTCTAAGTGAAAAATATTTATTATCTAATAAATTAATTTTTTTATTTATCATTCCAATTTCTATAACTATAATTATGAATTCTAAATTAGTCATATATTCTTGGACTCAAAATATTTATGTAGCTAGCAACTCTGTAAATATCTTGCAATTTTTAGTTATGGGTTCAATGTTTTCTATTTGCGCTTATCCTGCCTTATCATTGTTGTATAGCCAAAAAAAATATAAAAAAGTTTTAATTTTTCATATATTTGGATTCATAGTATCGATTTTATATTACAATATATTTTTAAATGATAATCTATATATCTCATATTATTATGTAGCCTTTTATGGATTTATTTTCATGTTATTTTCTCATTGGTGTTCCAAATTTATCAACCAAAATATAAACATAATTAAGTCATTTTTTATAACAATTTTAGTATCCGTTATTATTAATTATGCCGGCAATTTTTTGTTTATTTCAGAAAAATACATACTAAATATATTAATATTATTATTAATTTTAATATTTATATCAATTATAATAATAATAATTAATATAGAGTTCAAAAAAATGATAAAACAATTTATTATAAATTTTAAAAATTAAAATGGTTAAATCAAAATATAAAAAAACTCTTGATGAAGATGGTATTGTTCAGTTAAAGGATTGCATATCCTTACATGCTTTTAAAGAAATTGAATCCACCATATTAAATTTATTTATAAGATACGGTGGTAAAAGATTTTTGAAATACCAAAAAATATCAAATCCACTTGAAAATTTAAACTTTAATAAAGATGTCATTAATTTAAGAAAGAAAAATAAAAAAGTATTTGGCGTAATTTATGATGTTTTACAAAATACTGTTTCTTTAAATCGTTTTTTTACGTCTAAACAATTAATAACTAAGCTTTCAAAAGAAATAAATTTATCTTTAGATGATTTAGTTGTTTACCCTTTAATGGTGAGAATAGATGTTCCTCATGACGAGAGGAATTTCTTAGATTGGCATCAAGATAATTTAATTGAGGAGATCAATCAGTCTTATAAAGAAAGTATTACACTGTGGATCCCTCTCTCAAAGGTAAACAATAAAAATGGCTCAATAGAGTTTTGTTTAAAAAGTCATAATAAAAAATATTTTAAAAATATTAAAAAAAGAGATACAAAAGATAATCAAAGTTCTATTAATTCTAAAACACCAGATAAAATTATTAATCAATATAAAAAGAATTTGATTAATGCAAATAAAGGAGATGTAATCGTTTTTAGCATGAATACATTGCATAAAAGCGTTGAAAATTTATCTAATAAAGTCAGGTTTACATTAATCGCTAGATTTCATGATATTAGAACAAAGTCATACATTCCAGGTAAAACAAAATATTTTGCTTCAACCTAGTTTTTTTTATGAAAGAGTCTGATGTTCCATTAGTAAGTGTTGGCATACCTGTTTATAATGGTGAAAAAACAATAGATAAAATTTTAAATTCTATTTTAGGTCAATCTTATAAAAATATTGAAATAATTATATCTGATAATAATTCATTAGATAGAACATATGAAATATGTAATTTTTACATGAAAAAAGATCAAAGAATTAAATTATATAAACAAAATATAAATATTGGGATTGCAAAAAATTTCAACTTTGTCTTCAAAAAATCTACTGGTAAATATTTTATGTGGGCGGCTGTAGATGACATATTTGATAATAATTTTATCTTACTTAATCTAAATAATCTTGAAAAAAATCCACAAGCTGTATTGTCTCAAGCTAAAACAAAATTATTCGTTGATGGTTATGATGAGATTATTGCTTTGTCTTCATTAAAAAGTTTTAAAAATAAAAAATCAATTTTAAGTTTATACAAAGAATCACTTTATAATTTTCCTGCAACAGCAATTTATGGTTTATATCGTAGTGAAAAACTAAAAAAAACTTCACTATGGAGAAATACTTTTTCAGGAGATTTAATACTAATTCAAGAGATGTGCTTTTATGGTGATTTTATAGAGGTAAATGAAGAATGTTATTTTAACTACATATCAAGAAAAGAGTGGAAAACTAAAAAAGAGGATTATTTTGATTTTTATAATAAAAATAATATACCTTTTCTTTACAGTCCTTTTTTTAAAATAATATATTTTCATATATTAAATATAAAAAAATCAAATTTAAGAATAATTACAAAATTTTATCTGTATTTGATTATATTAAATTATGTTATTTATAAATTCTCTATTAGATTATTATTGAAGTTTAATAAATATTTTGTACCAAAAAAATTAAAAATTAAATTCGGGTTGTTTATTTATAACTTATTTATTTTAAACAAGAATATTGAAATAATTAAAAATGATATTTATTTTAAAAGGTTTATAATACCACAAATCTTTAATTAATTATAATACCCTTTTAAAATTTATTGAGTTTTTTGAATTAATTGCGAATGTAGAAAATAATAATAATTGTAGTGGTACAAAATGATGTCTAGCTGCTGTTCCCCAATTAGTTGTTCCTAGTGACCAAATAACTTCAATAAATATAAAAAATATAAATAAAATTAAGTAAAAAAAATTATTTTTTTTATCAGACTTACTAAATATAAAAATAAAAGACAAAATTATTACTAATCTTATTATATTTTCTAAAAACAAAATAATATCTAAAAAGTTGATCTTTTTGACAAAAATGATTGGCTCAAGAAAATACTTACTTATTTTTAATATTAAAAAATTAATAAAATCTGTAAAATTATTTAT
>MDSZ01022865.1_pt1 | contig 20472 bp, 13 predicted proteins | sample 811201 | NCBI WGS metagenome assembly MDSZ01 (sample SAMN05326647, study PRJNA326480) | marine metagenome | isolation source: seawater | place: Indian Ocean: North | collected 2010 | reverse complement strand
CCTAAATAAGGCTTAGGGTATTTAGTTTGGCCCTGTAATATTAACCCTAAAGAAAAACCATTAAGACCAACTCCTGAACCAGCTCTGTCATTCCAATCTTGAGAAAATGATAAAAAAGAAATTAACATTAAAATAAATAACTCCTTTTTGATAATAATCTTAGAGATCACATTTTTATATGTTTTTGAAACAAAATTAAAGATGTTTTTTAATAAACTTCGTTTTATTTAATAACTAAACATATAATCATGATAAGATTCTACTTTTTAACAGTATTTTTATTTTTCATCACATTAAAAGTATATTCTCAAGAAGGAATTCAACTTCAAGAGTATCAAACATTCCCATCATACAATGATACTGGATATGATCAGGACCTCCGTTCTCAATTTCATTTTTCATCCATTAAAGGATGGAATAATGACCCTAATGGAATGGTTTTTTACAATGGAGAATATCATTTATATTTTCAGCATAATCCAAAAAGCGTTAATTGGGGTAATATGACTTGGGGTCATGCAGTTAGTAAAGATATGGTGCATTGGGAACAATTAAATCACGCAATTTTACCATACCGAAATGGAACTATATTTTCCGGAACAGCTATTGTTGATCATAATAATTCTTTGGGTAAAAATACAGACTCTAAAAAAGCAATTGTTGCTTTTTTTACACATGCCAATAATTCTTGGGGTGATAAAAATAGACCAAAACAAGAGCCTTCTTGGTTCTATCAATCAGCTGCATATAGTTTAGATGATGGGAGAACTTTTAATTTAATTAACGAAGGACATGGTATTGTTCCAAATCAAGGATTTGATAGAGGTGAGAGGGATCCTAAAATTATGTGGCATGAAGAAACTAAAAAATGGATTTTAATCTTATGGGTTAAAAGGGGAGATGACACATTTACAGGACCTAATACCGGTCCAGGAGATGCAAAAAAAATAGGTAAGGTTAGGTTTTTTGAATCTTCTGATTTAATTAACTGGAGAAAACTTTCAGATTTTGATAGAAATTGGGTTTTTGAATGTATGGATTTTGTTGAATTGGCTGTTGATGGCGATAATTCAAACAAAAAATGGCTTTTATATGATGCTAGCTTTGATTATGAAATTGGTGATTTTGATGGGACTGACTTTGTAACAGATAGGCAGGTAGGTATAGGCGATTATGGAAATCACTTTTATGCAGGTCAAACATTTAATAACTCTCCAGATGAAAGAACCATAATTATTGGTTGGATGCCAACAAGAGATAAAAAAATTTTTATTGACAATGATATGCCATGGAATAATCAAATGTCATTTCCATCTACTATGGAATTAAGGACGACGGAAAATGGAATCAAACTTTTTCGGAATCCTGTAAGAGAGATTAAAAAACTTTACAAGAATACCTATACATATAATAATAAGTCTTTAAGTTACATAAATAGAAGTCTTGACAAAATTAATCCTGAATTAATTGACTTAAGTTTAAATTTTAAACCAATCGATAACGATGAATTTAAAATTAATATAAGAGGTCAAGAAATTATTTATAAAAATCAAAATTTTATATTTCAAGACACCAAAGTTCCAGCAAAATCTAGAAATGGCAAAACATCTATTAGAGTGCTTCTAGATAGATCATCAATTGAAATTTATGTAAATGAAGGCGAAAATGTTATGACTACATACGCAGTTTCGAATAAAAAAAATAAAGATGTAAGTCTAAGTTCAAATAGGAATATGAGAATTAATTTAAAGTTAAACGAATTAAAATCTTCTTGGGATTAATCTATTTAAAATGAAATACATAAACATCATTTTTTTAATTATAGCAATTATAATATTATATATTTTTTTTGGTTGTGGTGAATCAAAAAATTATGATTATTCGTTAGATTCAAATAAAATAAAGACAGAGGAATATAAATCAAAAGTTCCTTATTATGGACCCTATCCTAATAATATTGAGGATCAAGAAAAAGTTTTAAAAAATGATTTACTACTAAAAAGATTTAAAAAATCAAGGGAAAAGCAATTAAAAGATCCACATCACCCAATTTACCATTTCACAAGTCCGGAATATAAATTAAATGATCCTAACGGGCTATCATTTTGGAAAGGTAATTGGCATTTGTTTTATCAGGCTTATCCTCCTGAAGATCCAAGACAGCACTGGGGTCATGCAATTAGTAAAGATTTAATTCATTGGAAAGATCTGCCATTGGCCATATATCCAAATCCAGAATACCAGGTTTTTTCTGGATCAGCTCTTGTAGAAGAGGAAAGGGTTATAGCCATATATCATGGAACTAGATTAGGTAATATGGTTGCGACTTCTAGTGATCCCTTATTGTTAAATTGGGAAAAAGTTACTGAAGGAGCTACAATTCCAATTCATAAAACTGAAGGTGACAGATGGCAACATGCAAAAGATTTACCGTATACAATTTTTGATCCAGCTATTTGGAAAAAAGATGGAACATATTATGCTCTTTCTGGGAGTGTTGAATATGACAAAAAATTGGGACAATTGTTGCCTCAAACATATTTATTCCGATCTAATAACTTAAAGTCATGGGAATTTATGCACCCTTTTATAGAAGGAGATAGATTTACAGAAATTGGTGATGATAATGCTTGTCCATATTTTTGGCCGATTGGCGATAAACATATTTTATCTTTTTACAGTCACACAAGGGGAGGGCAATATTATATTGGTGAATACGATAAAGAAAATGATAAATTTTTTGTAACAAGTCATGGTAAATTTAATTTTGGTGCATCAGGTCCATCTGGGATGCACGCTCCCTCTGTAACACCATCTCCTGATGTAGAAGGTGGACTTATAAGTATTTGGAATATGAATCCTGGGAAAAAGAATGGTTGGAACCAAACCAAAGGAGGAAATGTTCAAATTATGTCTCTACCTAGACTTTTAACCTTATCAAAAAACAAATCAGTTTTAAATTATAATAATCTCGTACAAGAACCAGCAGGAAATATAGAATCATTAAGACATGATAAAAAATTTATTAATAAAATGATTATTCCTGCCAATAAAGAAATTATTTTAAATGAAATTGGCGGTAATGCTATTGAAATAGTTGCAGAGATTAACCCAATGAATTCTCAAATGTTTGAAATTAATGTTTTGAGATCAGAAGATAGGGAAGAATATACTAAAATAGCATTTTACAAAAATCGTGGAACTAGGTTAACAACATCAAGATTTTATGACGGTCCATACAGAGGTTTAAAAAGAGTTTATAATAGTATTTTAACAATTGATTCATCATATTCTTCGATTCTTTCAAATGTTAAAAGTCGTCCTCCTGAAATTGCACCTATGGTTCTTGAGGAAGGAGAAAATTTAAAGCTAAGAATTTTTGTTGATAAAAGTGTGGTAGAGGTTTTTGCTAATGGTAAACAAGTTGTTGCTACTAGAGTCTTTCCAGGAAAAGATGATAGCTTAGGTGTTTCTTTAAGATCACAAGGCAGTGAAAGTGAATTAATTTCTTTAGAGTCTTACCAAATGAGAAGTATATATTGAACACATTTTTTCTGTTTTTATGAGCAAGAGTAATTCATATAACTTATTGATAATCAAATGATGACATTATAAAATAAATTGTTTTCTATAATTTTTTTTAGTAATTTAAGATGAAATAAAAAAACAAATCTGGTTTATTATGGAAAAGAAAATATATTTTTTTCTTTTTTTGGTAACGCTTTTTTTTAGTTGTAAAGAGCAAAAGACCCTTTACAAGGTGGGCTTTTCTCAAGCTATGAGTGATGATGAGTGGAGAGAATCTATGAATAACTCTATTTATGATGCAGCATTATTGAATAACAAAATTGATTTAACTTATTCAGATGCTAATAATAAAATTGAAAAACAAATTAATCAGATTGAACAATTTTTAAAAGATAGTATTGATCTTTTAATTGTTTCACCGATAAAACAAGAAGCATTAACTCCCGTAGTTCAAAAAGTAATTGATAAAAATATACCTGTAATCCTTTTAGACAGAAAGATATCTGATGAAAATTATACCTCATACATTGGTGCAAATAACATTTATGTTGGAAAATTAGCTGCTAAAATTATTATAAACGAATTAATAAGGAACCCCTCGAAATATTCTGATAAAAATAAAATCAATGTTATTGAAATAAAAGGATCATTGGGATCTTCACCGGCAAACGAAAGAAGTATTGGATTTAAAGAGGTTATTAATAATACTAGATTTAAAAATTATATAAATTTATTAAAACCAATTACTGGTGATTGGAATGCTAGGTCTATTGAAATTCCATTTAGAAAATTAATTAGATCCGGAAAAAAAGTAGATTATGTTTTTGTTCATAATGATAGAATGGCTTATGCTGCATGGCAAATTGCAAAAGAATTTAATATTCACAAAGAAATAAATTTTATTGGTGTTGACGGCCTTAACACAAAATATGGAGGTATTGATCTAGTGAAAAGAGGAGTTTTAAAATCTTCAATACTTTATCCTAATGGAGGAGAAGAAGCAATAATACTTGCACAAAAAATTTTAGAAAACAAGCCATATGATAAAAATAATTTTCTTAAAACAATTGTAATCAATTCCTTTAATGTTGATTTAATTGAAAGTCAAATAGAAAAAATAATTAATCAAAAATCAAAAATTAAAAATCAACATTTAATTTTAAATAAACAAAATAAAACTTTTGACAGACAAAAATCATTAATAATTGTTATAGTAGTTCTCTTTCTAATTGCTCTTTTTTACTGTGTTCATAATTATTATTTAATCAACAAAATCAAGAAAAAAAATAAAACCCTTCAATCATACAACAACGATATAGAATTAAAAAATGAAAAAATTAAAAAAGTTTCTGAAGAATTAAAATTAAATTTAAAATCACAGTTTGATTTTTTCATGAATATTTCTCATGAATTTAAAACTCCATTAACCTTGATCTTAAACCTAATTGAATCACTAAAGGAGAATAGTATAGGTTATGGAAATAATACTATATCCTTGCTATCAAAAAACTCATACAAATTATTTCGTCTCGTAACCCAGCTTTTAGATTTTAGAAAGATAAGTAGTAAAGATGGTCAAGTAAAAGTAAGTAAAACTAATATTTATGAATTTATAGAAAAAATAATTGATGATTTTAAAAATGAAATTAATCAAAAAGAAATTAAACTTTTTTTGAAAGGTTCAAAGTATACAAGTTTTGCTTTCATAAACCATGATCTTATAGATAAAGTTTTTTATAATTTGATAGATAATGCTTTAAAATTTTCACCAAAAAACGGCACAATAACAATTTCATTTAAAAATGTAATATCTAAACAAACTAATAAGAAAGAACTTGAGGTATCAATAAAGGATAATGGTATTGGAATACCAAAAAATGAAATCAGAAATATATTTAAAGTATTTTTTAAAGGTTCTAATAATAAAAATATTAGTTCAGGGATAGGACTTTTTTTGTCAAAACAATTTTTGAAATTAAATCTAGGTAGAATATCCTACTTAGAAAATAATATTGGGAGTGAGTTTTTAGTTAATCTACAATCAGAAAAATCAATGTTTAAAATTGAAAATATAGTTGAAATTCAAGATAAAATGATTAGAAATACTTTTAATGATATTGGTCATAAATCTTTTGAAGTATATAAAAAATTTAAAAATTCAGATAAGGATTTTAATTATGAAAAACTTAGAATTCTAGTTATAGAAGATGATATAGATATGGCTATGTTTCTAAAGCTCAAATTAAATACTTATGAAGTATATATTTCTCATGATAGTGAATCTTTTAAAAAAGCCTTTGATATAATTCCAGATCTCGTAATATGTGATGTGAATCTTCCTGGTAGTATAAATGGATTTGAAATTTGTAAGATTTTGAAAAATGACTTAAGAACTTCCCATATTCCTATAATAATTTTAACTGCTGAAAGTCATAACAAATCAATGGTAAAAGGATTAAAAAAAGGAGCAGATTTATATTTAACTAAACCATTTAGACTATCTGTGTTAACTCAATCAGTGGAGTCCTTAATTAATAACAGAAAAAAATTACAATATTATTATACAAATAATATATACAATGTCAATAAAAAGTCCTTTAGAAATCCTGAACAGTCTTTCTTTTTAAGGTTAAACAAGATAATTGATAATAATATTAGTAACTCTGATTTTTCAGTTGAGAATTTATCTGCCTTGATTGGAATGTCAAGGGTTCAACTTTATAGAAAAGTTAAATCAATTTTAGATATTAATATTAGTGACTACATAAACAATTATAAGTTAAAAAAGGCAAAGCATTTACTTAAAACTTCTACATATAATATATCAGAAATAGCTTATAATTTAGGATTTAATTCACCAAATTATTTTTCTACAGTCTTTAGAAATAAGTACGGTTATACTCCAATTAAATATAGAAAAGACATAAAAAAGCTTTTTACAAGAATTGAAGTCTAAATTTTCTAAAATTAAAATAGGTATCAATTTTATAATAAAAAGTATAAAAATTATAATTTAAAAAAACAATATTTAATTAAAATACTGATAATCAATAGTTTATTATATTGTTACTATTTTAATATTATATGAAACAACAGTGAAAAACATATTTCAAGTTTATTCGTCTATTTAATACATTAAATAAAATGAATAAAAATGACACGATTTATAATTTCACTAATATCTTTTTTATTTCCTCTGTTCCTGTTATCTCAACAGTCTATATCAGGAACAATAACATCTGATGACGGCCAGCCCCTACCTGGAGCAACAATTATTGTTTCAGGTACAGATAATGGAACAACATCAGACTTTGATGGAAACTTTACACTTAATGATGTACCTGAGGATGCAACATTGACAGTTACATACATTGGTTTTAATTCTTTAGTTGTTGATGTTAATGGACAATCAACCTTTAATTTAAGTTTGACAGAATCTGCAGAGGCTTTAAGTGAGGTTGTTGTTACTGGATATTCAACTGAAAGAAGAGTTGATTTAACTGGAGCTGTAAGTGTTGTTGAGCTTGATGCTATTGAAGGACAAGCGAGAACCGCTGGTAATCCAATGCAAGCTCTTCAAGGTAGAGTTCCTGGTCTTTATTTTCAAAGAGGTGGAGATATGATGGGATCAACTGGAAATGATCTTGCTGATAGGAAAAATCCATCAAATACTGTGCTAGTTAGAGGATTGACTACTTTAGGAGATAATAGCCCTCTTTATGTAATAGATGGAGTCCCAACTAAAAGGCAGTCTGTTTTTGCAAGTTTAAACCCACAATCTATAGAATCAGTGCAAATCCTAAAAGATGCATCTGCTGCTTCAATATATGGATCTAGAGCAGCCAACGGAGTTATTATTGTAACTACAAAAAATGAAATTAAGGGTGAAGAAAAAATAGTAGTAAATTTTAACTCGAGTATATCATCAAATTCTGAAAGAAGTTCACGTTATGAAATGGCTAACGCAGTAGAAAGAGGAGAATTATTGTGGCAAGCATCAGTAAATGATGGTAACGATCCATCTGATGCATATGGTGAAATTTATAATTTTAATTGGAATAATGATTTTGCAAATCCCGTCCTAAGTAGCGTAACACCTCAGCCATTTGTTGGAGGTGATCCAAATATGCCAAGCGGTGACACTGACTGGCAAGAGGAGCTATATGAAACGGGTTACATTTATAACAACGAAATATCAGTTCAATCAGATACCAAAAAATCAACAATTTTTATGAGTCTTGGCCATTTCAAAAATACGGGGATGGTAAAATACACAAACTACGAAAGAATTAATGCAAAGCTAAATGGTAGTTTTAATTTAATTGATGATAAGGTAAAAATAGGAATGAATACACTTTACACTAATTCAAATGAAACTCTTGGAGCTAGGGATGTTGGAGGTGCACCAACTACTTCACTTGCACTTAGCTTAGCTCCTACAATTCCTCTTTACGATGTGAGTGGAGTTAAATACGGTGGTCCTATTGGAGCAGGTTATTCAGATAGAAACAACCCTGTTTTAATGCAATTTTTAAATGAATGGGATAATACAGCTAAACATCAATTTTTTGGAAATGTTTTTCTAGAAGCAAAATTATTAGAAAATCTTACTTTCAGATCTAATGTAGGAATTGATTATGCTACTAATGAATTTGTCAATATTGAAAGAAAAGTAGATAATGGATTTGTTAATAGAGGACAAAATAGCTTGATTAATAATCATGCAGCAACCACTAATACAACATGGAGTAATACTATTAATTATAGTAAACAATTTGATAATCACAATATAGGTGTTCTAATAGGTGTAGAAGCAATTAAAAATAACTATGACAGAAAAAATGCACTGGTCTTTGATTTTGCGGTAGAAAATCAAGATTATTTTGTTTTGAGTGCAGCAACTGGTCAAAAAACAGCTAACGGGATTTCTCTTGGAAGTTCATTATATTCTCAATTCGGTAAGGTTAATTATTCCTTTTCAAATAAATATTTAGCAACTGTTACTGTTCGAAGAGATGGTTCTTCAAGATTTGGTATCAATAATAGATACGGTATTTTTCCTGCGGGTACTGTAGGTTGGAGAATATCTGAGGAAGAATTTATAAATAACCAAGGTTTTATAAATGATCTAAAAATTCGAGCTGGCTATGGAATTGTTGGTAATCAGGAAATTGGTGATGTAGCTAGATTTGGACTTTATGAAACTAGATACGGGACAAATTTAAATGAATTGCAACCAGGATTTTGGCAACAGTTTTATAATATAGGAACTGCATACGATATTGCTGGTAATGATACAGGAACTTTACCATCTGGATTTGTATCAACACAAGCCGCAAACCCTGACTTAAAGTGGGAAGAAACTAGTGAGATTAATATAGGTTTAGATTTTACATTAATGAATAATGCTTTATCTGGTTCATTTGATTATTATTCTAGAGAGACAAAAGACATTTTAACAACTCCCCCTTATCCATCAGTTTTAGGAGAAGGTCAAGACAAAACCGTTAATGGAGCAACTACAAAAACATATGGTTGGGAATTGCAGTTAGGATATGCAAAACCAAATTACGATGGGTTTGGATATAGTATAATAACAACTTTTGGGGCTTTTCAAGATGAAATAACATTTCTGCCAGATGAAGTAATTTCAGCATATCCTGGTACAGTTGATAATTCTATATTAGGGCAATCACAAACTGCTATTTTTGGATACGAAGCAGATGGATTATTTCAAAGTCAAGCAGAAGTTGATTCTCACGCTACTCAATTAAGAGCAAGACCAGGAGGAATAAGATTTTCAGACTTAAACAATGATGGAGTTGTTGATGTACAGGACAGAGATTTTATAGGAAATACCTTAGCTTCACTTGAGTATGGAGTAAGAATAGATTTGAATTATAAGGCTTTTGATTTATCAATATTTGGATCAGGAATAAGTGGTAGAATAACGAACACTCCAAACTCTATATGGATTTCAACAAGTTCTAATTCAGCTAGAATGCTATTAGATGCTTGGACTCCACAAAATACTAGTGCAACTATTCCTGCACTATCTCTTGTAAATAGTGAGACTAGGACATCTAGTTATGTTTATGAAAATTCTAGTTTTTTCAAATTCAGAAATGCTCAACTTGGCTATACACTAAGAGATGGAATTGATTCTCTTAAGATAGATAGTATGAGATTATTTTTACAGGGTGAAAACCTTGCATGGTTTACAGCTCAAGGATATACAGGATCAGATCCTGAGAGACTTGGAAGTAATCAGGTTCCTATTCCAAGAACCTTAACTTTTGGAATAAATGTATCATTATAATCAATTAACAAAAAATTTAAAAAATGAAAAACATAATAATATTTTTAATTTCAATTACAACTCTGTTTTTTATAAACTCTTGCTCTGAAGATTTTCTTGACTATGTTCCAACTGGAGTGTTATCAGAGTCTAATGTTGCAACAGCCGAAAATGCAGAGTCACTTGTAATAGCAGCTTATGCAGGAGTAATGAATGATGATATGCGTGGAACAGTTACAAGTCAATGGATGTACGGAAGTGTTCGCTCAGATGATGCATATAAAGGAGGTGGAGGTGTTGGCGATGTAAGGTTTGGTCATGAATTTGAAGTTTATTATTTGACCACACCAGAATATGGAGCTGATTTTTTTATGCCAAGAACATGGAAAAATTACTATAATGCTATTTCAAGAATAAATGTAGCATTAAATGTTATAAATGATATTCCAGATTATCCAGGAAAAAATATAAGACAAGGTGAATTAAGATTTTTACGTGCTCATTGTCATTTTATGTTAAAAATATTATTTAAAAAAATTCCCTATATAACAGAGGATCTAGATGCCGAGGCAAAATTACAAGTCACAAACGATATTCCAAATGATGAGCTTTGGGAAAAAATTGCAGCAGACTTTTTGTTTGCATACAATAACTTGCCACTAACGCAGACTGAGGTTGGTAGAGCAAATAAAAGTTCTGCTGCTGCCTACTTAGCAAAATTAAAATTATTTCAAGCATATGTTCAAAATGACACTCACCAAGTTACCTCTATTTCTCAAGATAAATTGCAGGACGTAATAAGATATGCTGATGAAGTAGTTGGAGACTTAGAAACTGATTTTGGAAAAAACTTTATGAATGGTTATGAAAATGGACCAGAATCTATTTGGGCAGCACAATTTTCAATAAATGATGGAACTAATGTTGGGAGATTAAGCTATGCAACTGGATTAAATTCTCCACACGGAAATCCACTTTATGGTTGCTGTGGTTTTCATTTAGCTAGTCAAAATATGGCAAATGCATTTAGGACAGATGAAGACGGTTTACCATATTTAGACACTTTTAATGATGTAAGTATTTTTACTGAAGATGCAGGAGATGGAACAACACCTCCGGCCCCAGGTCTCACTATTGATCCAAGAATTGATCATACCATGGCAATACCTGGAAGACCTTTTAAATATAGAAATACTGTAAATAATCCAGGCGATATGATTGCTAATATCTCTTGGGCTAGAGTTCCTGGAGTTTACGGTTATATGTATAACATGAAAGAACAACAAGCTCCAGATTGTTCATGCTATTACAAAAATGGACCATTTATGGGTACTTCAAGGAATATTGAATTTATTAGATATGCTGATGTGCTTCTTATGAAAGCTGAAGCTTTAATTCAACTTGACAGAAAAGATGAAGCCTTACCCATAATCAATCGAATAAGAACTAGAGCAAAAAATAGTACATCATGGCCTGCTGAGGCTGGAGCATCCGATATATGGAATATTGGAACTTATCCATCATTTCCAACAAAAGAATATGCATGGAAAGCGTTAAAGTTTGAAAGAAGATTAGAATTTGCAATGGAAGGACACAGATGGTACGATCTTGTTAGGTGGGGTGAAGCAGCAGAAACTTTAAATAAGTATTTAGAGGTTGAAAAAGTTAGAAGGCCTTTTTTAGGGGCAGCAGTTTTTACACCTGGTAGGGATGAGTATTACCCAATACCTCAGAAAGAAATTGATTTCACTGGAGGATCACTATATAAGCAGAATCCAGGATATTAATATTTGGTTTGTTTACGTGTTAATTCTAAACGGGTTGAAAAACCCGTTTTTTTAATGAACAGAAAAATTAGATTTTACGTTAGCTTAATTTTCTTTTTTCTATTAAGTTGTTTTGAAAATAGAAAAGACACTACTAATATTATCAGTGATTCAGATATTATTTCTTCAAGAAAAGTGCGTTTGGAACAAATTAAAGATCCATATCGTTCTTTATGGCATATAAATATATCTGAAGGTAGGGGATATCCCTTTGATCCAAATGGAGCGATTTATCATAATGGTATTTACCATATTTGGTATATATATCAATCAAATTTAGAGAATCCATATACTTATAATGGAAAAAAAGTCTATAAAGAACATAGATGGCAGCATATATCGAGTAAAGATCTTTTTCATTGGAGATGGCATTCAAATAGCTTACTACCAAATTTTGAGCATAATGAAATAGGAGTTTTTAGTGGGAATGCATTTAAAGCTAAAGATGATAATGTCGTAATATCTTATCACGGTTTAGGCTCAGATGGCAATAGTGTTGCCTTCAGTAATGACAAAAATCTTAACATATGGTCTAAATCTGAAAATAATCCCATTGCAAAACCTGGATGGGATCCACATATGTGGTATGACAAAGAAAAAGACACTTATTATATGATTTCAGGTAATAAACCTGAAAGTAAAAATAAACCTATTCTTTATTCTGGTAAAGATTATAAATTACCATTGAAAGAAGTTGGAAGTTTTATGGCATATGACATGCCTGACGTAGAAGCACATGAGGACATATCATGTCCTGACTTTTTTAAATTAGAAGATAAGTGGGTTTTGATATTAATTAGTCATTCACGAGGAGCACGTTACTATATAGGTGAGTGGAAGGATAATAAATTTTTTCCAGAATCACATAAAAGAATAAATTTTCCAGGAGGCCCTATTTTTGCTCCAGAAACTTTGTTAGATGATAAAGGGAGACGAATTATGTGGGCATGGTTATATGATGGCAAGACAAGAGAAAATTTAAAAAATAAGGGTATTTCTGATGGAGTTATGAGTATGCCTAGGGTTCTTAGTCTATCAAAAGATAAGATGTCCCTAAGAATAAAACCTCCAAAGGAGATAGAGAATTTGAGGTATAATTATTCTACTGTAAATAATGAATTTGTTTTGCTACCAAACAAAAAGATTTTTTTAGAAAATATTAAGGGGAATTCAATTGAATTATATATAGAAATAGATTCAAAAAAAGCTAAAAGATTTGGATTGAATGTACTTTCTTCTCGAGATGGTGATGAGCATACAAAAATATTTATTGATAAAGATCAATCAACTCTTGGAATCGATGTTAGCAAATCAAGTGCTCAAAACCCAAAATATTCTCAATATATGATGATAAAGGGGGATGAGTATAAAAATAAAACAACAAAAATTCAAAAAGCTCCGTTAAAAGTAAATGATGATGAAATAATTAAACTTAGAGTATTTATTGATAAATCAATAATTGAGGTTTTTGCAAATGATGGCATGCAAAGTATAACTCAAGTTGTATTCCCTACAAATGAGGATTCGGTTCATATCGAATTTTTTAGTGATGATTCAGAAATAATAGTAAAAAAAATAGATTCATGGGATTTATTCCCATCAATGCAATGGTAAAATATTAGATGAAATTTTCCAAACTTTTTCAGTGGTCAATAATTTCTGCATTAGCAGGTTTTTTATTTGGATTTGACACAGTTGTTATATCAGGAGCAGAAAAAACTTTACAATCACTTTGGAATTCCTCAGATTTATTTCATGGATTTGTAGTTGTATCTATGGCGCTATGGGGAACAGTAATTGGTGCAATTTTCGGTGCGATTCCAAATGATAAACTTGGTAGAAAAAGAACTCTAGTATTTATAGGAATTTTATATTTAATATCAGCAATTGGTTCTGCTCTTGCATATGGTCCTTTATCTTTCTCTTTCTTTAGATTTATTGGTGGCCTTGGAATAGGTATTTCAACAATTGCAGTACCAACATATATAACTGAGATTTCTCCAGCAAATATTAGAGGAAAATTAGTAGGTCTGTATCAATTTAATCTTGTTTTTGGAATGCTCATAGCTTTTTTATCTAATTATTATTTAAACAATATTGATCAAAACTCATGGAGATATATGATGGGTATCGAGGCTATTCCAGCATTTTTATATTTGAGCTTTAGTTTATTTTTACCATTTAGCCCAAGATGGTTAATATCAAGGGGTGAAAACAAAGAAGCTGAAAAAATATTAAGTCAAATAAACTCAATTTCTAAAACAAAATTAATTATTAATGAAATAGAAAATGATTTAAAAAATTTTTCATCTAATGAATCGATTTTTTATAAAAAATATAGGTTTATTTTAATGTTAGCATTTCTTATAGCGTTTTTCAATCAATTTTCTGGAATAAATGCTGTTTTATATTATGCTCCAAGAATATTTGAAGAAACAGGATTGGGTAAAGATGCATCATTATTTAATTCAATTATATTAGGTATCACAAACTTAATATTCACTTACTTAGGAATTATTTTAATCGATAGAATTGGAAGAAAAAAACTTATGTTAATAGGTTCTATCGGATACATTATTTCTCTTACAATTATAGCATTGAGTATAAAAAGTAACCCTTTTGGAATTAATACCAGTATATTTATTTTTTCTTTTATTGCTTCACATGCAGTAGGACAAGGGACAGTTATATGGGTTTTCATCTCAGAGATATTCCCAAATAGGTTAAGAAGTAAAGGGCAAGCTTTTGGTAGTTCTGTTCATTGGGTTTTAGCAGCAGTAATTCCAGCTTTAACTCCTTATTTGCTAAATTCAATAGGGTCGCAAATTATATTTTTCTTTTTTGCCTTTATGATGTTTATACAATTATTGTTTGTTATTTTTATGATGCCAGAAACAAAAGGTATATCTATAGAATTATTATTTAAGGAGGTACTAGAATCTAAAAAACAAAATTAAAATAAGAAAAAAATACACAATAAATAATTTGATAATTTTTAAACAATTTAATATGAAAAAAATAGTTTTAATTACATTTTTAATCTCCTCCTTTTCGTGTAATATGGATAAGAAAATTGAAAATAATATTATTAAAGATCCAAACTTAATTTATAATGAATATTCACCAAAAGGAAATGAAATAATTATATCAAGAGCTGAATATATTAATAAGCTTAAGGGTTTTTGGCTTGCACAATGCATCGCTAATTGGACTGGTTTAGTTACTGAAATGGATAAAATAGGAAATATTGGAGAATTCAAGACAGGAGATTTTTACACGAGAGAAGATTGGGGAAAAAAAGATTTACCAAGGTATGGTAAAACAACACAAAATTCCTCACGCAACATAGATTTTGTTTTTGAAGGTGATGATGGAATTTGGGGCGCAGATGATGACACCGATATTGAATATATCTATCAACATTTAGTTTATACAAATAAAACATCAAAATTAACTGGTAAACAAATTCGTGATGGATGGCTTAAACACATTAAACATGAAGAACAAAACTATTTATGGGTATCAAACCAAAAAGCTTTAGACTTAATGATTAGTGGGATAATACCTCCTGAAACAAGTGATCCTAAAAAGAATCCTGATTTTGATATGATTGATGCTCAATTAACCACTGAAATATTTGGCTTTTACTCACCTGCAAGACCAGATTTTGCAGTAGAAATGGCTGAGCTTCCAATACAGACAACTGCAAGATTTAACGCAGAATGGATATCAAAATTTTATGTTTCAATGTATTCTTTAGCGGCTAATTCTGATCCAAAACTTAGCAATAAAGAAAACTTATTGATAATGGCAGAAAAATCTAGAAATCAACTGCCAAATGATTCATATGCATCAAAAATGTATGATTTTGTAAAAAAACAATACAATGAAGGTCTTCAATGGGAAACAATAAGAGATAATATTTATTTAAGATATCAAGTAGAAGAAAAAGATGGATACGATATAACTTCTAGGAACTTGAGGTGTAATGGATGTGCTGCAGCTGGAATAAATTTTGCTGCAAGTTTAATTAGTTTATTTGCTGGTGAAGGAGATCTTAAAGAAACAATTAAAATTGGTTCACTAATGGGATGGGATTCTGACAATCCAACTGCTACGTGGGGAGGTCTTATTGGATTTATGATTGGTAAAGATGAAGTTGAAAAAGCCTTTAATAGAACTTTTTCTGAGGAGTACAATATTCATAGAACAAGACAAAATTTCCCAAATGGAATAGATAATTTCACAAATATGGCTAAAATTGGAGTTTTCATAACAGATAGGGTAATCCAAAACGAATTAGGTGGAGGAATTGACCTTAAAAATAACATTTGGTATATTCCATCTAAAAATTAAGTATATCAAAATGGAATACCCTTGCGATATTTTCAAAAGAGCAATTATTGATTTAATTTTTTAATATAGCTGAAAATATGTTTATAGTAGAAAATTATATTCTAGCAATTATTTTTTGTTTTATAACAATGTTATGTTGGGGATCTTGGGCAAATACCCAAAAATTATCAAGTGAAAAATGGCCTTTTCAACTTTTCTATTGGGATTATTCTTTTGGAATACTTTTTACAACATTTTTTTTTGCATTTACTCTTGGATCATTTGGTGATAACGGAAGAGGTTTTTTAGAAGACTTTTATCAAGCAGACATTGCCAACTTGACGTCTGCTTTTATTGGAGGTATAATATTTAATTTTGCAAATCTTTTACTAGTAATTGCTATAGAAATAGCAGGAATGGCGATAGCATTTCCAATTGGTATTGGAATTGCTTTAGTTTTAGGAGTTTTTACAAATTATATTTCTCAACCGGAAGGAAATCCTTATGTCTTGTTTTCAGGGGTTACTCTTATAGCTATTGCTATTTTATTTGATGGCCTTGCTTATAATAAAACACTTAAAAACACCAAACATAATCCACTTAAAGGTATATTAATATCACTTATAGCAGGAATAGCTATGGGCTTTTTCTACAAGTTTGTAGCATCTTCGATATCAGTTGATTTTTTAATACCTCAAGCTGGAAAATTAACACCGTATACAGCCTTAGTTGTATTTTCTATTGGTATTATTGTTTCAAATTTTATGTTCAATACCATTAACATGTATTTTCCGCTTAAAGGAGAGAAAGTAAGTTTTGTTGACTATTTAAAATTAGGGAGTTTAAAACTCCATATGATAGGTATTTTAGGCGGTATCATCTGGGGCGTAGGAATGTCCCTAAATATTTTAGCTTCTGATCAGGCTGGTCCAGCAATTGCTTATGGCTTAGGTCAAGGAGCTACTTTAGTAGCGGCTATTTGGGGTGTATTTATTTGGAAAGAATTTAAAGATTTACCTTATGAAAGTAGGTGGTTAATTCCAATGATGTTTATTTTGTTTTTATTAGGAATTGGATTCATTATTGCAGCTAAATTAATATAGTTATGAGTTTATTTGTAATAGGAAGCTCAAATACAGATATTGTTATTTATCTCAGTCGGATTCCAAAAATTGGAGAGACAATTATTGGTGGAGATTCGAAAATAATCTATGGAGGTAAAGGAGCTAATCAAGCTGTAGCATCAAATTTTGCAGGAGCAGATGTAAAATTTATAACACAATTAGGAAAGGATACTTTTGGAGAAAGTCTCAAAAATTATTTTAATGATTTAGGATTTGAACAAAAATATATCCTTCACGATAAAACAACGCACTCTGGAATTGCTCAAATTTTAGTTTCAGATAAAGGAGAAAATTGTATTGCAGTTGCACCTGGATCAAACGGAACACTTACTTTTGACAAATTAATTCCTTTTTTAAATGAAATTGAAAAAGCAAGTTTGGTATTAATTCAATTTGAAATTCCATTTGAAACAATAGTATCACTTATAGATTTTTGCTTTGAAAAAAAAGTAAAAATTTTAGTCAATCCAGCACCTGCTCAGAATTTGCCAAAAAAATTATTAAAAAAAATATGGATGATTACTCCAAATGAAACTGAACTTGAGCTTTTGACAAAGATTAGAATAATAGACGAAGAAAGTGCATTAAAAGCAGCCAAAAATATGTTGAATCAGGGTGTTGATCATTGTATTGTAACTTTAGGAGATAAGGGTAGTATTTGGGTTAGTTCATCGGAGGCTTATCGATTTAAAGTTCCCAAAGTCAATTCCAAAGACTCTACTGCCGCAGGTGATGTTTTTAATGGATACCTTGCTTATTCAATAACATCAGGATTATCAATTGACAAAGCAATTAAATTGAGTCATGCTGCAGCTACAATTTCAGTGACAAAAAAAGGAGCACAAACATCAATACCAAAAATAAAAGAAGTAAAACAATTTCTAAATAAGCATGAAATCATTCAACAGGCATCTGTTTAATGGGTATTTTATGTACTTTGATTAAATTTATGTAAAATACATAATCATTAAAATTTCTACATTTTAATTAACAACTAAATAAATGAAAAGGCTACTTCTTTTTTTATTTTTTTTACCATTAATCTCTTTAGGGCAAAAAAAAATAACTTATCCAGAATTAATAAATCGTTTAGTAGATCTTGAATACCTTGCGAAACCACCTCTTAAAGGAGAGTTTTCAGGCAGTTTTTCCAGCTATGATAGAAATTCAAAATATGATTTTGATACTAAATCTTATGTAAATTGGCATGCTAATAGAGACGGTACTGGATATGTCAGAAAAGAAAATAATAATATTGTTGTATTTGAACAAGATGGGCCTGGAGTTATTTGGAGGGTTTGGAGTGCATTAGCACTTTCAGGACACATCAAAATTTATATCGATAATCAAAAAACACCGATAATAGATAAGCCTTTTTCAGATTTTTTTGAACAACTAAATGAAGAGGATGTTGAGTTGCCTAAAAACCTACCAGGTCTACCATCAGTAAATTTACCAGAACTTATGAGTACTCTATCAAGAGGTCGGAATCGATTCATACCAATACCATTCCAAAAAAATTGTAAGATAATTTTAGAGGAAGGTTGGGGTATGTATTATCATATTACTTATACTAAATTTTCGGATAAAGAATTAGAATTACCAAAATTTAATGGGACATATTCTAAACAAGATCTTATTACACTTGCTAAGACAGATAGGATTTTATACAATAGAGGTTTTAGAAGAAAAAAATATGAAGATGAACAAATAATTGATTTTGATATTCAGAATTTATCTAAATCAAGTCATTGGGAAACTAGTTTGAATGGCTCGGGTTCAATAAATCATTTTGATATAACATATGATGAAATTGAATATGGGACACCAAAAAAACGAAAAGAAATGCTTGAAAATTTATGGATACAGTTTACATGGGACAATGACAGTAAACCTTCAGTTCTAGCACCATTTGGAATGTTTTTTGGGACGTATCCGGATATTTATCCTAACAGAACTTTACCTGTTGGAGCTATTCCAGGTAATTTTTATTCAAATTGGTTTATGCCATACTCAGATAGAGCAAAAATTAAAATTATCAACAAAGGGGAAAATTTGCATAATATTAAAATTTCAATTGTTTATAGTTTATCAAACGAAACTCAAAATCTGCTAAGATTTCATGCAAAGTGGCATGAGGGGAAATATAAGAATGAAGTTAATAATAAGGGAAGAAATATAGACTGGCCCATACTTATTACGGAAGGAAATGGCAGATATTGTGGAATGACCCTACATGTCCAAAATGAATGGCAGGAGCCAAAAAATCAAGCGGCTAACTGGTGGTATGGCAAATTTAATACAAGGAATATATGGTGGTGGTGGGGAGAGGGAGATGAAAAATTTTATGTTGACGGGGAGAATTTTCCATCTACTTTTGGTACTGGATCAGAAGATTATGTTGGCTATGCCTGGTCTGCTGAACCAGCCTTTGCATTATTTGACCATGGTTTTGCTAGTCAGCCCTATACTGCAATTGATGGAAATGGGCATACAATAATTAGTCGTTTTCACATAGGAGATAATGTTCCTTTCCAAAGTTCATTTACTGGTGTAATTGAAAAGTACAAGGCTAATAAATGGGGTGATAAGGAACAAAACTGTGTAGAATGTCCAAATATTTGTTTATATCAAGCAGTTGCTTTTTGGTATTTGATGCCTGGGCAGTTGGATAGATATTAAAAATCTACATCGCCAACATAGCTTAATTTTTTTATAGTGGATTAGATTTAAATAAAGGATCTTTTGTGGGTTTGTGGGAATTTAATTTTATGCCAAGTAATAAAGATAAATTCACTTATAAATATAATTCAATTGGACCTTATTCATTTGAAGCTATAGCTGAAATGAATAGAGTGAAATAATAATTAATTTCAAAATATAAACCAACCCTACCAATTGGAGGGTTTTTGTTTTCAATCCATTCTCTATATATTAGAAGCATTAATTATGAATCAATTACAATGAAAAACCTCTTCCTCTTTATCGCTCCAATATTTTTTTTATCGTGTTCTTCATTAAAATCAATTAAAAATGATCCTTTTATAGGTAAGTATAAGATGACTGTTTTTGATGTTGACCAAGTTGGAGATGTACCTGCAGTATTAACAATCACAAAAGAGAAAGATTCATATAATTCTTATGTTAATTATAAGATTCTTGATAAAGAAGAAGTTTTAAATGTAATATCAACTTATCCCCTTGACAGTTCTACACTCCTAATAGAATCTTTAATTGATAATAACCAGGTAGATTTTGAATTAAATTTTGATAATTCTGGTTTTACAGGAACAGCTGGTGGTTATTATGATTTAGAGGGAGAAAAAATAGAATAATTTATATTCCTCCCTAGCGGAGGGTT
>MDSZ01215250.1_pt1 | contig 20476 bp, 35 predicted proteins | sample 811201 | NCBI WGS metagenome assembly MDSZ01 (sample SAMN05326647, study PRJNA326480) | marine metagenome | isolation source: seawater | place: Indian Ocean: North | collected 2010 | reverse complement strand
TGCTAGGCAGTGGCCTCCCCATGAGATTAAGCCGCTAAAGCGTAATCTTCGGTTGCAAAGTTATCGTTTGCAGTTATTTAAATCTTGCGGTTTAGGTCGCTTGCGCACCTGCTTCTCGTTTTGATCTTTACTACGTCTGTCGATCCTGTTTCACCCCCATCATAAACACACCAATTGTGTTCAACCCACTTATCTTTCCACTTGTGACCCCAAACTTTTTTATATGCGGTGACGAGTTTTTGTATCGGTGAATTTATGGTGGAGGCGTCGGGTACTGCCCCCGAGTCCAGTCCGTCTATTCTATTTCTGCTCAAACGAAGCACTACTCGATATCTTCCTCATAAGAAACAATTTTTGTTGATAGATTAGGTTGAAGTTGCTTACCTAAAATACCAGCTTTAGCTTTCGCTTTAGACCAAGAGTCAAATTTAGTAATTACTTGCTCATCGTCTTCTTCGTGTGTAAGAACTCCAATATCATCATTTTCTGTATTATGTATTTCAATAATATACTGCAATGTAACACTTACCTAAATAAAGTCTCATCTATATCAAATTCTTTTGGACTGTCATCAGCAGATTTCCAATTAAAAATTCTAAAGTTGTCAGCTTCTAAATCCCAAACCAGTTCCATACCTTCTGGGTAGTTTTGTTCTGATCCAGCACCTATAATACGAGTTTCTAAAAACTGCTCTGGTAGATCTACTAAACGTGCAAAAGTCATCTGTCTAGCATCACCGTTTTTCTTTTTAAAAGTACCTTTATATGCTTTCATTAATCTCTCCATTAGTTATGATAAGATTATATTACATATATTAAGCACTATGCAAGGTTGTTTTTACGTAGTGCGCTTGCAAACTGTTTACGAATTGTTTCCCACTGTTCTAAGGTAAATCTATAGTGAAATTCATAATTCTCTGAATACATTTTAATTTTTGAACTAAGTTTTTGGATAGTCCATTTTTTATTATTTATTGATCCTGTCCATTTTACATCAGGTTGCATCAACAAAATAAAACAAGGCAGCTCAAACACTAAATTATGAACGTGATTCTCTGTGATTTTAATTGCGAGATGTACGTGCTGAGTTTCTGGATTGATTTGAATTTTTGTTATGTCTTTGAACATTTTTCTTTTTTCTACTATTACGAATCATATTGCGTTCTTCGCGTATAAATTTTTGTTCAAGTTGTAATCTTTTCTTTTCCCACCGTTTTTTACCCGCTTTTTCAGCTAAACGTTTCTTTTCGCCTTTGGACCTAAAAAAGGTATTTTCACGTGCTTCTCTCATAACACCTTCAGCTAATAGCTTCTTTTTCATTATACGTAGCGCTTTACCTACATCATTATTTTTTACATATATCTTCATTTGCATTTCAGATGTTGAAGCAGACATAGTTCAAATTTCCTTAAAAGTACTGCGTACAAAATAATTCTTCCTCTTTGGTTAAATTTATGCTAATTATATTAGCTCTAATATTCATATCTTTTAAAAACTTCTTTTGATTGTTTTTTATCTGGATTTGAAGGACACATTCCACAAATCCATTCATCTTCATTTTTAAAAAATTGTTCAATTTTTACTTTAGAATCAGTAGGACTGAGACCTTTGTACTTAGAATAAGGATTCCAATCAGGATCTTCTAAAAGGTTGTATTTATTTAAAAAATCATTTAAATAAGTAATAGCTCCACATTTGTGAAGCTTACCGTGATAAAGTTGAATACTATGTTTTGATACACAATTTTCCCAGCTCTCTCTTGGTTTCTCATCCTTGTAGGGTTTAGCATTGTAACCGTTTCCAGTATAAGTTTTATACCAGTGACCACGCATATCTCTTATTTCTACTTCGATACCTTCGTAGTCAAAAACAGTTCTAAACCATGTTTTTTTCTTTAGGGTTGGTTCACCCCATAGTTTTAAACATTGTAACTCATTTTTAAATTTTTTCAAATAAGTTTTTTCATCTGAGTGAAGTGTGATTACTAATGTACAGTTATTAATTTCAAGTGTCTTCTTTAACCAGAGTTGCTTTGATAGTAAAAGACCATTGGTAAATAACTTTAAAGTTGATTCTGGAAATAGTTTTCTATAGTCTGACACTATTTCGGAACATTGTTTATTAAGTAAAGGTTCTCCCCCTAATAGGTTTACTCTCTCTGGTTTTACTATCTTAGCCCACGGTTTTGCCCACTGGTATAAAGTTTCTTTTGAAAACACTTCTTTAAAACCGTAGTTTGACCAATGATTACAACCATCACAATTTAGATTACAACGATTAGCTATATGAACATCTAGCATGTAACATGAAATCATAGTATTCTCGATAATCTATCATTAAGGTCTTCTAAATCAATATATTGATGACATGGTAACTCAATTGCACACTCAACAAACTCATTAACACGACTAAATTTTTGAGTGTTTGCGCCGTACACTGCTTTAGCTAATATTTTTTCTGATTTAAATGCTTTTAACAAGTTTTCTTTCTCATCTTTATCAGGTAAAATTATAAAACGATGAAAGATGTAATTTTTTCCACTTAATGTTTTAAACGGAAGTTTGTTAAGATAATAAGTAGCAATTTCGACTCTACGCTTTCTGTACTGCAATTGCTCAATTAATTCTATTTCTTTACACAGTACTGCCGCTGATACTGTGTCTAGATAGGATTTTGTCCCAATTCCCCACTGAGAACTTGTATGAGAACAAATTGTTTTAAAACGATCATAAGTTAGAGGATCGTTGGTAGCTAAAGCACCTCCAGCCCCCAAACACCCTGGTGACTTAGTAAAATCAAAAGAAAAACAAACTGCATCAGAAAAAGTACCTAACTCATACTCATAAGCTTCTTTCATAGTAAACGACGGAGCTGCATCTTCAATAATTGCAACATTATATTTAGCACATACCTCTGTTAATTGTGATACATCAACTATAGTACCAAAATTGTGAACCACTAGTATGGCAGAAGGTTGATGTTTATGTATTAAGTCTACTGCTTGATTGATGTCTAGGTTACCTGTATCATCAATGTCACAATATATTATTTTCATCCCCATTAATTGTGGAGCATTAGTAATAGCTCTCCAACCGTAAGCAGGTATTATAACTGTATCTCCGCGCTTACAAAAAGCATGAAAAGCAATTTGAAGTGCGTCAGTGCAGCAATTAGTAAATTGCCAATATTTAATAGGGATAAAACTTTTGATTTTATGTTCTAAAGAGCGATGTGCAGGCGAAGGATCTCTACCATCTTCTGATTGCCAAGGATAATCCATAGACTCAGAGATAGCACGAAGATAATCTACTCTGTGAGCATCCATTCTTTGTTGGTGAGGAATGCAAGAAATTGCTTTAGGCATTAAGTAACACGAGTGGTAATCCAGTTTACAGCTTCAGAATGACTAAGCTTTGAATGTCTCGTTTGCATACGCGCTTCGTCTTTAAAAACCATGATACAAGGAACTCTGTTTTTATCTGAAAATTTAGCAAAACGAGAATCTGTATAATTAACCACCTCTACAGTTAAATCTGGAAGTGAATTATTAATTGCTTGTTGCTGTTCTGTCATGTATTGTTGATTTATAGAATCAGTAAATAAAACTACTTTATAATTCGGCATTATTAGCTTCTTTCAATTCTTCTAACTCTTCTACAAGTTGCTTGATTTGATTTCTTAGATCAGTAATTTCTGAGTGCAAGTAGTTGATGTCACCACCTAGATCGTTGGCTACTTCACGAATCATACTTTGCATCTCTTTCGCTTCCATGCGAACATACTTTTCAGTTGCGTACATGTCTTTATTCTACTATAATCTATAAACAAGTCAAGTAATAAATTGAGGAGTGTGAATGTACTACATTGCTGACGTATTAAAAAGCTTACCCGACAACTTTATTCCAATTTGGTATGAAAGAATGTATAGAGGTAATGCTGTTCAAAGAATACTTTCAGCTCATCCAGAATGTGCTTGGGAAAAACTTTGGTGTTCTTCTCCTGATTCTTCAATCACTTCTCCTCTTGATTTTCCTGAAACTCATTCGGCTTTTAATGGCGGTGACGAAAATTTAAAGAATTTAGGAGAAATGGAATCTCATGCTTGGGCTCATACTGGGTTTGGTCTTCACGATTTAGAGACTGAAACTCTTAAAATGTTTGTGAAAGCTACTAGAACATACAAAGATAAACTTGTATTTTTTTCTCAACATCCAACAGGTGTGTGGTCTAATAGCAAACTACAACGTGTAGACTGGTCTTTAGTTAGTATAAAAAAACAAAACATCTTTTTATACTCTTCTAAACCTTTTACTAGACCCTTTAAAGATAACAGAGTGCCGAACGTAGAACCGATTCATCTAGATAATGTTTTTAATATTGATATCGCCAAATTGTTTAATGATGACTATCTAACTTTTTTACAAGAATATAATCAGATTGTAGGCTACTTTAATTTAACTCCAAAACCAAATGCAATTCGTGCTTTTATTCTACGTTATCTAGAAAGAGAAAAACACGTTATACTTGCTAAAAGCTGATTTTTTCAGTATTATATATTATAACTTAATAAGGAATGACGAATGCATAAACGTCCATCACTTCAAGAGGCAAAAGCGATCCTCTTACAACACTCTCCCGACACAATCAAAGAATACGAACAAATGAAAACATCTCATGGTGAGTTTTTTGCAGCTCGTTTCATTGTTGATATTGTCGATCATTTTAATCACTTACAAGAGAAAGTATCTAGTGGCTAAAACTATAAATTTTTGTGGTGACTCTTTTTGTGCTAATACAAATCAACACTCTTGGCCAGTAAAACTAGCTGAGATACTAGACTACAAAATACTTGGACTAGGAACGAATGGAACTTCTCATGAAACAGCAATCAAACAATTTGATTCAAAAGCAGATGTGACTGTTTTTTGCTGGACAGAATCTACTCGAATCTATTTTAACAATCTTCCTTTGTGCCGTAGTACTGTAGCTAAGAATAAAGATACAAGTGCAGTATATAACGCAGCACATCAATTTTTTGAGCATTTACTTGACGTTGACTATCAGCGAGAAAGACAAATAAGAGACTTGTGTTGGTTTGATCGTACAAAACTTACTCAGTATAAAGGACTAGCTATTCATTTATGGTGCTATGAGAAAACCTATGATTTTATGACAGGACACACCGTTGAGGGATTACTTTTTAACTTATCAAAAGTATCTTCTTTACACACTTTGTTGAATCACATGCCTGAAAAAACTAACACACTACTTGCAAATAAACTTTATAAACTAATAAGGAATGAAAATGGCTAAAGCAAAACCCACATTAAATACAGGCGGATACTCTGACTGGGGTATTCTTAGAACTTTACGTGAAGCTGAAAATGCAGCACGTTGGTCTCCTTGGTGTGCTGTGGAATGGATGCAAGAGGCTAGAAATCGCATCTCTATTCATGACCCTTGGTATGATGAGTATGATAAAACGGCCAATAAGATCAACGCACTCTGGCGTTCTTACAGCAAATATATCTGGTATGAGTCAAAAGCCTTTTGGAGGCAAGGAAATGTATCTCACGCTCCTCAACAAATTCCACTGCTTTCGGATTCCGTTTATGACATAGAGATTGAAGATATATCTGACATACTTGACAATGTTTCAAAACTTAGTTGAGAAATATATTCCCAAAAACGCTAGAATGGTAGTTTATCAACCAGGTCATCGAGGAATGGCTTGTATTAGAATACTAGCATCTCATAAAGAAGTGTTCTATGATAAGTTTTTGTGTTATAGAGCAGTTGAAGAGCCTCTAGGATTTTCAAACTCAATTGATAATTCGTATGATAACAATAACTACGACAGCTATGATAAAGTAGATTTAATTTTAGTTTGGGATGGAGATGGTAGTAAGTCAGCTGTTATTGATCAATATCAGTACATTCTAAAAGCCGCTAAAATGGCTGAAGAAAAACTATTTTTTGTTGGTTCGCATAAATCTGTTGCTTATAACATTCCTTATGTTCATGTGTATAGTAGTGACCCTGATTGGATAAAAGAAAGAATAAATCAAGAATTAAAATATAATACACACTGGACTACCCATTTTGCAACTCCTAATTTAGATAAACGGCACTTTACAAACCCAAATTGTTTTTGCATAGACGCTTTTAAACTGTTATCATTAGACAATCAACTATTTGAAGAGGAGTATGATCGAATTTTAGACTACTTTAAATTTGAGTCAAATCGTGATCAAGTACGTAAGTTTGTTTTGACGTATCGTAATCGGGAAAAGCAGTTAAGAGAATGGCAAAGAACCAATTCTTTTCCTACTCCTTCACAGCTTTAATAATTTTAATCTTGCCATTCGGCACCAACTTTGCTAATAATAAGAGGTAAAAAAATGTTTTTTAAACTGACATCGCGTAATGCATATCGTGATCTAGTACGAAACGCACGTCGCATCTGCATTGCTGATATGAGTGAAGCAGAGAAAAGCGAAGCTTTTCAAGAGCTGTATAACATGCTCCAACAGAAGTTGGATGAAACTACTAGGTCTCTTAATGTTCAGCCAGCTTATGCAAAGCGTTGTGATCATTGGAACCAACGTGATATAGCTGTGATGAAGCCTGTCAAGACTGAAAAAAATCCTTGGCTACGCTTCAAACGTGAGTTTGTTGACGCTATGAGCCAGCCTAAAGATGTTCACGCGAAGCGTGTGTCCGTAGCTCTAGCGTGGTTCTATGTGGAACCGTACCGTGATGATTGGGTTGTCTAGCAACGTAGTTGCGCAGCTGGTAGGATAAGTACATGAAACAAGAAGATGCTAATGCTTTAGTATGGAGAATTCTATCTGGTATGCCAGTAGAAGTTTTCGATGACGATTCGGGAGATGTTTGGTATAATGATCTCTACGAGCTTGTTAGCCCACGAAGCGAAGGTGATTTTATTGGCTCTAGAGAGATAGGTTCTGCTAACCTTATCACTGCACTTAATCTTATCCACCAAAAACTACTTATCAAAAATACATCTGATTCCTCAGACCTATCCATGAAAATATTCAATACAGCGATGTCTAATCTTCAGGAACAGCGATTTATTCGCCGTAAACCAGATAAGATTAGAGAAACTTTTAAACTTTACACTTCCAACACAACAACATAGAGGAAAATATGGAATACGCACTTAAAGCTGAAGTTAAAAAAGAAATCAACCGAATTGTTGATTTGATGGTTCAAGCTGATTCAATTAGAGAATCAATTGCTGAACTTAAAAAAGATATTAAAAGCGAGTATGCAATCCCTGTTGCTACCATTACTAAAGTAGCTACTATTATTCGTAAACAAAGTCTTGAAGAAGAAGAACAAAAGTGGGACGAAATCAAGGAGTGGGTTGATATCTGTTCGTAAAAAAATCTTGGTTACAGGTGACTCATGGAGCGCTGGAGAGTGGGATACGTCTAAGGGTGATGATATAAACTTTCACGCAGTTCAATATTCACTTTCTAACTATCTTGGCAAAACAGATAAATATGAAGTAGTTCATTATCCTTTTCCTGGTCATGGTGATGTTGTAGTATTAGGTCACTTAATTGATAGACATGACTTTGATGATTTAGATTATATAATCTATGTCAAAACTTGTGCTACCCGCAGCTTTAGCTACCTTGAGGAAGAAAAACATCCTATGTTTTTTAAAGAGAAAAACATACTGACAAAAATTACTTGGATGAATGATACTTTTTATAGTCAATTAACAGAGTTTGCTCATAAACTTATCCTTTTAGGAGGTATAGAAAAGGTGAGATCTAGTTTTGACTGCTTCCTTAAAATTCCTAGTATCACTGAATTTCTTTATCCAAATTGGAAAGACACTGAATACTTTGGTGATATTAAGTATATCGCTGATATGGCAGATGATGATAAAATAGGATCTGAACTTCTTTTTAAAAGTGCTGAACGTAAGATTAACTTTTGGAAAAAACATCCTGATTATTTTTATCCTGATGGTGTTCACCCAAATAGAAAAGCGCATAAAAAATTAGCACAATTTATTGATGAATATATAGACGAACATGCTTGATTTTATTGATTCAAAGTGGCAAGACTGTATATTCGTTGATAAAAATGATCTTGTTGCAAGATCAGTAAAATCTCTTTTAAAATATATAAAAGATAATTCTTTTTATGATGATAACCATCAAAAAAGAAGAATTTGTAAAGTTAAGGATAAAACTGCTATCCTATTGTCTGCTGGAGATACTTATGGTTGGCACTCAGACTCTTTTTCGTTTACTGACAGACGTTTAGAAAACCCACGCCCTAATAGATATTGGACACAGATTATCTATCTCACAGAGGGCAAGCCTCTTGAGTTAGGTGATTTTAATTCTTGTGGGTCATTGAATGAAGATTTTGATTATCCTACCCCTAATTCAATTATAGCAACGGTATACCCTACACCAGGAAAGACAGTTACTTTTCCTTGTTTTATGGCTCATAGAATACAACCCACCGTTGACAACGACCGATGGTCTTTTGTTGACTTTGTGTCAGTAATGAAGTATAATACAATTAATTCGTCAGAATATATAACATTAGCTAAAAGGTATTTCAATGAAAATTTTAGGAGTGAGCTCTTATCATCACGATAGTGCTGCTGCGTCACTAAAAGATGGATTTATTCAAGGTGCTTCTCATGAGGAAAGATTCACTCGAAAAAAGTTTGATAAGTCTTTTCCCGAAAAGACTATTTGTTGGTTGAGAGATCAATATGATGATTGGGAATTTGCAGCTTTTTATGAGGAAACTACATATAAGCAATTTAAATCAGACATTAAAAAATTTACATCAGCACGCCCTGTACTAGTAGACCATCATGAGGCTCACGCCATGAGTTCTATTTTAACTACTGACTGGACTGAATGTGCTATAATGGTGGTGGATACTGTAGGCAATCGTTATTCAACCTCTTTAGGAGTATATAGAAATGGTCAAATCGAATGGATCAAAAGGTTTCGTTATCCTAACTCTATCGGTTTATTTTACTCTAGCGCTACTCGTTTGTTGGGATTTGTACCACTGAGTGATGAATGTAAGGTGATGAGTGCTGCTGCTCATGGAGAACCTAAATGGACATCTTGGATTAACCAAAAAATTGTAGATTATAATGCAGACGGTGATTATACTTTTTTACATAACTTAGAACGCGGGGTAGGCACTGGTACCTTAGATTGGGACGTTGCAGCTTCTGTACAACAAGTTACACAAAATATACTACTATCTCTTGCTACATGGCTTCAAAAAGAAACAGGATTTACTAATTTAGCTTATGCTGGGGGTGTTGCATTAAACTGTGTTGCTAATACTTATCTTTTAAAACACTCAGGTTTTAATCACATTGCTATTCAACCAGCTGCAGGTGATGCAGGTTGTGCTCTAGGAGCTGCTGCCCTTATTACTCGACCTTTATGGGAAAATGCTTATTTAGGAGTACACTCATCATCTATTAATATACACGCAGATGAGTGTGCTGACAGAATCATAAAAGGTGAGATCGTTCCGGTTATACAAGGTCGAGCAGAGTTTGGGCCACGAGCTCTTGGAAATAGATCTTTGCTATGTGCTCCGACTGATGATAATATTAAGAAATTAAATCGTATAAAGATGAGAGATACAGATTATTGGAGACCTTATGCGCCGGTATGTCAAATAGAAGAAGCTGATAAGTACTTTGATGTTTATCAACACTCTAAAGAAATGTTATTTGTTGCCGATATTATTGGAGGTAACTTTAAAACTCATGACAATACTGCCCGTCTTCAAACTGTTACTGGTTCTTCCAATGCTTACTTATGGAAAGTATTAGAAAAGACTAGACAATATGGGTATCCCATTTTAATTAATACTAGCTTAAATGCGAAAGGAAAGCCTATTGTCAACACCTTGGACGATTTTAAAAGGGAAGTACAATTACACGACTGAGGTAGATACTGACACACTACCTACAGGACGTACTTATCATACCCCTGACGGATCATATCCGTCAATCACTACTATATTAGGAAAAACTTCGGACAATACTTGGTTGCAAAAATGGATAGAGAGAGTAGGAGAAGAAGAAGCCGCACGGGTTTCCAAAGAAGCGACAGATCGAGGCACTTTAGTTCACGAATATGCAGAAAAGCATTTCAACGGGGAAGACGTATGGCAAGAATTATCTCAGGAGAGGCTAGACGTAAGACAAATGAGTCGTGATTTAATTCGAGCTACTGAACGAGGTATTGAAGAGGTTTGGGGGCAAGAACAAGTACTATGGTCAAATAAGTATTCTTATGCTGGTCGTTGTGATATGGTAGGTATTTGGAAAGACAAGCCCACTATTATTGACTTTAAAACATCAAAAAAGAAAAAGTCTACTAAACAAATTACAGATTACTACATTCAAGGCTGTGCCTATGCCGTAGCACATAATGAGATGTATGGAACAGGAATAAGAAATATAGCAATTGTTATGACTATTGATGGTGAAGATCCTATTACTTTTGAACAAGATGCTGTACCATTTTTACCACTATTAAAAAACAGGAGACTACAGTATGATAAGCTGGCTAATCAATAAATATGAAGATTTTAAGTTTGAGCGAGAATTTCAAAAAAAGAAAAAACAATTGATGGAGCTTGATCCCTTTATTTATGATATTCCTAGTGAAACAAAGGATCACCCAGGTTCTGAACCTACTCGTTATAAAACTTGGGAAAATAAAGGTAAAGATATTGACTTCTAGCACAAGAAGAATAAGAAAGCCTTTAAAGGATTTTTTTGATAAACAGGCTTTGACGGATTCTGAAAAAGACTTTATACTTGGGTGTATGTTAGCTCAAAGTAGATACCCTCAACTAACTCATAGGCAGTGGCGAATTGTAAACGAAATTAAAGATAGGTACAATGAACCAAGTACATGTAATAGGAAGTAGTTTCACTAACTGGTTCTACCCCACATGGGCAGACTACATACAAAAACATTATGACGTAGAATTACACAATTTAGCATATGGTGGTTCTGGCAATAGCGCCCTCAAAAAGAAGCTTTATACAATAGATAAGTCTGACCACGTGTTTATTATGTTTGGGTGCCGTTGGCGTGGTATCGTAGGAATTGACGAAGAATTTATTGCTAGGTACGTTAGTGGTAAAGAAACTATGAATAAATTACTGGATGCTCTGAAATATGACAACAGGAGTTGGTTTCGATCTAGTAGCCCTACGACTGCTTTTGTGAATAAACGTACCTTTGGGATTGACTGGAAGACATCTTTATTTGAGGAATGCTATCAGATGTTGGAAGACATATACGATTGTCAGAATTATCTGCAGGCTAAAGGTATTGATTACAATTTCTCTCAGGTGTACTCTTTTTACACTGTTCAAGAGAAAAGGACGTATAATACATATTTGGAGTCAATAGATATTAACAAATATATGCAAAATTCCATATATAGCAAAGTCTATAATTCTATCGATCATGATAAGATTTTTCCAAGTATCGATAAAGGTATGTGGGAGTACAATGTTGATAAGAGTAAAGTTCTTGAATTGTTCAATAATAAGGTAGATCTGCATCCAAGCACTTTATGCCATTTTTATTTTTTTAAAACATATATCAAGCCGATACTTGATCAGAAAATGCCTAATAAAAATAATATTGATCATCTGTATTCGCAAGCTAAAAAGTTTAGTGAATATTACCAAGAACACGAAACAGTTAAGAGAGAATTCACTGATCAATTAAAAACAAAATACTTTGAAATTTTTGAAAATTTATAAAAACTAGTAAGAGAGATATGAGAAATGTCAAAATATCCAGGAGTAAAAAGATTACCAAGCGGTAAAATCTCATACAGAGGAACAACATTTGATGGATTCAATAAACCAAGAAGATCAAGTAGGCCAGAAAAGAAGGGCATGGTACTCGCCAAAGACGGTGACAAAGTGCGACTTATACACTTTGGAGACTCTTCTATGGGCCACAACTATTCTCCAGAGGCACGTAGATCGTTTAAAGCAAGGCATGCCCGCAACATCGCCAAAGGAAAAATGTCAGCGGCTTACTGGGCTGATAAAGTCTATTGGGCCGGACCTTCAGGATCTAAAAAATCGCCTCCAAAAAGTCAAAAACATAGGAAAGGATAGTTAATGCCAACATTTGTATACATGACCAGTTGTGATGGTTGTGGACATTGTGTAGATATTTGTCCTTCAGACATCATGCACATAGACCCTGTAACAAGAAGAGCAGTGAACATTGAACCAAATTTTTGTTGGGAATGTTATAGTTGTGTAAAAGCATGTCCACAAAATGCCATTGATGCTCGTGGTTACGCAGATTTTGCACCTATGGGACATAGCGTAAGAGTATTACGTGAAGAAGATAAAGGCACTATTAGTTGGCGACTCAAGTTCAGAGATGGCAGAGAAAAGCACTTTGAAAGTCCTATCCGCACAACACCTTGGGGAAGCATCCCAGGCCCTGCAGAGTATGACGAGCCAGATGATAGCATGAGAGATAGCCAAAAATTAGCACACGAACCAGATTACCTTAAAGCAGGCGAACTTCGCGCCGTAACAAAAAATCATTTCAAAAAATATGCATGGGAGGAACAGCATGCCGCCTAGAAATCATAGCAATTGGATTAAAGCACCAAAAATCGAATACATAAGTAGCGAATGTTATAATAACTTTGAAGTTTTTCAACAAGAACAAGAGCACATTTTTTCAAAAGTTTGGATTCCTATGTGCCATATTTCTGAGATGTATGACTTAGGTTGTTTTAGAACAACTCAAATTGCAGGTACTAATGTTATTGCTGTTAATTCTAATTTCGGTATTAAAGCTTATAGAGATCACAACATTCACTCACCAAGTGGGGTGCTAAGCGCCCCTCCAGAACAAGGCACAGAATTACACTGTGAAGTAAAACATGGTGGAATGATATGGGTAACACTAGATCCTAATCCTACTCAAAGTGTAGATGAGTGGACAGCTGGAGCATTTGATTGTATTGCAGACGCAATTGATACAGAAGAGATGGAAGTATTTCACTATCATAAAGCAGTTATAGATACAAACTATAAACTATGGCATGACACAAATAGTGAGTTCTACCATGACTTTATGCATTATTTTAATCGTGTGTCAGGATTCAATGATGAATACTTTGCTAGAAAGAATATTCCTTTTGAAAATGGACACGTTAACGTAAGCAGTTTTACTGTCAACTATGAAGAATACGATGGGTTTGAAGATCGTGGGGAACTATCTTTTCCCAATCTGCCGCCCAACCAGTGGTACATGGTTGACCTCTTCCCAGGATTTAACTTCAATTTACGTGGCAGCGCATATCGTTCTGATGCAGTAACACCGCTAGGACCCAACAAAGTGTTAATCGAGTTCCGTGGTTATGGACTTAAGAAAGATACACCAGAAGAAAGACAGACTAGAATAAAGCACCATAATTCTATTTGGGGACCATTCGGTCGCAATCTCCATGAAGATCTAATCGGTGTTGCAGGTCAGGGTACTACTATGAGGGAAGGAACAGAATCTAGAAACATCCTTCACGGTCGCCATGAAAATTCTACAATTCATGATGAAGTAGGAATGAGACATTATTATGAAGCATGGGGTAATATGTTAGGTGTAAATCCGATGAATCCTCTTGTAACTTCTGAAAGAATTAGAGTAGCAGCGTGAGACGCGGTTTAACTACCACAGCGTATAATTATATTGGGGTTAGAGTAGAGCAACTTAAAGAAGATAGAGAAAAAGCTAGCGATGACCATGATAAAATGTGGTATACAAGATTAATACAAGAGTTAAATTGGATTATTAATCCTAAAGAAAATTGTTCTATTTCTCAGGTGTTTTCTACTAGTCCTGAGGAACAACGTATTTATGATATTAGAAGGACAGATTAAAAATGGATACAGATAATAAAATATGTAAAACTTGCGGTCATTCCTGCCATTGCTACGGGCCAGATTGTAATGATTGTTCCTGTGACGTATGTGCTTGTGGTACAATGATAACCTCAATGGAAGATGTTCCATCCTCATTTATAAAACCTAACGTATGACTAAGTAATGCCCACAAATAAAACTATTAAATTCCATTTAATACATGATTATCCAGATCAAATTGTATTACCTCCTCTTCCGTCTAAAAAGGTTGTACCCCCGTGGTTTAAAAATATTACTCCTAAAGTAAAAGATGATAAACTAGGCAAGATATCGTCTGTAAAACGTTGTATGCCTTTTTTAGACGCAATGACTGCTGGTTATACAATGTTAATGCATATGGATGTTATTATTGAACTTACTCCTGAAGGTGTTGTACACCTTCCTTACATTGATGATCACCATAAAATGCTTGTAGAAAAGTGGAAACCTATTGAAAGCCACCCATCTTCCCAAGTTAGAGGTTCTGCTTTTGAGAATATGACTATTTTAAAGTATATGAATCCGTGGGTAATTGAAACACCAAAAGATTATTCTACACTATTCGTTCCTTGTATAAACAGACTTGAATCACCTATTATTCCTTTAACTGGTTTAGTAGACTCAGATGGATACAAAAATGTCGTAAATATACCTTTTCTTCATACTGATTTAGAACCTGGGGGAAAACCTGTAATTATTCCTGCAGGCACTCCTATTTGTCAAGTTATTCCTGTAAAACGAGATAATTGGACACAAAAAGTGACTGTGCTTGATAAACAAGAGTTAAAAACTGTTGAGCGTATGAGACAAGACATGGATAAGGATAGAGAAGATTATTACATGAAAAAATTACACGAAAAGAAAGGATATGATTAATGAATATCGATAAATTAAGAGAAGAATTAAAAATAGATGAAGGAGTAAAATATGAAATATATCTTGATCATCTTGGCTTGCCTACTTTTGGGATCGGTCATTTGGTTCTCGATACAGACCCAGAGCATGGTGAACCGGTTGGAACTGTTGTCTCAGAAGATAGAGTTAACGAGTGCTTCGATCACGACGTTGAAATCGTCCTTGGAGATTGTAGAAAGCTGTATGAAGACTTCGACGAATTGCCAGAAGAAGCTCAACGGGTCATAGCTAATATGATGTTTAACATGGGGCGTCCGCGCCTATCTAAATTCAAAGGTATGAAATCAGGTGTAGATGCACGTGATTGGAATCGTGCCGCTGATGAAATGGTCGATTCTCGTTGGTATCGACAAGTAACTAACCGTGCTGACCGCCTTGTAACGCGGGTCAGAGCGCTAGCTTAAAAAGGAAATAAAATGCGTTATATTGAAAAACTATTTCATACTGTTGTTATCAGTATGTTTCTAGGACTTATGTCCTCACTTACTTTTGCCGCTGACCCTGTAAGAGTGGGTTTTATATATGTTGGACCTGTTGGAGATCATGGATGGACATACCGCCATGATATTGGTCGTCAACAAGTAGAAGAAGCGTTTGGCGATAAAGTCGAAACTTCTTACGTTGAGAGCGTAAAGTACGGTCCAGATGCTGAACGTGCAATTAGAATGATGGCAGAGAATCACGACATTGTGTTTGCTACTTCGTTTGGTTACATGGAGCCAATGTTAAAGGTTGCTAAGGAGTTTCCGAATGTGAAGTTTGAACACGCTACGGGCTATAAGCAAGCAGATAATATGAGTTCTTACGGATTGCGACTATATCAAGCACGTCATGTGCAGGGTATTATTGCTGGTATGATGACTAAGACTAATAAAATTTGTTATGTCGCCGCATATCCTATCCCTGAAGTTATTCGTGAGATTAACACATACTATATGGGTGCTAAGAAGATGAATCCAAATGTTGATATTGACATCGTTTGGGCGAACACTTGGTATAATCCTAGTAAAGAAGCAGATGCTGCTAATGTTATGATGGCAGAGGGCTGTGATATGGTAGCACAACATACTGATTCTCCTGCACCACTCCAAGCTGCACAACAGCAAGGTAAGTTGGGGTTTGGTCAAGCAAGTGATCAGTATAAGTTTGCTCCTAAAGCACAGCTTACAGCAACTATTGATAATTGGGGACCTTACTATATTAAGAAGGTTGGACAAGTTATCGCTGGTAACTGGCAGAAAGAAAACTACTTTGGACATATGAATGAAGGAGCTGTACAAATGGCACCATTCACAAATATGCCCGCAGATGTAGAAGCTAAGGCACAAGAAATTAAAGATGCTATTAGCAACGGAAAATACTTTGCATTTACTGGTCCTATTAGGGACAACACAGGTAAACTTCAACTAAAAGACGGCGAAGTCGCTGATGATACACATTTAAACACTATGATGTATTATGTTGAAGGTATTGACGCTACGGTACCAAAATAATGATTCCAATTATTGATTTCACTAGTGAATCAGTATTGGACCAGATACGCGAGGCCTATACTACTGTAGGCTTCGCAGTATTTACTAATACTTTGAATCATAAAGATCAACAAACCATGTACCACTGGTTTGAGTACATGAAGCAATTTTTCGAATTAGACTTAGAAACTAAAAAGAAATATTCATATCAAGCAGAAAATAATTTAGGATACAGTGTTATGGGCGCAGAGAATGTAGATCCAACAGCTCCTAAAGATATGAAAGAAAGTTTTAATTACAATAATACTCGTATGCCCAATGAATTGTGGCCTACTGAGATAGATTTTTTTAAAGTTACAGCACTTAATTCAGTTCGTATAGCAGATGATTTGACACTGCGTATACTAGGCAAATTTGATACTATTCTAGAGTGCGGGACTACACTCGTAGATGCACACCAAAATCCTTACAATACTACACGAGTTATACATTATCCTGCATACACAGGTCCTCTTGAAAAAAAGCAGATGCGTATCGGAGAACACAGCGACTACGGCACTATCACACTGTTGTGGCAGATCAACGACGTACCAGGTCTTGAAGTACAGGATTTAGGGGGTACTTGGCATCCTGTGCCTTATGCAGAGGATGGTGTCGTAGTGAATATCGGTGACTTACTACAGCGTTGGACTAACGATTATTTTGTTAGCACAAAACATAGAGTAGTAAATACTCACATAGATCAAACACGTTACAGCATGCCACATTTTGTAGACCCTACCCCAGGAACTATTGTGCAGAACTTGCGTAATGATCCAGATAAGTATGATCCTATTGAAAGTAAGGAGTACTTGATGTGGCGATTAGCACAGAGTTATTAGCATGGACTTATTTCAACAAGTAGACTTTATTTCACATGCAGGTATTCCAATGTCTTGGAAGATCGAAATGGATGCACTTACTGATGCTGAATGGGATGCGTGTGCAAAAATGGTCATGGAATATCAGAAACGTCCTTTCTACAAAGCAGTAGGAATTCCTCGCGGAGGCATAAAGTTTGCAAATGCACTAAACAAATATGCAAGCGGTAATCCAAAAGATGAGCACATGGTTGTAGACGATGTTTATACAACTGGTACTAGTTTCCGAGAGTTTATTGCAGAACACTATCCTATGTGGACTATGCAACAAGGATATCGTTGGTGTGTATTTGCTCGCAAACCAAGTAATACTCAGCAGGGTGGTTTTGTAAATGCACTATTTACAATGCCTGAGATTAACACTAGATATGACTAATCTTACAGATGAATATAGACAGTTTATGAATAAAGTTCAACGTGATCGGCCAGATAACTACACAAATAGTGATCCAGAAGGTGCACTAATAGACCACTATAATATGGATCCAATCCTTGCCAAAGAGATTTATACAGCATGGGTAAGAGAAGTGTTTATTAATTTGCCTTGGAAACCACCGGATGACTAAAAACTAGCAGAATAATAATAATTTTATTTGCCTATTGGTTATCTTTTTTATATAATTGGTTAATTTGAACGCAGGTTTTAAATCTGCGTGTCTTTTTATATAACGAAAGGTTTTTTAATGACTCAATTAATATCCCCTCAGAAATTTACAGATACAGTTGGCCTTTTAAGGTCATTTTTTTTAGACAAAGGATTTCTCGAAGTCCATACCCAAAATAGACTAAGCATCCTCGCTGCATGTGAAGATCCTTTTAATGTAGCAACCTACAACTATGCAGGCAACGTTTGGCCTCTACCGCAAACAGGTCAAATGTGGTTAGAACATGAATTACTTTCTCAGCCCGATTCAAAGGGCTTTTTTTGTGTCTCCACCTCATATAGACAAGAGCCAAACGCAATCCCAGGACGACATGATATTATCTTTCCAATGTTTGAATTTGAAATGCCAGGCGACATCAACGATCTTAAAGCAATGAACTATGAACTATGCGAATACTTAGGTTTCGGTGGCTTTGGTGACGTTGTGGTTAGATCTTACGCTGAATGGCAGAAGCACTTTGGCTTAAGTCCTGAGAAAGAGTTGGAGGCTGGTGAAGAATTAATGATGAAAGAAATATTTGGTAGTACTATGATTACTGACTTTCCCGAAATGACTAGTCCATTCTGGAATATGGCTCGTAATGGAGATGGAACGAGTAAAAAGATTGATGTAATTCTAGGTGGTATGGAAACAATCGGTTCAGCAGAACGTAGCACAGATGTTGAGCAAATGCGCGACACTTTTCATACAATTACTGACGGAGCTTACAGTAACCTGTTATTCGACCTATTTGGTAAAGAACGTGTAGAAGCGGAACTTGAAGAATTTTTAAAGTTTGACTTCTTCCCTCGTGTTGGCGGTGGTATTGGTATGACTCGCATGATTGCGGCTCTTGATACCCAGATGTCTCTCGCAGCATAATTTATTGTGGGGTGGTGAAATTGGTAGACACGCACGACTGTTTCTCGTGTGCCGAAAGGCGTGATGGTTCGACTCCATCCTCCACAGCCAATTTTTATTTTTTAATTTCACAAAACTGTAACAATTTTGTACTATAATGAAAATAAGAGGTCTAGTGGCCTCTTATTATTCTTTTGAAATGTGAATCTACAATGTCAAAAACAAAACAATTAATTAAAAAGGTGAGTAAAATGGATTTAGGAAATCCCGTTATCACGGCTTTAGTAGGGCTTGTGATTTTTTATATTGGACTTAAGACTTTTTCTGGTGGTATGAAATCTATGGGTAATATGGATCACTTAGCTTGGTTTACAGGAAATTATATCTACATGTTTATAGGTGGTATTGTAATGACACTATTATGGCAATCATCTAGTTTATCAACTACAGCTATTATCGCTCTAGTAGCTTCAGGCGCTGTTCCTCTTCCGGCAGCTATTGCTGCTGTACTTGGTGCTAATATTGGAACAACAGGTACTATTTGGTTAGCTGGTCTTTTAGTTTCTGATGGTTGGCCGCACGGTAATACTTTACGTATTGCACTTGCACATACAGGAGTAAACTTGCTTATGGCAATAGCTCTTTTACCTTTTGTTAGTCATATAGCTAAATTCTTGTCAAAATTCTAACTGTCAAAAAAATGACGGTGCCAAATTTCTGTCTCTTTTAACCTTTTGGTTAAAATCATTTGCCAATCATTACATATTTGTTACAATAATGCTATGGGTATTAAGATAGCTATAGTAGCGGGTATGTTAATAGCTTGTTTGTCTGGTGTATTTTATTGGTACTACAATGACACTCAAGCTCGTATCGCTACTCTCCGAGAAAATAATGCTAAACTTGAAGTCGCTGTTAGTACAGCCGAGTCTAGTCTTGACTTAGTTAAATCTGAGATGGAGAAGGTAGGAGAACTTAATAATCAACTTCAAAAATCCCTACAAAAATCAGAAGCATATGGCGATGACCTAAGAAACAAACTTCAACAATTAGACTTAGTTCAAGATGCTATCAAAGATGCTGCTAAATTAGAAGGTAAAATGAATGGTGCGACTGCCAATGTCTGGCGGGACATTATGCGCGACTCTGGTGATTCTTCTGAGCATGCTCTTCCTAAGTGGTTGCAGCAGGCCGGAGAAGGAAGTTCAAGTAGTAACTCAAGTACAGAAAGTACAGATACCACTAGTAGCCAGACCGAAACCAGTCCAGCTAACTGACACAAAAGTTTACGTTGTAAACTCGGAAAATATAGATGATTTCTTAAAAGAGTTTGAAGAAACTCATGGGGCTATTGCGTTTGTTGCCCTAAGCATGAAAGATTATGAGAATCTAGCTTTAAATGTAACAGAGCTGAAACGATTTTTGAATCAGCAAACAGATATTATTGTGTATTATGAAGAAGCTATGACAGAGGACAAAGATGGCAAAGTTAAGTGATAGCACAGAGGTATCTTTACCTCTACGTAATATGATAAGTTTAATTGCAGGTGCTTCAATAGCTACGTGGGCATATTTTGGTATCGTAGAAAGACTAAACCAAATCGAAACTCAACAGACTATGATGCAAGCAGATCTTGAAATGAATACAGAGTTTAGGATCAAATGGCC
>MDSZ01129001.1_pt1 | contig 20479 bp, 21 predicted proteins | sample 811201 | NCBI WGS metagenome assembly MDSZ01 (sample SAMN05326647, study PRJNA326480) | marine metagenome | isolation source: seawater | place: Indian Ocean: North | collected 2010 | reverse complement strand
GAGAGAAGGCAAGATCAAAACCTATGTTGTCGAGAGCAGGCACAACATGCGTCTGCGAAGCGGTTGCATAGCAGAGATGAAATGGGATGGAAGAGAGCTTGGCCCGTACCATCTTCTGCATTTTGATGAAGTGTCTGAAAACGTAATGCCATGCAGTACCGCAGCAGACATCGAGCCTTTGGAAAGGCTTATCAATAATCTTTACCGCAAGAATGCTCGCAAGGCTTCTCGGCAAAAAGATACGCCTATCTATTCTCCAAGCGGAGAGAACACTGCTCGCAAGCTCAAGAACGCAAGTGACGGCGAGTGGATCTCTGTGACAGACCCTAGAGATGTGAACGTCATCAAGCATGGCGGCATCGACGGCCAGCTACATGGCTTCATGCTTAACAGCATGGAGTTGTTCGACAGAATGGCTGGCAACTTGCAGCAGATGCTGGGTCTGGGTGCAAGCACCGACACTGTTGGGCAAGAGAAACTGGTCGCAAGTGCAGGCAGTCGAAAAGAAGGACAGTTGCAGAACGCAGTTGCCAGTGCGACAGTCGGTGTTGTAAGAGACTTGGCGATGCTTCTTTGGGAAGACGAGTTTACGGAGCTTCCGGCAAGAGTAAACCTAAAAGGCATGGAGTCTATAAGCTACGACTCGACATGGAAGCCGGATCTGCGAGAAGGCAAATTCAAAGACTACAGCTTCGACATAGACATATACTCCATGCAGTATCAGTCTCCGGGTTCCAGAATACAGGCGATCAATCAGCTATTGCAGTCGATATACATACCGATGATGCCTGTGATGCAGCAGCAAGGAGGGTCTGTCGATATGGCGGCTCTTGCGGAAATGCACAGCGAACTTCTCAATGTTCCGCGACTCAAGGATGTTGTTCTCTTCAATTCGTATGAACCAGTGCCTAGCTCGGCAGATCAGATGCGAATGCCAACCAATACTAATAGAACGTACACTAGAAAAGACGCTCCTAGCGATCAGAACAGTGGTGTTCCAGATGCAAGTCAGTGGATGAATCAACAAGGAAACGATCAATGAGTAATCAATTCCCCTTTAAGACTGACGATGGAGACATCGTTTATGTCACCTTCGACTCCATGATGCACATGGATGCTGGCGGTTTTCTGGTTCTGCCGGATGGTCGGCTTGGTCGCAGAGTGAGGGGGGAGGAGTGCAAGGTCACAAAGGCCAAGGGCGAGAAGGTTCAAGAGCGAGCCAACTACGTCAGCGACTCTCTTGGTTTTACCAAGAAGGCTTTGCCGGAGTACCAGCGACACTTGGAGCAGAGCGGTTGCAAGGGCGTAGAGTTCCGAGAAGATCCTGATGTTCCCGGCTTTATGCAGGTCGTTTGCGACAGCCAGAAGACCAAGATGAAGTACGCCGCTACTCGCGGCATGTCTGACAGAAACTCTAGCAATGGAGGTAGCAGAACCCTGACAGAGTACGAATTGAACGCAGCAAAAGAGCTTGCTATGCGTCATGGGGCTAAAAATAAAATCTCGTAAGTATTGATTAAAGTGTTTCGTATACGCCATAACTTAGACGTTATGGGAAAAATACGAATGTTTTTCCGTTCCACAGCATCAAAGGTAAGACATGACAGATAACCTAGATAATTTCGGAGCAGGCGTTTTTGACGACCCACCAGCAGAGACTGGTGGCGAAGAACAGTCTGTGTCTCTGAGTGACAGAGAAATCGCTATTGCGAAAGGCGAAGACCCCGATCAGGTCGTAGAGGAATCGGAAGTTGCTGAAGAGCAAGAGTCCGAACCAGTTGCCGAGGATAGCCAAAGTGAAATTACAGAGGTTGCTGAAGAATCATCGCAATCTGAAGAAGCGTCCGATCAAGAACAAGAAGCACCGCAAGATCCTTTTTCTCTTGGTGATAGAAAGCTAGCAGAGCGTTACGGTTTCACAGAAGTTGACATACAGAAGTTCGGAACGCCCGAAGCACTGCATCACGCTCTTGAGATTATCGACCGAAGTAACGCGAGCAGCCAACGCAGCGAAGATTCACTCGACTCGTCTGAGAGTCCTGTGTCCGATTCGGCGGAAGATGCTGCTGCTAAATCAGAAGGCGGGACTCTCAGCGAGTTGTTAGGTTACGAGAAACTTGACGTTAGCAAGTTTGAAGACTCTGACGAACCTTATGACGAAGAGACGCTGACTCTTGTGAAGCATGTCCGAAAGACAGAAGACATGCTTGAGCGTATTACAGGAATGCTAGTTCAGAATGAAACTAGCCAAAACGATCAAATCTTCCATGACACTCTCGACAGCTATCCAGACCTGTATGGCAACTCCATAAAAGATGGTGTTGTGCAGAAGCTGGACGACAAATTTCAGGACGCTCGACAGGCTGTCAAGGATCAGGCGGAAATCATCTACGCTGGCATCGTAGCGAAAAAAGGTGCTATTCCGCCTGTAAATCAAATCATTGAGCAAGCGGTGATGGCGGTTCATGGCAAACAGGTGTCTTCAAAACCTGAGACTTCCGGCAAGTCTGAGAAGCTGAAGAAGCAGTCTGCCAAGAGGCGTAGTCCCGGCTCAACCTCAGCTAGTTCTCGTAGACAGGCTGAGGAGATCGACCCGACAAGTGCCGAGTCGATAGCTAGGCATCCAGAGATCGAAGCACTTTGGCGTAGATCGCAGGAAGCCAGCGGTGCTGTGTAGGCAGCAAGATGTAGTGGTGGTGTAGTTTCAGGAGTGAAAAAGAGCTTATATGGCATTAACACCAGACCAAATTGATGACTTCGTAAACTTGACGCTTAAATTGTTTAAGCGCCGACAGTGGACTGACTTCTCGCTAGAGCATCAGTTCTACACATCTGCGAAGATGCTTCAAGAGAAGAAAGTTGTTGAGCGAGGCGGCGAGCAAATTAGCTTCCGTATTAAGACCAGAAATACGGGTAATGCCCGCAACTCTGGGATGTTCGCGCAAGACGTTACTAAAGTCGAAGATGTCACTGTATCAGCGCAAGTGCCTTGGGCTATGCAGACTACGAACTTCTCGTATGACATCTACGAAGACCTTTTCCAGTCGGACAAGGAAACGATTATCAAAGAGCTTCAGATTCGCGAACATGACGCGATGATGGACATGGCAGAGCTGAACGAAGAAAACCTTTGGACAGCACCAACCGGCGCTTCTGATTCTCGTCCGATGGGTATTCCTTTCTGGATTCAGAAAGACAACAGCAGCTCAGAGGGCGCTTTCAATGGTGGAAACCCAAGCGGTTTTACCGGCGGTTGTGCAGGCGTTGATAGCTCTGTATATCCTCGCTGGAAAAACTGGGCTTTCGGTTATAGTGCTGTCTCTCGCGATGACCTTGTTCGCAAGGTAAAGCGGGCGATCACCTTCACCGACTTCCAGCCTCCAGTGCCACACCCTGAGCTTGGCTATGGGCTTGGCAATGACTTCGAGATTTATACCACCTATCGCGTTCAAGAGCCTCTTGAGCGATTGGCGGAAAATCGAAATGACAACCTCGGAAGCGATGTTGCACAGTACATGAACCGAGTAACCATCGGTGGTGTGCCACTCAAGTGGGTTCCATATCTGGAGTCCAATGACGTAAGCGATCCGCTTTACGGCGTAAACTGGAATGTGCTTCGTCCGTTCGTCAAGCAGAATTGCGACATGCGTAGAAATCCTCCAAAGGAAGCTGCTCGTCAGCATAGCGTTCGCGAAGTGCATATTGACCATTGGATGAACTATATATGTTACAACCGCCGTAAGACGTTTGTTGGTTCTTTGACATCTTAGTCCTTTGACGTTGGACTGAAGTAGGAAAGTTTGTTTAACATTTGAGGTACTAAGAAATGAGTTTGTACACATTACATGAAGATCAGGGTGCATCACGCGCGCCCAGCAGCTTCACTCGCGGAGTGCGGGATGATAGTGAAATCGGTGGAATCAACATCTTTGCTGACTTCCAAGGTGATTTGGCTGGCGGGCTGAACCAGCTCCAACCCACCAAAATCACTGATGGAGCAGAAGCCGGTGGTGTTGTAAAACTGCAAGGTACGGGAACTGGCGATCAGCTAACTGCCTTGCACAGCAACATTGGCATTCAGTTAGATGCGCGATGTGCGTTAGAGGTGAGAATTAAGAAGACAACAGTTAGCAATGCTGACGGAAGTGTTTTCTTGGGTCTGGTTGCAGGTACAGTTGGCAATGCTTTGCCAATTTCCGGCTCTGACCATGCAGTTGTTGTGAACGCAGCCGGTTTCTTCATTGACGAAGACAGTACCAATTCTGTCGGCTTGGTTCGACGGGGTTCGGGATCTGCGGCCACTATCCAAAGCTCTGCAATTAGCGCTGACACCTTCTTTAAGATTGGATTTGTTTTCGATCCGCAAGATGGCTTGAAGTGGTACTTTAATGGCGTTGAGCAGTCTTCTAGCATTAGCAAGGCTGACATTGATGACGCGACGAAGTTCCCGGCTTCTAGCGAGTTGCTGTCGCTTGTGCTTGGCATCAAATCCAGTGACAGTGGTGCTGATACAATCGAAATTGATTGGGTCAAGTTCATTAAAGAAGCAGCCTAAGATTTGATTCCACGGTCAAATCTAGTATGCTATTGAGAATCTGGGGAGGGGATTTTCCCCTCCCCTTTTTCTTACAGCATCAGGAAAAACGATGATAACTCCAAACGACCAAGACTTGATTATCTCCATGGTTGGAACGCAGTACGCCCAGAATCCACCAAAGGATTTTGTGGTTGAATACGGTGTTAGACTGGGGATGTTGAGCAGGGCAGGCGGTGCGCCTAACGGTATCGGTGTTGTTGCTATGATGCAGCTTCTCCGCGAGTTTAATGTCACCCCAAAGAAAAAGCCTGTTGTGGTTGAGGTTAGTGACTGGACAAAGGTAAGTGTCGGTACTCCGGTTTTGTATCAAGGCCGAAGAGGTGCTTATAAAGGTTCTAGTGGAGAGGGAATGATACTGGTCAGCCTTGACGGTTATAAGGCAATGATTGAAGTAAATAAGCAAGAGGTGACGCTAACAAAGCCTCTTGTAGAAGATGTTGACGACAAAGTTTTTGAAAAAGACCCAGACGACAAAGTTCCCGCAAGGGCAGCGTTGCTAGAGGATTCCGAAGAAAAATCGAAAGAAGACAGCCTGCTTAACGAGTGGGAAGGAGTCGATGCTGGGTCAGAAGTCATGGCAGTTTGGCGAGGCAAAGAAGTTAAAGCTGAGTTTGTTGACATTGAGGGCGACAACGATGTTGTTGTGCTTATTAACGGAACGAAGCGAAAGCTCGACGCAAGTAAAGTAAAAGTACAGGCACAGGTGTAGAGAAATGCGCAACAACTATGCAGATCAAGATGTAGAGGCAAAGTTTAAGCACATCACCGCAACAGGTGACATACAGGCAGCAGACGCAGACCAGTTCTGGGTTGTTGACTGGATCACTCTTTCGCAGGGTGCTACTGGTGGAACAGCTCAAATAACATACGGTGATGCCAATACTGTTGTTTGGGAGGTTGCTTTGCCAGCTAACGACATCGACCATATCATTTTTGGTGACGGCTTGTACGAAAACGGCAAGACCAAAAACCGAAAGCTGAGGGTTGTGTTACCCGGTAACTGCAAGGCTACGATTCGTTATCGCTAGCCTTTTTCGTTTTTCGCTTCAAAAGGATTAAAAATGAGTTTCGTTTTGCGCGCTTTGCTTGCTTTGGCAGTAATTGCTTTGTTCGTTTCAGTATCAAGCAGCCTGATGGCAGAAGAGTGCAAGTCTGGCAAATGCCAGAAACAGCCGGTAGCTTCCGATGGCTTTCCCGTCATTTTCAAAAAAGACAGGAAGGCTTACGCATTCGCTTTGCGAGAAGCAAACATGCTTGCAAAAGCAAGAAAGGTGTGGCATCCCCTCGGTGTTGCTCCGGGCTGCAAGTCCGCAGGCACTGGCTGTAGCGTATCGGAGTGTCGCCCACGCCATTGCTTTTTTAAGTCTGGCAAGCAGCTTGTGGCTAGAGCGAGAGTCTTTGCTGGCGGGCGTTGGTATTGGAGTTCGCAGTACAAGTGAGAATATGAGAAGATGACAACGCCCGACCCTACAATGTTAGCCGTACTCACTGCTCTTACTACAGGCATGAGTACGGCTATTGGTGTGCTTTGGAAGCAAGTTATGTCCCACCTGAAGGCAATCGAAACAAAGCTAAATCTTACAGAAAAGCGTTTAGTCGATTGCGAATCAGACCGTTTGGCGATCTGGCGAAAGCTGGCAGAGCAGTCGGGAAAAGAAGTTGACGAATACAGGAGCGGTGAAGAGCAATGATTGATTATAGTTCGCATGTAGCTCCGCTTGAGTCTGTTGGGCTTGAGCCTAGTCAAATTGCATTGGTTTTGTCTTCGGTAACAAATGCCAATATCCCAGTCGCTGAACTAGAGAATCTTCTTAGCGAAGAGTCTCTTGCAAGGCGCAATCCGATTACGGGTTCATGGGAGGGCGTTCTTGTCGATAAAATGCTTGAGGGTGATGCAATAGGCGATGGTCTTGAGGAGTTGTTTAGTCATCTCAACAAGCCTCGAAGTGTATCTATCGAAACAAGCCAACGTCCTTGGGCAGAGAAGTCTTACTCTCTTGTTCGCGCTCTTGTGGATTCTGGAGAGCTGTCAGAAGTTCAGGTGTTGAAGATATACGAACTGGCTGGCGGACGAATCTTCGGAGATGTTTCTGAGCAGGATGTACTCGATGCTAAGTCTGCCAATGACGCTGAAGAGGCTGACAGCTCTCGAAAGGGAGAGATAATTGCCTTCTTCGCTGACCTTCAAAACGAAAAGGTAAACCCTGCGATAGCAGACGGAGTAACAACTGTAGAGCAATTAAAAGCATCTATAAAAGCGGAGCTATAGAATGACTGCTCTCACAGGCCCATTTCTCGTAAACGATTCTACTGGATCGGACACAGCCAGCTCGGGCATCGGCCCGTCCACTGCTGTGTCCTTTACTGGTTTAATAGACGCTTCTGGATCTCCAACAGAAGTCACGACAAACGACAGTGTTTCTGGTATATCGGCGGGTCATGTTCTTTATGCCGACACCATCTCTTCAGGAAGAAAGTTCAACATAGTCGCTAGTGTTTCGACCACCTTGGGAACTACGACCATAACCTGTGATTTTAGTTGGGGTGCTAACTTTAACGGAACGGTGGTTTGCGGCGGCAAGAGAGATACTCTTGGGGGTCTTGCTGACGCTTTTAATACGACCAACGGCTTTGATTGCGAAGTCAGCCTTGAAACGGATGTGACGATGAATGCAACCGCAACATGCGGCAGCAGTCGTCAGGTTAAGGTCTACTCAAGCGAATCTAAGACGCGAAGGAAGATAACGACAGATCAACAGTACCCTTTTTCTGGCGGACATTGGACGTTTACAGACTTGACGTTCCACACCGTTTACAGCGGCTCAGACAAAAGGCTTTTCCGCAGTGGAAGCACTGTAGGTAGCGGTGGTGTCACTGCTGAAAATTGCATTTTCGGAGATGTCGATGACAGTAACAACTTTACTTATCTTATAAATGGAGTCAGCTCTACCATAATCTTTATCACTCCCATGAGGTTTCAGGCAAGGGGTTGTTTGTTTGTAAACTTTACTAATGGCATAGGAGCTGGTTATAGGCCGCAGTTTATAAACTGCCATATAAAGGATATGCCTATTGTTTCTTCGGGACTTTACAACGGCGTTGCCTATGACATTTTCGTTCAAGGCATTTACACTAATTGTTTCTTTGAAAACGTAACAAGAATAGACTCTTCTACTGACGGAAGGTATGTCCACTACACAGGTTGCATCTTCGACGGAGTAACCGGAACTGGCGGATTTTTTGGAGTTCCTGCTTTTAAGTACGAGAACAACAAAGAGTGTATTACTTTCTCGAACAATCTAGTAACTAACTCAGCTTATATTGGCGATGAAGTAGTAGGTCGCGGCAACCTGCTTTACAACACAACCACTGGGATGGCTTCGTTTGTAGATAGTGAAACTCTCAGTGATGACCCTTATGTGAACAGGTCTTCTGGTGATTTCACGCTAACAACTTCCATGCAAAATAGATTTAAGTTCGAGCTGCCAGACATAACCATGGAGGTGTTTTCAGACTTTCATACAGGTGGCGGTGGGTTTACAAAGGTCGGCCTGAATGGAGGCATAGACGGATGAAGTTAAAAATCAAAGAAGGCACAACTAGCAAGCTGTGTCGCCTTTTTATACAGGATTCTAGCTCAACAACTGGAGCTGGTTTGACGGGCTTGGCCTACAACACATCGGGCATACAGGCGCATTACATCAGAGAAGGCGGAACTGCGTCAGTTCAGATCGGCAGCACTGGCGGTCTTGGCAACCTAACAACCTTGGGTACATGGGTCAGCGGTGGACTCAAGGAGGTAAGTTCTTCCAATATGCCGGGAGTCTATGAGTTTGGGCTGCCGGATGCGGCGATAGCTTCTGGTGCTGGATCGGCAGTGGTAATGCTACACGGTGCAGCGAATATGGTTCCTGTTCTTTTAGAAGTCGAGTTAGACAAGATTGATTACCGATCTGCTTCTTACGCAAACTTGGAGGCTTCGGCTGGAACCATAATCAAAAGCACCGCGACATCCGGTTCGCATAGCTTGACCACAATGATTACAAACCTGACAGAGGCAACTGACGACCACTTTAACGGCAGGGTTTTGATATTTACTGACAACGCACTTAGCGGTCAAGCGACAAACATTACTGACTACAACGGAACGACAAAGACTTTGACATTCTCGCAACTGACGGATACGCCAGCTAGCGGTCAAGGTTTTGTAATAGTTTAGGTGCATCATGGCAGACGAAAGAATAGAAGATATATCAGGTGGCGAGCTAACGGATATACGCGCGACTGATAAGTTTGTCGTTCTTGACGCAAGCGACACTACCGATGACTCTGACGGAACTGCTAAGTTTGCGACTATGCAGACAATGCAGAAAAGAGACTTGGCATACGGATCTACCATAACGGGTTCAGCCACTGCTCTTATCGGCTACATGAATGAAGTTACTGTCGGTTCAGCAGACATCAAGATTACGTTTCCTTCATCGCCTAATGTAGGCGATCAGTTCGGTTTGTTGGTAGTTTCCGAGTCTTCGTCTTCAGGAAACTACGCCACTGCTCCGGGTTACGGGGTGGAGCCGGTCACATCCACAAAAATAAACAATGTCAGCTACACCCAGCAGTCTGCTAACGAGGGTACAGCAAAGCATGGCCTTTGGCAGAACGGCGACTGCATGGTGTTTCGTTACGTCAGTGCTAGCTTTGGCTGGGCTGTTGTTAGGGACACCAGAAGGCCGATGTCGTACCATGATAATATAAGCCTTCTAGGAAGCGGCGTATCTTTTGCCGCATCTACCGTTACTAAGATCGCACTCTCTACCTCCAAGGGTGTGGGTGGAATGGTCAATGAGACAAACGACGACTTGGAAATTAAAAGGTCAGGTTTGTATAGAAGTGCATTGCATGGGTATGTCACCTTGGGCGCTAGCAGCACTTCTATGGAAGTCAGGATAGTGAAGGGAAGCACCCCACAGGCTTTTGCAAAGGCTAACGCCCAATACGGAAGCGGAGACTTTTCTGCGGCTACTGTTTATACTGACGAGTTGACGGCATCATCGTCAGCAAATACAGATATTTCTTTTCAGATGCAGCATACAAACAGTGGTGCAGCAGATATGAAGCATTCAGTTACCTTTGAAGAGGTAATCGGCGGATAGTGAAATGTCGGTAACAGAAAACAAATTGCTGCTGAGGACGGGCGACAAGCTACTACTTAGGACTGGTGACAACCTGATTCTTAAAGTTGTGGCGACTAGGGACGATACGAAGTTTACACAGCTACATGCGACAGCCACTCCGGGCAAGCTGACTACGTTTCTACCAAAGGGCGATAGCCAAGATAATCTATTATTACTGGGTGTGAGCTAATGAGTGACAACGTAACGCTGAACAATAATACGACAACGGGCGCTACTCTTAGGACTAAGGCTCGCTCTGGCATAGAAACACCTGTTTCCATCATAGACGTAGGTGGTTCTGGTGCTACAGAAAAGCTCATCGGTGATGCTGGCATTTTTATGCCCATAGAAGGTGCGGCTGCTAGTGGTGCTGCGGTTGCAGGAAAGCCAGTCCTTGTAGGCGGTCACTTTGCCAACAACAACGACTCTGTTGACGATGGCGATGTGGCTAACTTTAAGCTAGATGCTAAGTCGAACTTGAGGGTCGTTTTGCGCGACCATGCGGGCAATGACCGAGGGTTAAATGTAAACTCTGACGGCGCTATTCTTGTCTCTCCGTCAAACGGACATGAGGAAGATTACAACACTACCGCTGGAGGCGGCAATGTAGACACAACAGCTTGCCAAGGTGTTGTTGTGCCGTCTGCTTCTGGAGCAGTTGCTGTAACTGGAACTACTGTTGGCAGCGACACCGGACTCGATGTAAACATAGTCAATGCGGCGATAACTCTCGCATCTCTGCCTGCTGGGTCTAATCTAATAGGCAAGGTGGATCTCGGCACAACTGACGCTGCAAACCTAGCGGCAATAAAAACGGCTGTCGAAATACTCGACAACACTGTGTCAGGAAGCGAGATGCAGGTTGATGTTGTCGGTTCGCTACCGGCAGGCACAGCGGTATTGGGTAAGGTCGGCCTTGATACAGTTGATTCTGGATACCTCAGCAGTATTAAAACGGCAGTTGAGATAATCGACAATGCAATATCTGGCTCGGAAATGCAGGTGGATGTTGTTGGGTCATTGCCAGCAGGGTCTGCTGTTATTGGAAATGTTGGTCTGGACACAACCGACAGCACAAACCTTGCAGCAGTAAAGACGGCGGTTCAGATAATCGACAATGCCATAGATGGCAATGAGATGCAGGTCGATGTGGTTGGCGCTTTGCCTACTGGTGCAAATAGAATTGGAAAGGTGCAGGTCGTTACATCCGGCGATGTTGCTGTAGACAGCTTCGGTGGTGGTACGCAGTACGCCGAGGACGCAGCGGTAGGCGCTACAGGTACTGGAACTTTGCAAATCGGAATCAGAAACGATTCCCTTAGTACGCTTAGTGCAGCAGAGGGCGATGCCGTAGGGATAAGGGCAACGGCCAAGGGAGCAATGTGGGTAGGCGTTGACGGAGATGTCACAGCTAATCTCGGAAGCACTGACACTGCAAATCTTGCGGCAATAAAGACAGCGGTTGAGGTGATCGACAATGCAATTGACGGCAACGAGATGCAAGTGGACATTGTGTCTGGCAATGTCGGTTTATCGGGTTCTGCATCTACGGATCTTGCCGCAATTAAAACTGCTGTGCAGCTTATCGACAACGCTATCAGCGGCAGCGAAATGCAAGTTGATGTGGTTGGTGCGTTGCCTGCTGGAACTGCTGTAATAGGAAAGGTTGGCCTCGATACCACTGATTCAGGTTATCTTAGCAGCATAAAAACAGCGGTCGAAATCATCGACAACGCTATCTCAGGAAACGAGATGCAGGTTGACATTGTATCTGGCTCTGTTGACATATCAGGTACAACTCAGGCGGACATTACTGCAATCAAGACAGCAGTAGAAATCATTGACAATGCAATTAGCGGAAGCGAGATGCAAGTCGATGTTGTCGGGTCTTTGCCTGCTGGGTCGAATGCCATAGGTAAGCTAGCTGCCAATAGCGGTGTAGATATCGGAGATGTAGACGTTACCTCAATATCGGCAGGAACTAACCTGATCGGTGATATTGGGATTCAGGGAAGAACGACAGGGGGTTTGACTGCGCATAGCAAGCTCGACTATGTGAACACCCCAGTTGATGTGAAGTCATCTGCGGGAACGGTTTACGCACTAACTGTGTTCAACATGACAGCATCCCCTTTTTACATAAAAATGTATGACGTAGCGGGGAGCGTAAACAGGGCGAGCCATACGCCGGTTCTAAGGTTTGCTGTTCCCGGCAATGCCACCAGCAGTGGTGCGGGTTTTGTTTTTAATGTTCCACAGGGAATAGCTTTTAGTAACCGCATCCAGTATGCGATAACTACGGGTGTTGCAGACACCGACACATCGGGCATTTCTTCAGGAAACGCTGTTGTAAACATAGCATACAAGTAGGTGGCGAAATGGCATTTTGGGTCTATTCATTTGGCGTTGGCATGGACATGGGTGTTGCTGCTACGCCCACAACTCAGACTATTTGGTACTACTACGCTAACACTAGGGCGGTTCAGTAATGTTGTTCATGGACGTAGATGCGGCAGTGACCGTTCCTGTGAACGCAATGCCGCTGATTAGCGAAAGCGATTTTAAGACAAGAGTTGAGTCCATTGCCCACAACACATCGGGCATGGATCTCACTTGGAACTTTGCGGAGACTAACGGTACGCTTACGCAGACCGCTGTTACTCCGACTACAGGTGGCGGTCTGCATGACTGGTCGCACATTGGCGAAGCTATGTACAAGCTCGCCATTCCTGCCTCCGGTGGGACTATCAACAACAACTCAGAAGGTGTTGGGTACTTCACCGGAGAGGTTGATGGTGTACTTCCGTTCAGAGGCCCAGATGTAGTATTCCGGGCTGGTGGCCTTAATGACCTGCTCATTGACGATCCGTATATTGACGGAACAGTCATATCGGGTGGTGGCTCCGCAGGTGGTTCTGTTACATACGCACAGTTGCGTAGGGAGCTGGGGAGGTTCTTGGCAATAGGCGAGACTCCGACTGAATGGGACTCAGCAGATGTAACGCGAGTCGCTGACATTATCCGCAGGGGTGTGCGTAGGTTTTATTTCCCTGAGCCTTCTGTAATTTCCGATGCAACTCTTCTGGGGCATAACTGGTCGTTCATCACTGATGATTTGTCTGTCACTCTTGCAGCAAACACAGACTACCATGCTCTTCCATCGAATTTTGTTCGGGTTGTTGGTAAGCCAACAATTCAGGGTGGCGAGTACCCGCTTGAGCAAATAACCGAAAGGGATTTTAGAAATTTGGTGAACACAGGTTCGGGAGTGGGAGATCCGCAGTATTACACCTTGAAGCGATCAACTCCAAGTACGGCGGATCTTTCCTACAAGATTGGAGTCTACCCGAACCCGACATCGGCAATGACGCTGCAAGGCCAGTTCGTCTTCGATCCCCCAGAGCCGAGTGCAAGCCAAGACCCGATTGTAACTCAGCCACATGCAGAAACCATAATCGCAGCGGTTTTGGCAACGGCAGACGAAGTTATGAACTATGAAACACAGACAGAGGGTCGTCATTTGGAAAGATTTAAGACTTTGCTTGCTTCGAGTATAATCTCGGATCAAACGATTGGAGGTCAGTGATGGCGTTAGTCTGGAATACGATAGATGCGGATTACGGAAGTTTTGACTGGTTCCGCAGAGAATTGTGCATAAAGGTTGGCTACAACCCTGACCACAGATTGCTCAATAGGGCCGAAAGGTCTTACATCGACTCGCTTATCGAGTCCGGTGTTATGCAGTTCTGTAACGCAGCTTATCCCTCTGCTCCGATGCTTCCTGAAAGCATAGCCGGAGAGGGTCGATCAATTGATAGCTTGCAGCAAGAAGGCGAGAAAGAGGCAAAGAGAAAGCCTCCACACAACTGGTCGTTTCTGCACAAGATATATGACATCTCGGTTTCTGCGGGTACGAGCAATTACGAACTTCCACAGGATTTCGGTGCATGGATAGGCGAGCCTACTACTGTTCGGGCTGGCGGAAAGATTGCTATTGTCCGAGACAGCCACATACGGCAGTTGCAGAGCAGCGACTCTAAGTCTGGAAGCGCGAAGTATTGTGCTTTGCGAAGGACTAGCATTGGTGGCGTTACCAAGCAGACAACCGAAATAGTCTTCTATCCGACTCCAGACGCTGCTGAAACCATACAGGTTGAGTACAAGGCTGTTCCTGAGTCTATGAACGACTCTCGGCAACATCCTCCGGGCGGGACTGAACATGCGGAGTCGGTTCTGGCTAGCTGCTTTTACGTTCTTGCGCAGAGAACCGGCGAAGGCTTAGAGCAAGCTATCTTGCATTATCGCGACCGGCTTGCTGCCTCAATAATCATTGACAGGGCTTCGTCCAAGCCTACTTCTGACGGGGTGTATGTTGACGATGACGGAACATTCAACACAGCTTATTTGTCCAGAATGGTGGGCCGTCATCTTGGCGCTGGGCCTAATCCTTCTGCTTGGACTCACGGACAAGAGCAGTTAATTGCCGAAGCCTTGAGGAGAGCAAAGCGAAAGGTCTACAACCCACCGATTGTTCCCGGCGAGCGATACCCGCATGACTGGTCTTTCCTTCGTCCTATTGGCGAGATACAGACAGTGGCCGGTCAGTCCACATACGATCTGCCCTTGGATTATGCACAAATGTACGGGACGCTGACACATGCAAGTGCAGACAGCACCATGTATCCGTCCATACGGCTGGTAGGCGAACACATGATTCGCCAGTTGTTGCAGAGACAAGAATCCTCTGCAAGGCCGGATAGGGCCGCTACCAGAGTTAAGGCGAAAGGCGACAACACCTCAACAAGATACGAGTTGATGCTGTGGCCGACACCAGATGCTGAGTACCGCATATCATTCCGCTACAGGGTCAATCCAGACACCTCTGGTGCAAACTCTCTGCCAGCCTTGGTTGACAGCTTGGATCTGCATGGCGGCGACCGATACTCAGAGCTTTACCTAGAGGCTGCGTTCCTTGCTGCTGACGAGCTTATGGGGGTCAAGAGAAGCCCCCATGAGGAAAGGTTTTTGCGGGCGGTGGTAAATGCAGTCGGCAGCGACAGGCTTACCTCATCAGCAGACAGCATGGGTTACAACGGCGATCCATCAAACGGTAGGTCGTTCAACGGTGATTGGCATGAGTACGATGAAAACATCGTAAGTTACAACGGAAATATCTATTAGGGCTTGGTGCAAAAATGGCTAACGAATTGGAATTGACTGCTACCCTTAAATACAACAAGGGCGGCGTTACAGAAGAAGTGTCTGTGTCATCTAAGCTGGATGTGTCCGGTGATCTTGTGACTCAGACAGTTCAAGACATTGGAACTGTTGTCGAGGCAATTGATCTTGCAAGCATGACTGCACCCGGAGTCATTATTGTAGAGAATCTTGACGCTACTAATTATGTGGAGATGAGAAGGACAACATCGGACGATCACATCATTAAGATTCGTCCTAAGTCCTTTGCTGGCCCACTGGAGCTTGCTAACACTACTGGTGCAGCGCCAGCTCTTCAGGCAAATACTGCGGCTTGCAAGGTCAGAATTACAATCATTGAGAAGTAGCAAATGCCTCCTAGAAGAGTCAGAGTTCCGTTTCCTTTCGGCGGGCTTACCACCCGAATTGGCTACGAGTCTAGCGATGCGCAGTCAACTAGCGATTGTCAGAACATGGTTCCTGACTCTGCGGAAGAGTCTCGCACTAGAGGAGGCTCTAGGCCGGGGCTGACAAAGAGATACGACAGCAACCTCAGCGGAACGTCTAAGTTTGCTGTTAGGGTTAGCGGAGGCGATAACACAAGGGTTTACGAGTATCTCATTATCGCAACGTCAGACAATATATTTATTGGTCAAAGCATCGCTGACGGCACTGCCTTCCCAATTACATACAATGAGTCTTTGTCGCCCATTACGGGTAATCTTATTACAGAAGCGGGTGACAATGTAATTACCGAAGTCAGTTCGGACACAATAGTTTTGTTTGATTTCAACCCTAGTACATCGGGTACTGAAATAGGGGTCAACTACCGAGACAGTGTTATTATTAGCAGTGATGGCGGATATGTTGCCGGAAACACCAAGACGTTCGGGAGTGACAGTGCTGGCGAATCAGGAACGATAGCATTTACGTCATCCGAGATAAGACTTAGTGATGGCGGGATATCTAACTTCACCAACGAAAACTTAGATACCACAGCTCATATTGTTGAGATAGCTGAAGGGTCAACACCAACGGCTGGCAGCTACAAGATACAGTCGATTACAAGTGGGTATCTTATTCTGCAAGGCAGTGCAACGATTGGAACCGGCAGTGTCACATACACAATTCGCAACGCAGTTAGGGACTTGAATCCTAACACTCCGTCAATTGATGTCTTGACTCCCACTGCTGGCTTTATACCGCTGGGTGCAGATGATGTGGTTTCATACAGAGATCGCTTGGTCTTCGCCAAGAATCGCACATGGTATATGTCGAAGCAGGGCGCTCCCGGCAATTTTGATTTTTCTGCTGACCCAGAAGATCCTTCGCGAGCAGTTGCTGGAACTACAGCAGGGCCGGGAGAGCCAGCCGACCCTATCATAGCCATGGCTTCGGCTGGTTATGACTACCTTGTTCTTTTCTCCGAAGCTGCTGTCTGGGTCATGCGAGGTGATCCGGGCTATGGCGGTCAGCTTTACCAGCTTAGTGGTGTTGCTGGGTGTATTAGCAGAACTGCTTGGTGCTACGGGGATAGCACTGAGATATACTTTTTGGGCAAGGACGGCCTGTACCGAATGGCTCCAAACGCTGGGCAGATAACAGGTCTTTCGCAAGGAAAGCTGCCTAGAAGCCTGCGAGGTTCCGACAGAGACAACTTCAATGTGACGCTGGTGTACGACCCTGAAGACAACGGCGTATTGATGTTCATTGTTCCAGCAGACGGATCTCAAGGTCAGCACTTCTGGTACGATGTAGAAACCGATTCTTTTTGGCCGGTGAAGTTCGGCAACAACTCGCATCAGCCTAAATTTGCAGCCACTTTCGGTGGATCTCCTGTCAGGGCAAGGAAGGCAACCTTAGTCTGCAATGACGGGTTTGTGCGAGACTGGAGCGGAGAGACTGATGATGGAGAGGATATAGACAGCCACATAGTCCTCGGCCCGTATCAAGCCAGCGAAATAGACAGCGTAGACAGTGTTCTTGCTGAAATCTCCACTGTTGTTGACAAGACATCCAATCCGATAACGATAGGTGTTTTTGTTGCTAGCAGCGCGGAGGATGCAGTGGATAGTGCAAAAGCTAATCTCTCTCCTGACTATACGTTCACAATATCGTTCGGTCGGTCAACAGTTCGGAGGCCAAGAATCCGGGGTTCTGCGTTTTGTTTGCGTTTATCATGCTCAGGAGTTTGGGCATTTGAGTCGCTGTCTGCTATGATTGCAACTGCTGGCTTAAACAGGAGAGTGTGATTTGTCTATATCAAAGAAAGTAGGAAGGATAGACAAGCCTTACCGCGCACCACCTGAACAGGGTACTCTGGAAGACTTGAGGCGAGCGTTAGACAGGACTAACGAGAGAATTGATGCGCTCAATCGTAGGTTAAACTACGTTGAGGAAATACTTAACACACCTTCGATATGGTCTAGCTTCGGAGGTACTGGCAGCAACCAACCATGGACTGATCCATAATGGCAAACGTAAAGATTACCGCATTACCGGCAGTTACGACTTTGGCAAAGACGGATATCATTCCATGCGTCAAGGATGTGACGGGAACCAACACAACCAGCAAGATAACGGTAGACAATCTTGCCGGTGCTATGGGTATTGGCGATACGCTGATACCTAACGCTAATTATACAGCCAGACCTCCCCAGACTACATACGTTCACTTCAGCGATGTTACGGGAATATCCGTTGGTCAACTTGTTAAGTTGCAGCAATCTTCCACTGTTAGCTTTCACTTGGTGACACAGATCGACACATCGACTAGCCCAAAGCGAGTGTATCTGTCTGGGCCTGCATTGGATACGACCGCAGATATCGTCTCTGACAGCCTTTTTGTTTTAACAAACCAGAAGGCAGTTCCTGCCGATATAGTTTTCTCCGGTGCTTATGCAATCGGCGGAACTACAAACACGCTTATAAACAGAGAAACGAAGAGCAAGTTTAGGTGGAACGGGCCTCCAGCAAAACTGGTCTATGTTGCTGCTAGAAACAACGCAGCCGATGGTGGTTCAACAAAAGCGTCAATCAATGTTTCTATCAACGGAACAACAAGCGCTTTGACCAGTGACATCACCATGACTGGAACTAACTACAATACTGTTGCAGATGGCGGCATAGTTTCAGGTCAGACAGATATAGCTTTCTCACAAGAGCTAGAAGTAAAACTTGTCGGGGCTGGGACTGATGGCGACTCTCGCGATCTAACTGTTTCTGTAGTATTTGCTTTGGAGCAATAGCGATGCTTGTTGGCGGTACTAGAAGAGATCACAAGACGGGAGCTGCGGCTGTCGTTTTTGTGCAAAAGAGCAGTCCGTTTATAGGCGGCTACAGGTTCGATTCGTCTTTGGATGGCGGTTCTGAGCAGCCATGGGTTGCTAAGTATTCCAATCCGTCTACATTGCCGTCTGTAACAAATGCAGCCGATCACTCGTCTGACATTGCTGTTGCACCGAGTAACGACAAGGTTGTAATGGGTGGCGAAGGATCTACCAAGCTACACATATACGACTACACTCTAAAGAACGGGTTTGGCAACGTAACTCTTAGGAGCAATGACTCAGCAGTTCCTACAGAATTTACGAACATAACTGGAGTTGCTTTCTCTAAAAACGGAAAGTTCCTCGCAGTGTCATCCGATACATACGCATCCCTTTATAGCTGGGACGGGTCTGCCATTGACGCTAGGCTTGCTTCTTTCACACCTCCAACATCTGGTCAAAAAGCGGCAGGAGTAAATTTCTGGCCCTATAACGACCAGCCCGCAGACGGTGACGAGGAAGCATTGGCGGTTGTTTGGGGCAATAGGTCTTTCTTTAACGATTTGGTTCGCATTTATGGAATCACCTCAAAGTCTGTTCTGTCTGACTTTATTGTAAGCAGGAACAACTTGGCTAGCTACGAAGGTGTCAAAAACTATCCCCCTCAAATATCGCACACTCTTGTCAATATCAGCGGAACGGAGGCAAGGGTTGGATTCTTGTTTGGTGAAAACGGATTAACCAACGGAGCGTTATTTGAAGACAATGTTTTTGTTGCAAGCCCAACCCATGTCATGCCCGGAGAGTTTAATAACTCATACGGCATAAGAGGTACTGTGAAGTATGCAACATTCGACCCGCATGGAAGGTTAATTGTTGCTACAGACTCTTCTCCGTTTATTAAGCTGTATACCTTAAACACTTCAACAGGCGTTTACACGCTACTGTCAGACCTTTCATCGGACGGGATAACTTGGTCAGGCGGCGAGATAAACAGTTTGGCATACGACAAGACGCAAGACATTCTTTTCGTAGCGCACCAGACAAGCCCTTACCTTTCTGCAATACAAATGACAGAAACGGGATTTGGAAACAAATATGCTGACATGGCATCGCCTCCAGCATCAGCCGTAATAAGGATGTCGCTGGTTTACGACGATCAATGGAAATCATTTAACGCATAGGTGGTGAAATGGGTTTTTTCAGTGCAATCTTAGGCCCGATAGCGTCTGCTGTAGTGCCGATGCTTTTTGGGAAAAGCGATGGCCGAAGTAGAACGGGTAAGCTCTTTTCTGACAAAGGGCTTTTCGGTCTTCTTACGACACCAGAGAAGCGAGGTGGGCTTTCTGGAAACTTTGGCAATATTTTAAGCACGCTGGCGGAACCGGAACAAAACCCATACTTGCGGTTAAACCCAAGACAGAGACGGCAGTATATGCAGTCTCTCAGTGAGGCCGATAGGTACGCGACAGGTGCGATGGGAAGTCTCGGCGCAATGAGCGACGAAAGGGCTAGGCAGATGGATGCCAACATTGGTGAGCAGCTATCTGCTGTACAGAATGTTGGTCAGCAGCAAGCACAGGATATTGATGCAAGGTATGATGCACTGGCCGCAGCAAGAAACAATCAGGTATCCGAGTCTGGGTTCGGTAACACAACAGCGGTTCCGGGTGTAAGGGCGTTGGTGGAAAGGGAGCGAGGTGCGGCGCAGCGAAGGAATGCTGATGCACAGGCAATGCTTCTTGGAAACATTTATGGTCAGCGGGCAAGAGCTTTGGACAGCATCGCAATGCAGCGTCAAGCTATGTCTGGAGATTTGTTTAGTCAGACCCTCGCACCAAGGTTGAGTCAAGCACAGCAGCTTGGATCGCCTACCCAGTACACAAGGCCGGGATTCTTAGGGAGGTTATTTAGCTGATGTCAAAGCAAAAAAAAAGAATAGGCCGTAAAGCTGGTCGAGGAAACACCCTTAGTTCGCTACTGACGCCCATCACTGAAGCAATTGCAATAAGCAGGGGTGTTGATAAGGATGATCTGGCTACCGTACAAGCTCGGCGTAAGCAAGAGAAACGCCAAGAAGAAAGGCGGCAAGATAAGAGAAAGTTGCAGCTTATTCGAGACACTAAAAACTTAGAATTTGAGCTTGAAGACCAAAAGATAGAAAGAGGTATTGAACGCGCAAGAAGGATTTTAGAGCCTGCGACTGAGATTCCCTCTGCTGCACAGCCTGCGCCGACTCTTTT
>MDSZ01133747.1_pt1 | contig 20481 bp, 18 predicted proteins | sample 811201 | NCBI WGS metagenome assembly MDSZ01 (sample SAMN05326647, study PRJNA326480) | marine metagenome | isolation source: seawater | place: Indian Ocean: North | collected 2010 | reverse complement strand
TTTCTCATTTTAACCTCCTCGCTTAAACCAGATCCATACTATCAGATTGAAATTCTGGTTTGCGACGCTCTTCCAATGCCCAGCTCCAAACTACGAAGTTGGCTAAAAGTAAAAGTATAGCTATAAATCTAATTCTCACGGTGGAATATAAAGATTAATGCAGAATAATGCTGGGAAACAAAAATCTCGCCTAAAACAAATGTTGGAATGGTTGACAAAAAAGAAAAGTCTTGATAAGGGTTCGATGCTGATTCTGTGGATAGCCGTTCCTTTAATACTCACCATTAGCATCGACCGCGAAGGCAGCATTACCCATAAGATCTCAGGCTTCAAGAGCGGGGACGAGTTGAGAAGTCTCATTCAGCCGCTCATATGATTCCGCCCAGCACAAGGTTAATAAAATTGGTCACTTTATTGCTTGAACAAAAATACTTGACATCAGCTAAAAGGACTCGTAATTTGCAAAAGCGATAAGGGGGTCTTGATTAATGTTATTCTCAAAGTCAGTAGAATATGCCATTCAGGCGCTGGTTTATCTGGCGGAAAGGGATTCTCCCGATCCGGTTATGGTCGGTCAGGTGGCAAAGGCGTACAACATTCCGCATCAGTTCCTGGCAAAAATTGCTCAAACGCTGGTGAAGCACAGACTTTTGAAAGCCACTAGGGGTCGAAAAGGCGGTATAATGCTGGCCAGGCCGGCTAAAGAGATTTTTCTGCCTCAGATCGTGCAAGCCATCGAAGGACCGGAACCTGAAGAAGAACAGTGCGTGTTTGGGCTCGATCTTTGTACTGACAGTCAACCGTGCCCTCTTCACCATAAGTGGAAGGTGATCAGAGAAGAAATCCGGGATATGATGCAGAGCGAAAACCTTGAACAACTTGCCCACCGTGTGACAGAAAAGCACAATGCTATGCAGAACCTCATTGCGGGGGAAAGCGAATAGTTTAAGACACGATAATGAACTTTTTTACCTTATGAATACGAAGATTTTTGACATAAGAGAATGGACGGCCGCTGGCTGTTCTGTAGCAACTCTACCAAGATATCGGTGCCCGGATGGTGACCCTCCAAACCCACCTGCAAGCACCCCCCAGCGAGCACTTGCCAGCAATTCCACGTAGCTATATTCTATATCCCACTGTGGGATTGCAAATCTGCAAGCGCTACCGGGCACCGATTAAAATTCCTCGCTAGACTCGAGCTTCAAAACGCAGTAAATTACTTAGTCGCTGGAAAACACTCCAGTGCCATTGATTGAGGAAACTGATGTCACTCTACGACCAGCTTAAGAGTACCATGCAAGATGCACTCAAGGATGGGCGGCGCGACACCGTCAGGACGATCCGGACGCTGCTGGCAAAACTGAAAGAAGGTGCCATAGCCAAAGGCGAAACTCTCTCCGAGGCCGAGGAGATTAAGGTAATTCAGTCTGCTGCCAAGCAACGAAGAGAAGCCATTGAAATGTACGAGAAGGGCGGTCGCGACGATCTGGTACAGAGCGAAGAAACCGAACTTGAAGTGATCGAAGCTTACCTACCCAACCAGCTGTCAGGGAGTGAACTTGAGGCGATTGTAACCAGCATCATCGAGGAAACAGGGGCCACATCCATGCAAGATATGGGAAAGGTTATGCCGGCGGTCATGAGAAAGGTTGCAGGTCAGGCCGATGGGAAGCAAGTGCAGCTGATGGTGCGACAGAAGCTGAACGAATGAAAAGGTCCGTTCTGTGCCTCTCTTTCAGTTCAATCACGGCTTCGATTTCATTGCCATCGTTATTACGCTTGCCCTCACCATTATAGGTTATCACCGCGGATTCCTAGAGGAACTCGCCCGTCTTGTGGCCCTCCTCTTCGCCACAGCGATAACCGTCCGTTACGCCGGCACACTTGCCTTTTGGCTCCAGGAAAGGGTTGCTGTCGATGGTCGAATCCTTTCAAGCGCAAGTTTTATCGTTCTGTTTGCGAGCGTTCTTTTTGTAACAAGACTCTTGACAAGATTCCTGCAAGTGTTTATGCTATCCAAGGGAATAAGATGGGCTAATAGATATTTGGGCGTCGTTTTCGGATTCCTCAAAGGAGTAGTGACCATTATGGTTATACTGTGGATGATCGATATGATTCCAAACCAGAATTACTTTAGAAAGCTGAAGTCAGATTCTTTCGTTTACAGGCAGTTCACCATTTACAGGGACTGGTCAATATATTCGTTTGGCCTGCAAGACTCAGTAATCAAGAGTGAACTATGGTTGAAGGAAAGAATGAATTCAGGGGATAGCCTCAGGCACTGATCATGGCACGGATTGCTGAAGATACAATCGACAGAATCCGCGATGCTGCGGATATTCTCGATATTGTTGCGGAACACGTTGAACTGAGACGACGGGGGAAGAACTTTTTCGGCCTCTGTCCTTTCCATGCGGAGAAGACCCCCTCGTTCAGTGTGGCACCTGACAAACAGATTTTTCACTGCTTCGGCTGCGGAGCCGGCGGCAATGTCATCACTTTCCTTATGGAATACGAGAAAATCAGTTTTACTGAAGCTCTGCAATCTCTCGCTCAGCGCTACGGTATTGAACTGAAACTCGAACGGGACGGTGCCTCAAAAGAATTCTTCTCTCAGATGTACGATATTCACTCCCTCGCCACAGAGCTTTACAGGAAGAACCTTCAGTCCGATCTCGGCAAGAAGATCCGCCGCTATCTTAAAGATCGCGGACTAACGTCAGAGACGCTCGATCGATTCTCTGTCGGTTTCACCTCCAACAAATGGGATCAGCTCTACTCAGCAGTCAAGTCCAAGAAGTTTTCAGATGAGGTCATTGAGAAATGCGGCCTTTTCACCAGATCGGAAAAGGGAACCTTCGATCGCTTCAGGAGTCGGCTCATGTTTCCCATCAGCAACCGTTCCGGGCGCGTGGTGGCTTTCGGCGGCAGAGATATGGACGGTGAAAGCGAGGCAAAGTATCTCAACTCTCCCGAAACGCCCATCTACAATAAAAGCGAAATACTCTACGGCTTCTCAACGACCAAAGATGCTGTGCGGCAAGAGAGGTGCCTTATCGTGGTGGAAGGTTACACAGATCTGCTGCAACTCTATCAGAACGGAATCACAAATATTGCCGCTTCCTCAGGCACGGCACTTACTGGCCAGCACGTCATCCAGATCCGTAAATTCACAGACACCGTCTACCTCGCCTATGACGGTGACGCCGCCGGCAAAAAGGCGGCCATCAACGCCGGTTACAATCTTCTGAGGGGCGGACTGACCGCAGAAATAATCAGATTGCCCGATGATTCTGATCCAGACAGTTGGGTAAAGGCGGAAGGGGCCGAACCGTTCCTGACGGCTAAAGAAAACGCCACAGACCTCATCGACTTCCATCTCCAGAACACGCCCCATGACCTTTCCAAAGCCTCCAGCCGATCTCAGGTAGCGCGGGATATTATCAACGAGCTGGTTGGTATCCGCGATGAGATTGTTCGACATCATACAGTGAGGAAGGTGGCCGAAGCACTGGCCGTGGACGACGAAGTCCTCATACGGATGCTGGCACAGCAGTCGCGGAGATTCGGTCGATCGAAGCCGAAGAAGGATACCGATGAGGAAACTTCACTTTTTTCATCAAATGAGCGGGCTCAGGTTGAAATCGTCAAACTGCTCGCCAGCGATGACCGGGAAGTGATTCAACTGTTGAAGAAACATCTCAATCGCGACACCTTCTCACACCCCGTACTCAAGTCTCTCGCGGAATATCTGCTGCCGAAAGCGGAGCAAGAGAGCGCCGGCAAGCTTTCCGGAGCCATCGATCAGTTCGAGAAAGAAAGTGACCGCAAGCTGGCATCGAAAGTACTTTTTGAAGCATTATCCCACGAGGATTCTCACCGTGTGGCGGTGGACTGCCTGATTGCACTGGAGAAGACGCCCCTGCGGGAACGGATCACAGAACACAGGATCCGCCTGAGAGAAATGGAGCGCAAGGGTGAAGACTCCTCCTCTACTCTTCTTGAAGTGACAGAACTTCAGCAGCGTCTGAAGGAGCTGGAAAGTAAACGGACTGAACTGTTGAGTTATTCCTAGATTATCTTTGCGTTGCATTTGAATGGCGATTAAAAAAACACTTTTACGCACCCTGATCTGTGACCGTAAAACGGGGCTGACTCTCCGCAAATGGGCGACAATCACGATGCTGGCGGTACTGGGGACATTGTCCGTGACCGCTGAACCACTCCCTCAGGAAGAGAGTAGGAAACGTACTGTAAAGTATTTCAAGACTCAGTTGAAGCGGAACGATCTGCTGGCAGATGAAGTAGATGCAGAAGAATCGAGAGATATTAACCATTTCCGTGCCATCTATGACCACAAAGGGCGCCTGATGCGGGTAGAGTTCATTCCCAACGGCGACAGGCTTGCGCGCAAAATGAAGAAGCGAGAGCTGTTTCCTAAACCTAAACCTCCGTACCGTTTCTATGAGAACTGGGATCCACACACGAGAGGACTCAAGAAGAGAATTCCGACAGTAAAAGTTGGTGATCGGCCCTTCTTCAGGGTCTCGTACGCTGACACAGCCCACATTCGATCAGTTGAATATTTCCTGAGGCGGAATCAAAAGCTGTGGAGCTATTTCCTTCTCTGGGACGAAGAGTTCAAGCAGTCTCAACTTTCGGTCGTTTTCTCTGTACAGCAGCCGATTACCAGTCTGGATCCGCACCTTTTCCACCCTACGGCAAGCGAGATGAAGCCGGGCTGGATCGCCGACTTCAGGCACAACGTGCTGGACAGACCGCTGAGCATACAGGTTCGTGATAATGTGGGAAACGTCTACTATTTCTACCGCTTCAGGCACCGTTTCGAAGACGTAGGTGATTCATTACAAGCTGTAACGCACAGGATCACTACATCTGAATACTATAGGGCGGATAGCAGTTACATTGGTAAACATGAGTTGAGATATACCGAAAAGGATGTCCTGCTGGCAAAGAAATTTTACGACGCACAGAATAAACTGACAGAAACGATAGAATACGAGTACTATCCCAAGCTGGCGGAAGTGGCAGTCGTCATACGCGACCCCAAGGGGAACATCCTGCACCGGGAAGTGCGCAAGCAGTAGTTGAATGTGAGGCGTCTCAGCCGACCGGGATCGTAGCTTGCGGACAATGATACCGCTCAGATCTTACGATAGCGAGAATGCATTTCACTCTGTAATCACTGCCTAAAGTCTTATCGATCTGACAGGCTTCCACAATAACAAGAAAGCCCCACCGAAGCGGGGCTTTTTTATCTTTTTGGATTAAGAATTAGAAACCAATAGTTAGGCCAAGACTCCATGTCATGGGCATGCCCATGTGGACATATGCACTACCAATTGTACCATCTGAATCACTAACATAGCCTAAATATTTTTCATCGGTAGCATTAAAAACAGATAAGTTAACACCAACATCATATCCTGCTAAACCCAATGAGTACGCAGCATGCAAGTTTATTAACATTCTCTGGGGAGCTTTATAGGCTTGTGTATCTTGGTCACCATCTGATGTCCTTGAAGTTGGACTAAAATTACCATAGTAATTATCGCTTGTCTCAACTTCAGCAGAAAGAGCTAAAGGGCCTTGATTGAATGTACCAATCAAGTTTAATTGAGATTGAGGCGCACCGCCAACTTTTAGACCTTGTATATATAGGTTGTACGCTACCGTACTATCTGGATTTAATTCATCTGGGTAAAATGTAGTAGATACATTTTCAGTGTGCTCCCAATTGCTAAAATGACCTACAATATCAAATCGTAGTGAGGACATTAGTTTATAAGCGATAGAATATTCCAGACCTGAATGGGTTTGACTTAATCCTGTAATATTGGCATAACCGTCTGTACCCGCACCTGTAATATTTTCAACACCTACTCTTATTTGTCTGTCCTGCCAAATTGTATAATAATAGTTCACTGAGCCACCTAGGCTGCCACCAAGAAGATTAAATCTAGTACCAAAATCAGCAAATGTGGCTTTTTCGTTTTGATAATTTTCAGTAAGTAAACCAGCATAATCATCAATTACTTTATCAAAAGATGGTGTAAGCGAGGTCTTACCAACATTAGTAAAAAGAGTTACATCATCGTTCAAGACATAGCTTACTCCAGCTTTCATTTGATTCCCATTTGCAGGATCAGACTCAACTTTTTTCTCACCTTCAATGAATCGGTTATGGTAGCTGAAGCTCGTGGTCGTAAACCCGCCCATTACGAAAGAATTTAATGCACCTGCATTGTAATCAACCTGCGCATAACCACCAGCCCAACTTATGTCATTTGTAAAATCATAGGCAATTTTGTCACCCAGAGTTTTATACAATGCGGCCCCTGATTCATTTCTATTACTATTACTGTAGTAAACATCACCACCAAGCATATCATATATCTGTCTGTAATGCTCGATTGTAGCAGTTCTTACGTCAACTCCAGCAGTAACCTTCATGTTATCATTCATTTGATACATGGCTTTGCTCATTACTCCGTATGTGACGTGGTTATTTCTGCTGCCTCTAAGAACTGCAGTAGACTGGTTTCCTGTAATTCCCAGAGTTTGCCCCAGGGAATCAACTGGATTGGACGCATTTGCCAATATAACCGCTGAAAAATCACGATATAATCCATCAGATGTTTTTGGGAAAGATCCATATCTCCCTGTCCCACCACCTTCACCGCCAACATGCAGAAAAGTGGTTATAACATCAAGAGACTCACTGGCTTTCATATAGTGATTCAGCTGTGTTATAGGCCTGTAAAAGTAATTATGCCTAGCAGTAATAGCGTTATCATAGTATCTGTCAGTTTCTTTGAAATTCCATCCTGAACCCGGCATCCAGTCAGCTCTTGCTACCTGACCAAGTGCTGTGGCCGCTGCGTCTGATATAGTATTGTATTCAGTATTGTAGCTACGACCAACTTCATCTTCTGCTGTTGCTTCTGTATCCCCTAACTCTTTTGCATATTCATAGTCCCATGTTTTTAGTTTTGCGCTGTAGAAAGCGTGACCATGGCGCTGGGGCGAACCCAGAGTGATAAACTCAAGGCGGTTCTTATCGTTCAAGGCATAGGAACCATTCAAATAATAGGATGTAGCATCAGAATATGTTCCATCTCTTCCGCCATAACTATCTGCAAATCTTTTGCCAAGTGCGACCGTTAAATTTGCTTTACCACCCATTATTAAGCCTGTGTTTGCCTTGACAGTGAACTTATTATGATTACCGTTTCCCAATAGATATTTTACACTTCCCGATGCATCCTGGCTTGGTAAAGCGCTGACAAAATTAATTGTTCCGCCAACACTTGGTGTAGCCAGATTCACGGCACTTTGGCCACGCTGAAGCTGTACACTGGTACCTATATCGGCTAGGACTGACCAGTTTGAAAAATAAAGATTTCCATTTTCCATATCATTAACTGGTATACCATTTATTAAAAATGATGTATAGTTATCAGTAAATCCTCTCACTGATATATTCTCATCATCGTAGCCTCCACCATTTGTTTCAGTATATACATTAGGCGTTAGACTTAGAGCTTGGGGAATGCCTCTAGTACCTAATCGCAACTCTAGCTCTTCTGGGTTTACATCCGTATAAGCAATACTGGATTTTGCATCTACCCTGTTAGCAATTACATCTAGACCAGATAACTGTAAAGTTGTAACCTCTAATGCAAAGTTCACTGTTGCTGCTGCGGTGGCACTCGCGCTGGCATAGCCAATCATAGAGGCCGTTAAAGTTGCACCGGCAGGTACATTGTCAATGGAATAATTACCACTGGCATCTGCGGCAGCTCCTAGGTCAGTTCCTTCTACTACCACATTTGCACCAACAAGTGGTCCACCTGTCTCAGCATCTGTAACCGTACCGGAAACACTCCCTTGAGCAACCAGACCGATCGGTATCAGAATCAGGACGAAGAGTGGCAGGTAAGTTCGTAATTTATCCATGATTTGTATTCTCCTAAAGATGATAATTGATTGCGATTTTACTCGACCGAAGTAAAGTACTTTCTGTAATTGAACCCTACTCCTACTCACTTAATTAAGTGCTATAAATTGTCTATCTCTAATCAATTTTGCAACTATTTTTTAGAGCAATATTGATACGAAGAGAATTGCAGTGCAACCGAGGATTCCCTCGCATTTTAGATCCCTGATTATTTCCATAAGTACTGAATAAGATCTTAATGTTAGCTGCGAATCATCTCGATTTCACCTTCCTCAATCATTTTCAACATCGCGATTAACAAATCCTATGTTAGAGTGAAGCAAGCATATTAGTAGATTTGTGTTAGGATGATAACCATTCTTATGAATCTAGCCTGATGTGAAGCGTTGTTGTTTTGTCCTTATGTTTAAGAGAAGTTCGCTCTAAATTCAATCAGCTTTAGGGCCCATAGCTCAACGGTAGAGCGCCGGACTCATAATCCGTCGGTTCCAGGTTCGAATCCTGGTGGGCCCACGCTCTCATTTTAAATTCTCTCTTTTCAGTTTCCCTGGCATTCCCGTCTCTTCGGACTTTCAGATGTAATTCTCAGTTTCTATTTGACTCAATCTACCGTATGTTTACAACACTGTGAGTTCGACTCTGTCAAACCATTTCCTGGTGGCGGTACCGCAACTGGTAGGTCCCTTCTTCGCCAAAAGCATCGTTCTGATTATTGACAACAGCAATCAGGGCAGTACCGGCATAGTCTTGAACCAACCGACTGACCACACGGTATCTGAGCTCAACAAGAATCTGAAGACAAGCCGCCGCGGGAACGACCGTCTCTTCCTGGGAGGACCTGTTGATCCGTCAGCGGCCATTGTTGTTCACGACGAAGTGTATCAGGGTCCCGATACTAAACGGGTTACTGACAGTCTGGCGATGAGCAAGAGTCTTGAAAGCTTACTAACCATCACTCAGAGTGAAAGCATCACCTTCCGCTGTTTCATCGGTTATGCGGGATGGGCATCCGGTCAGCTCGAAGCGGAGATTGCTCTCGGAAACTGGCTTCTCAATCCCGTCATTCCGGAACTGGTGTTTACTGATCAGCCTGAGGGACTGTGGGATAGCGTCCTCAGTGAAATGGGACTCGATCCACTGACCATTGGCCACGGTGCATTCGATTGAGCAAAGAGTGTGACTCGTCCAAAACGGTTGCTTCCACCCGCCGATGTTCTTAACAACGATATACAACCACACTAACAGTCAGTCACGTAATCCTCGTGCACCCTCAGCCGTGATACGTCTCATCACCTTTGCCATCCTTGTCAGCGGTTCAATCTTTCCGCAGCAACAAGAGGGCAGTTCAGATTTTATCCACTCACTGACCGGAGTACATGGAGTGGAATTCGGGATGAACAGGCAACAGGTGATGGAAAGGATCAACAAACGTTTCGAGAATCCCCCGGCTTATGAAATCAGCAGACAAGGTTATACACTCGTTGAATTTAGCGGCTTAAAATCGGTGAAAATTAAGAGTAGTAAACTACGTTTCTTCCTGACACCTGAAAGAGGCGTCTTTCAGATCGATGAGGTTTATATCTTAAGATGGGACCTGCAAAAGTCGGACAGCGACAACCTGGATAATCACCGCAGGTGGTTGAATCTGCTGCTGAGAAAACTGCGCCAAGAATACGGAAAAGAGGAATTTCTGGAAACGACAGATCTTGCAAGCAGGTTTAGACAGGAAGATTTTGTAACGGCTACGTGGTCATTTCCAGATGACCGCTGGATACATATCATCTACGAACCCCAGGACTGGAGCGTCTTTCCGGAAATGAACAAGATTCTCGTCAGCTACCGCTACGCGTCAGCCGATCCGAGACCCCGCTGAGCCGGTAGCTTTCTTTAAACATCATCATTACCGAGCTTCCCCAGTAGCTCAAATCGGTAAATTCCTATACTGTGACCATCACGCCAGAACGGTTGCAATGCATAATGCCTCACGGTTCGCACTTCCGACAGCCGGTACCCCTCCTCTCATTTTGGTCTGCCGTAACCCATATAGACATTACCCAGCGCATCTGTTTCACCACTGCATTCGGCACACGGACAGGTGTCCCTCAGAGCCGGCGGCTGGATGTAGCTTTCCCGCCCATCTGACCATCTGATGATGAGCATATCGTTGACGATCTCAAATGTGTCAAGGGAGAGAGAATTAATGCGTTCAGCTCCTTGTTTCGACCATAGGATTCTTTTAAATTCGCCAAGCATTGCCCGCTCCCGCAAGATTGAATTAGGGATTGGGTTCGTAGCTCAGTTGGTCAGAGCGTTGCGCTCACATCGCAAAGGCCGCAGGTTCAAGTCCTGCCGAACCCACTGAAAGGAAGGCCGTGCCGACGAGTCAAGTCGGGACCGAACCTGACAATGAAAGTGAACTTAGAGAGAACAGTCACTCCGATGCCCACCCATAGAGCGGCACGCCGCGGGAAAAACCCTGTAGTTGGGGGTTGTAGGCGGTAACCCATGAGAGGACTTGGATCATGGCTCGCTTCCAAGCCCCTCAAAGTAAGCTGTTATCTGATGCACCATTCAGGTGCATTTTTTTTACGATTGAGGAGAGGTGATGGGAGTTCTTAGTGAACTGATCAAACTTCAAGAGGTTGATTCTGCTCTGATGGAGCTCGAACAACTGAAGGGTAATCTTCCGAGGAAAGTTGAAGAAATGATAGCGAGAATTGATCATCTTGCCGCTTCTATCCAGAGGAGTGAAGAGAGACTGACGGAAATCGACCTCGAAATCAGAAAGATTCAGGGGATGGAATCAGACAGGAAGACCAAAGTAGAAAAGCTGCAGGATCAGCTCTATCTGGTCAAGACCAACCGGGAGTACGACGCCCTGATGGCAGAGATCGACCACCTGAAGAAAGAGATTGATGACGAAGAATTAAGGGAACTTGAACTGAGTGAAGAGCACGACGGACTGGAAGAGCAGTTAAAGCTGGACAAGACCCAGAACGAGGAGACGGCAACCGAGCTGGTAAAGCAGAAAGCTGAACTGGAAAAGACAATTCAAAGCACGGAAAAAGAATACAAGACTCTCACTGTCAAACGTACCGGAATCTTACCGAATATCGACATGCGCCACATGAGGCTTTATGATCGTGTCCGACAAGCAAGAAATGGCGTAGCTGTTGTCCCAGTCACCAACCACTCGTGTGGCGGCTGTCACGCCCACCTCACATCGCAATCTATTGTTGAAATCAGGAGAAGCGAGGGGGTAACTCAATGCAATTCCTGTCAGCGCATGCTCTTCTGGTCCGGGAACTAACTGGCTGTTTTCGATTAAGAATTAATTAACGCTTTTTGAAATCAGAGTTGGTCGGGTGATCGCCTCGATATCGTCAGCGATGTCGGGGAGGAAAGTCCGAACACCGCAGGGCAGGATGCCTCCTAACGGGAGGAGTTCACCAACGGAAGTTGGGGAGCATGGAAAGTGCAACAGAAAGTAGACTACCCCGATCCGCCTGCCGGCGGATCGGGGTAAAGGTGAAACGGTGGTGTAAGAGACCACCAGTTCCGACGGCAACGTCGGGAGCTCGGTAAACCCCATCCGGTGCAAGATCAAATAGAAGAGCATGAGGTAGCCCGCCTCACTACGACTCTCGGGTAGGTTGCGTGATCCCGACCGCGAGGCCGGAACCAGATGAATGATCACCGTCCCGACATCATAGATGTCGGGGTACAGAATTCGGCTTACAGACCAACTCTGATTATTTCTTTTCATGTCAATCTGGAACATTAAATCCCCTGATCAGCAAACCGTTCAAAGACTCCAGAAGGAGTTTAACGCACCTGAGATCATTGCGAAAGTCATGGCCAACCGGGGAATCAATTCCCTGACCGATTCAAAACCTTTTTTCGATCCGTCCCTCGATGACTTGCACGACCCATTCGGTATGCTCAACATGAATACAGCGGCCGAAAATGTCGCTTATCATATGGAAAACCGGAAACCAATCATGATCTTCGGCGACTACGATGTTGACGGTATAACCGGTTCGTCCATGCTCGCTCTGACTCTGAAGACACTGGGAGCGGATGTATCTGTATACATTCCCGATCGTGAAAATGAGGGCTACGGTCTCTCAAAGACTGGTATAGACCACGCTGCTGAGAAAGGAGCAACTCTGATTATTACTTGCGATTGCGGTATTAATGCGGTGGACGAGGTAGACTATGCTAAGGGTCATAATATTGAAGTCATCATCACTGATCACCATACACCGGATCCGCGGCTGCCGGACGCCTTTGCCATTCTCAATCCAAGACAGCACGACTGCGAATACCCGTTCAAAGGGCTGTGTGGAGGCGGCGTAGCATTCAAGCTGGCTTCGGCAGTGGCTGAAGTGCTGGATGAGGATCCCTTCGTTGCTTATCAGCATCTCGATCTGATCACGCTGGGCACCGCAGCGGATATCGTCCCTTTAACAGACGAAAACAGAATCATCACCTATCACGGGCTTAAGCAGCTCAAGGAGACGGACAACCCGGGTCTCAAGGCCTTGCTGGAGACAAGTAACCTGATTGATAAGGAACTCACGGTCGGGCGACTGCTGTTCTGGGTAGCACCGCGCATCAACGCCGCCGGAAGAATGGGTGACGCCAACCGTGCTGTACGGCTGCTCATCACGGAGGATTTTTTCGAAGCGACCCAGCTGGCGCGAGCACTGGACAACGAGAACCGGTCACGACAGGCCGTTCAGCAGACCATCGTCGATGAAGCTATCCTCATGGTAAATAACGAAGTAGATCTGGAAAACGACAAAGCGATTGTGTTATGGAAAGAGGGGTGGCATTCCGGAATTATCGGCATCGTCGCATCCAGAATCAAAGAGGAATTCTGTCGACCGACGGTCATTATCAGCGTGGACGGTGATGAGGGGAAGGGATCTGCGCGCAGCATTCGCGGTTTCGACCTGTACCAGAATCTGGCCAGATGTGCTCGACATCTCATCGGTTTCGGCGGCCACCCTATGGCGGCCGGGCTTACTATATCAGCAGCAAATCTTGAACCGTTCCGGGAAGAATTTCGTAAAATAGCTGACAGTACGCTGTCATACGATGATCTGGTGAACAGACTTGACATTGACGGTGAAATGTTGTTAAATGTAATAGATAAAAGATTCATGGATTTCATTCGGAAACTTTCTCCTTACGGCCCCGGGAATATGAGGCCGGCTTTTGTTTCCACTGAGGTGAAAGTCAGTGGAACTCCCAAACTGGTAGGAAAAGGAAATCATCTCAAGTTCACCGCGCGGCAGAATGGAATATCTTACGATGCCATCGGCTTCAATCTTGCCGAGCACTACCAGCATCTTATTACCGGTAATCCTGTCGATCTTGTATACGTTGTTGAGGAAAATGAGTGGCAAGGAAGAAAAACTATTCAACTGAATGTGAGAGACATTAAACCAACCGGAGTTAATCAATCATGAGACAATCACACATTACTGGGATCGGACACGCTGTACCGGAAAATGTAGTGACGAACGCCGATCTCGAAAAACTGATGGACACTTCAGACCAATGGATCACGGAACGGTCGGGAGTTAAGGAAAGACATCATGTGAGAAGCGACGAAGAGACGGGTGCATCGGACCTGGGCGTTCAGGCAGCGGAGATCGCACTGGAGATGGCCGGCGTCACTCCCGATGATATCGATCTGATCGTATTCGCAACTATTTCATCAGATTACTTCATGCCAGGCAGTGCCGTAATGGTACAGGAAAAGATGGGTATGCAACATATAGGGGCATTTGATGTTCGCGCCGCGTGCTCCGGATTTATTTACGGTTTGAGCATCGCTGACCAATTCATCCGCACCGAGATGCACGATAATGTCTTGCTAATCGGTGCTGAGGTCCAGAGTGTTGCCCTCAAACTCGATACGGAACACCGTGATCTGGCTGTTCTTTTCGGAGACGGCGCTGGAGCAGTTGTTCTTCAGCCCAGCCATGACGATGCTGGAGTACTCTCAACTCACCTCCACTCCGACGGCTCACATCTGAAGGATTTGTGGCTGCCAGCTCCCGGAAGCAAGTATAACCCGTTCAACAGCAAAGAGTTGATCGATAAAGATCTTCACGTCCCCTACATGAACGGCCGTGAAGTTTTTAAAAACGCCGTTGTCCGCTTCCCGGAAGTCATTCATGAAGCGCTCGATCACAACGGTCTCACTCTGAACGACGTGGCTCTGATTATCCCTCATCAGGCCAACTACCGCATCAGTCAGGCTGTGGCAAAGCGACTTGGCGTAGGGATGGACAGAGTCTACAGCAACATCCACAAGTACGGTAACACGACGGCAGCTTCCATCCCCATCGCTATGTCTGAAGCATATGCTGATGGCAAGATTTCGTCGGGCGATATTGTCATTCTGGCGGCATTCGGGTCAGGATTCACCTGGGCATCCGCCGCCATTCGCTGGTGACCCTCTTGAGCGGATAAATTTGTGACCTTGCTCCGCCACCCCTAAATTAATATACAAAGAATTCACGTTCGAAAAGTTAAAGATACCAGTGAGATGAACGACCTTTTCCTGACAGAGGAACAGATAATGCTGAGAGATATGGTGCGTGATTTCGCAGCCAATGAAGTAGCTCCGGTCGCCGAAGAGCTCGACCGCGATTCCCGCTTTCCGGAGGAAATTGTGACCAAGATGGTCGATCTCGGTCTCATGGGCATTCCCATTCCTGAACAGTACGGTGGTGCCGGGATGGATCACGTCGCCTACGCCACTGCAGTGTACGAGATGGGCAAGGTTTGCGCCTCAACAGCCATTACCATAGCAGCCCACACTTCTCTCGGCACAACACCGATCCTGCTTGTAGGAAATGAAGAACAGAAGAAGAAATACCTGCCCCCTCTCGCTTCAGGTGAAACAATTGGTGCCTTCGGGCTGACTGAACCCGAAGCGGGAAGCGATGCCGGTGCAACCAAGACAACGGCAGTTCTCCACGGGAACGAATGGGTAATCAACGGTGGCAAGATTTTCACAACTAATGCCGGTGTTGCGGGAATCCTCACCATAACGGCCGTTGTAATTGAGGATGGTGAGCAGAAAGGGATCGGCGCGTTCATTATCGAAACTGATAATCCGGGTCTCAGGATAGGTCCTGCCGAAAAGAAGATGGGGTGGAAAGCTTCTGATACGCGACAGCTTTTCTTCGAGGACCTGCGTATTGCCAAAGACAATCTTCTCGGATCTCCCAAAGAGGGATTTAAAACATTCCTGAAAACACTGACCGGGGGGCGCATTTCTGTCGGTGCGTTATCGGTAGGAACGGCTGAGGGTGCCTATGAAGCGGCCCTGAAATACTCTCATGAGAGAGAAGCTTTTGGCAAACAGATACATAAGTTCCAGTCGGTAGGTTTTAAGCTGGCGAATATGGCCACAGATATTGAGGCCGCAAAGCTGCTCGTCTACCAGGCCGCGAAAAGATACGACAGAGGAGAAAACACCATCAAAGAAGCTGCCATGGCCAAACTCTTTGCCTCTGAAACAGCTGTGCGGACTACTACAGAGGCGATCCAGGTTTTTGGCGGTTACGGCTATATCAAGGACTATCCGGTAGAACGTTACTTCAGGGATGCCAAAGTGCTCACCATCGGCGAAGGGACCAGTGAGGTTCAAAGGCTCGTCATCTTGCGTGAAATTCTCAAATCGATAGATAAGGGGGCCTCCGCAGCCTGAGCACATTCTTCCCTATGCCTTTACGCAAGAACAAAGAGCAGACTGAAAAGAAAGACCCCAACCGGCAGGCAATCATTAACCGAATACTCATATTCGGCGGACTGACCCTCCTACTGTCACTGTTCTTTAAGGGGGGTAAATCGCTGGAGTACAACTACCAATCAGGAGACATCACCAGAGAGGAGATTGTCGCTGAGTTTAACTTCCCAATTCTAAAGAAAGATGAAGATCTAAAGGCCGATATTGAAGAAGCCTTCTTTAATGAACCTTTCCGCTTCGAAAGGAAAAAGGAGATTGTTGAAGAACAAATTGCGGAAATGAGCGCCTTTATAAGATCTATCAAAGATCTTTCGCGAGGAAGGAAAACCTTGCAAGAGACACGGCAGAGGTTGTGGGAAAAACGGTACGGCGAAGAATATGAAGAAGCTAAGACAAGAGTCTCAACAGATAGTGCCGCTCTGGCAACCATCGAGGAAGACTTTCGCAGTGAGTATCAGTTTGATGTGACAGAGCCGGAGTGGGAAGCGTTTATAGAATTAAGGCAACCGGACGCCACAGAAATCAATCTGGATGAATTCGAGGAATACCTCATCAATATCTGCCGCAACCGGTGGGCCGAGGGAATCCTCGACATCAATAAAACTGAGATCAAAAGTGCCCAGGTTGCAATTGTCTCCGGCGACGTTTCGGAATTGATGGAGATCAATGATTGTAACGATCTTGAACAGGCGTGGACCAAAGCTCGCGTAGAAATAACAGATATTTATCCCGAAGAGGAAAATATTCTCAGGGAGATCGGCTATAAAATTATTGTGGAATTCATGTCACCGAATGTCGTCTTCAACAGAGAGGAGACAGAACGCCGTCAGCAGCTTGCCACAGCAAAAGTTCCACGCTACCAGGGTATCGTTATGGAAAATGAGCGTATTGTGGATGCTAACACGCGTGTGACACCGGAAATCCTGCTAAAGTTGAAATCATATCAATCTGAAATCGATAAAAGAGAGAAGACTCAGAAAGGGATAGCGGTTATCCTGCCGTGGATTGGACGCTTCCTTCTGGTGGGCATCATTCTCTCCTTTTTTCTGGTATTTCTAGGAACCTATCGCCTTGAACTGTTCGAAGATATAAAAATCCTGTTACTTTTCTCGCTTATGTTCTTGATAATGGTGGGCGTATCTTACCTGTTCGTTATCACCTTCGGATTTTCAGAGTATCTTATTCCGTTCACAGTTGCCGCTATGGTCCTTACCGTACTGTTCGACGGCCGGATCGCCGCAATGTTTTCCGTCAGTCTCGCCGTCCTCGTGGCGTTCCTTATCGGTAGTAAACTCGATTATGCTGTCGTCTCACTATTTACCACTATGAGTGCTATTCTTGCTGTGCGCAAACTGCGTACGAGGGCCCAACTGTTCTCAGCTATTCTCTATATTGTCAGCGCCGGTATTGTAGCTCTCCTGACTCTCGGTATTCTGAAGCGGATCGACTGGACTACCACGGGTAATGATATCCTCTTTATTCTCATCAGTGGAATTCTGGCGCCGTTTATCACATACGGCCTCAGTGCTCTTTTTGAGATATTATTCGATGTCACATCTGATCTGACGCTGCTTGAATTAACAGACTTCAACCATCCGCTGCTCAAGAAATTGTCACAAGAGGCAAACGGCACTTTCAACCACTCCGTGGTGGTAGGAAACCTGGCGGAGTCGTGTGCGGCTGCCGTGGGCGCAAATGCACTTCTTTGCCGCGTTGGCGCTTACTATCACGATATCGGTAAATTGTCAAGACCTGAGTACTATATTGAAAATCAGTTCAGCGGTGTAAACCGGCATGACGAAATTTCCCCCTCCCTCTCAGCCCGTATCATCGCCAGTCACGTCAAGGAGGGTCTAAAGCTTTCCAAAGAATACAGCCTCCCTTCTGCAGTGAGCGACTTTATTCCCATGCACCACGGCACCTCACGGATGGAATATTTCTACCAGAAAGCTCTCAAACAGGCCGAAAAAGATTCTACAACGGTAAACGAGACTGACTTTCGTTATTCAGGCCCCAGACCAAACACCAGAGAGACGGGCATCCTGATGATTTGCGAATCGGTGGAAGCAGCAACACGTTCGCTGAAGAATCCTGATCTGAATAAGATCGAAGCCATGGTGGACAAGATCACTGAGGAGAAGCTCAAAGAAGGTCAGCTGGATGAGTGTCCCCTCACCATGAAAGACCTCGCTAAGATTAAAGGGGACGTCCGCGGTGTGGACGGCATGCTCCCAGTTATCAGAGGCATTTACCACCTCAGAATAGAATACCCCGGCCAGACAGTTTCCTCTTCGAAATCAGACGGTCAATGACCAGCGTCAAAACAGAGGTAGTAAACACGGACCTCTCTCCCGATGCTGAAACCGTCTCAGACCTGGTAACATCCATTCTTGCAGATGGCGGTGTTCAGCTGGGCGATGTTACCGTTATTTTCGGCGGTGATGGTATGCTTCACTCCCTCAAGCGACAGTTCTTCCACAAAGACGAGTACACCGATGTGATCGCTTTCAGGCTGGACGCGTCCCCGGACGAACAGTTTGAAGGAGAAATTTACATCAGTGTGGAAAGAGCGGCAGAGAACGCGGGCATCTTCGGCGTTTCACTAGCCAATGAACTGGGACGACTCATCTGCCACGGAGCACTTCACCTGTTGGGATACAATGACGATTCAGACGAGAGAAAGACCGAAATGAGAGAGTTCGAGAACAGGTATCTTTCACAGTTTTCGGTTGACAGGTTCCTTTCGTGACTATTCTTCTCGAAGTCGGAATCTTCATTCTTATGTTGATGCTATCGGCCTTTTTTTCCGGCGCCGAAGCGGCCTTCTTTTCACTTAAAAAATCACACCTGACCGATTCCAAACAGCACAAAAGAATACTCAGACTTCTGCATCAGCCGCGACGCCTGCTGATAACAATCTTGACGGGGAATACCCTTGTCAATACGTCCATGGCATTTTTTGCAGCCCTTATCACCGCTGATATCGCCACGAAGGCCGGCGCCAACATCGCGCTACTACTCCTGTTGGAATCGATCATTGTCAGCGTCACTATACTGCTCGTAAGCGAGATTACACCGAAGATTCTGGCCATCCGCAATTCGGAACAGTTCAGCATTCGCGTGGCGGCACCTGTCAGGATTATCAGTATCATACTCTATCCTATCGCCCACCTGCTCTACAGCCTAACGTACGTTGTGAGCAAACTGATGCGCTGGAGAAAAGAAGAGTTGTTTGACTCTGAGGAAGAGCTGAGAACACTGGCAGATCTCGGCGCCGACAGGGGTACCCTGAAACATCATGAGAGTGAAATGATTAAGTCTGTATTCGACTACGGGGAGACAGCCGTGCGGGAAATCATGGTGCCGCGGACAGATATTGTGGCGATGGAGAAACGGACTTCCCTTAACGACGCACTGAAAGTCATTCGTCAGTCGAGATTCTCCAAGTTTCCCGTTTACGATGAATCACTGGACAGAATAGAAGGAATTCTCTATGCCAAGGATATGCTGCCCTATCTGAATGGACAGAGGAACAGCAAGGAGCTGTCGGACATCAGCCGGGAGCCCTTCTTTGTTCCGGAGTCGAAGCAGATTGATGAACTGCTGCGAGACTTTCAGCGGCAGCGGCAGACCATCGCCATAGTGGTGGACGAATACGGAGGCACCGCAGGGCTGGCCACGCTAGAGGATATTGTAGAGGAAGTGGTGGGTGAAATCCGGGACGAATTTGATCAAGAGGTACCACTTGTAACCAAAACCGGTACCCATCAGTGGCTGGTGGAAGCAAAAATTCCAATCAACGATCTGGAAGATGTTATTCCGGTCTCATTCCCTGACGACCGGGAATATGATACCCTTGGCGGATTTCTGCTGGACCATTTCGGCGATATACCTTCTGCCGCAAGTCAAACGGAGTACCAAGGGTTCCGATTCGAGATTAGAAATTTGTCAGAAAATCGTATTGTTAAAGTTTTGGTGTCCAGAATAGAGGAGGAAGATGAGCAAGAATAAGGAATTCGATGAGCTTGTAACCATTGTGGAAAAACTGCGGGGAGAGGACGGTTGTCCGTGGGATAAAGAACAGACGCACGCTTCCCTACTACCGTTCTTCCTTGAGGAAGCCTACGAAGTGATAGAGACCGTTGACCAGAAGGACTGGCATACGCTCGCCGAAGAATTGGGCGATATTCTACTGCATGTCGTCTTCCAGGCAAATATTGCAGAGCAGAACGACGAGTTCACTCTGCAACGGGTCATCAGTGGTATCAATGAAAAACTCGTCAATAGACACCCCCACGTCTTCGGCGACAAGGAGGCTGACGGTGCCTTCAACGCCAAGCAGAACTGGGAAGCGGCCAAGCAGGAAGAGAAGGGGCGCGAATCGAGGTTGGATGGTGTCCCCGTCACACTCCCTGCCCTCATCAGAGCTCAGCGATTACAGCAAAAGGCCGCCTACGTTGGCTTTGACTGGGAAGAGACGGACCAGGTGTGGAACAAGGTGCACGAAGAGATGGAAGAGTTGAAAAATGCAGAATCAGCTGGAGCGATAAAGCATATGGAAGAAGAAGTAGGCGATCTCTTTTTTGCTCTCGTCAACCTGTGTCGGTTCCTCGACATCTCAGCTGAGGACGCTCTGAGAAAAGGAAATCAGAAATTCACTAAACGGTTTCAGGCGGTGGAGAAAGAGTTAAGACGACGAGGGAAAAAACTGGAAGAAACTGAT
>MDSZ01189065.1_pt1 | contig 20486 bp, 14 predicted proteins | sample 811201 | NCBI WGS metagenome assembly MDSZ01 (sample SAMN05326647, study PRJNA326480) | marine metagenome | isolation source: seawater | place: Indian Ocean: North | collected 2010 | reverse complement strand
TGGTGACGTCGACATCATCATCATCATCATCATCATCATCATCATCATCATCATCATCATCATCATCATCATCATCATCATCGTCATCATCATCGTCATCGTCATCGCACGACCTCAAACTCTTGTTCGACGGCGAGTGTCCTCTTTGCGTGAAAGAGGTGAACTTCTTGAAATCCAGAAACGAGAAAGGGTCGATTCGTTTCGTCGATTTAGCGGACCCGAAGTACTCCGCGGCGGAGAATAACGGCATCGATTACGAAACCGGAATGGCAACTATTCATGGCATATATAAAGGGGAGACTCTCACCGGCGTGGAGGTATTCGAGAAGGCATACTCGTGCGTCGGATTAGGATGGGTGTACTCGTTTACGAAAATTCCAGTGTTGCTGACGGCTGCGAATAAGGTGTACGACGTGTGGGCGAAATATCGGTTGGAAATCACAGGACGACCGAGCTTAGGAGACGTGTTGAAGGCGAGAAAAATGCGCGCGGAACAGAAGACGTGCGAGGAGGCGACGGAAGGGGAGTGTTCGATGTAGATATATAGATCTGCGCTGTATATTATATATAACATATGCTATTTTAAGTTTACGCCGCTTCGTTTGCTGCTGCTTCTTTCGCCGCTTTCGCGGCCGCTTTTGCTGCCTTCTCCGCTGCTTTCTTCTCCGCCGCCGCTTTGATTTTCGCCGCTTTCTTCAATGCCGATTTCGAGCCTTCTGTGGGAGCGTCTTTTTGCATTCTCGCTTTACGTATTTTCAACCAATCTTCACTTTTCGGCGCTCCAATCGCGCACCCTTCCTCGTTTTCCGTCGCGCCTTCTAACTGCAATTTTTGTTCCAACGCTTTACACAAGTCGTCGGAATCGCTAGTACTCGCCTTCTTTTCCCACTTACAAAACTCCCTCTCCTCGTACTCTCGAAACAAATCTAAAAACACTTTCGGTTTCTTTTGCGAGTTAAAATACAAATCTAAAACCTCATCCGTAACTAACGCCCTCCTTTTCTGATGTTGCTCCACCATTGGCGTCAATACATCCACCAAAATCTGTTTAATCTCTCCGGTTAACATTTCGCCGCTTCCGTACTTTTCTCCAATCTCTTTTAATTTCTCGTCATCCTCTAAGAAGAAATTCAGCCACTTCCAAGGCACATCCACGTCTAAATTCGCCCCTTTCTCTCTCTGTTCCTCAACTGTCGCGCCTCCACCACTAAACGCGTGTTTGTTAATCTTACTCTTAATCTCTTTCGCGGTATCCGTGACGTAAATGGCGCTCGTCGGATCGCTCGCAGACATCTTCCCGCTCTCGCCTTTTAACGCCGGGAAAAACCGACTTTCTACCAAGGCGGGTTTATACCCACCAATTCTATGCGCCACGTCTCTCGTCATTCTAAAATACGGATCCTGGTCAATCGCGCACGGAATCAAACATTTCAACGATTTTTTGTTCATCCCAAACATGTGCGGAAAGCAATCCGGGAAACTCGGCGCCGCTTGTACCGGAGGAAACCCAATCTGCCCGATGTTCGAATCCCCGGTAAAGCCAAATATCCCTTTCGCTTGATTAAACGTCACACATTTGGCAATCTTCATCATGTTCGTGTAAAAGCTCGGACACATGTAACTCGCGTCGGCGAATATAAACGTCGTCTCCGGATTAAATCCGCACGCGACGATATCCTTCGCATTCTCCTTCGCCAATCTTCGGCAATCTTCCAACTGTAAATCTTTCCAGAGAAATTTCTCGTCATCCGTCAACTGAATGACTAGCGGGACTTTGAACGCATCTTGTAACCATTTCGTGAATTGGAACGGCACCAAGTGTCCGAGGTGTAAGCTTTCGCTCGAAGGCCCTCTTCCCGTGTACAGATAAAATTTTTCTCCTTTCTCGTACGCGGTGACGATTTCATCCAGCTCTCGGTGCGCGAAGAACAAGCCTCGTCGCAAGAACGGATGCGCCTTCGTATTTGTGCACTTTTCGATGCGTTCGATCAACCGTTCGTCGATTTCCGCGCATCCGAATTCTTTCACCAGTTTCTGGTAATCGATTTTCCCATCGGCGCCGGCGGAGACGTCCCACGGCGTGACGACTTGCTCTTCGTCCTTTTCTTCTTCTTCTTCTTCTTCTTCTGCGCGCTCCGTCGTCATCCCGTCGCGTCTTCGAGTGCCACCACGCCCGTCGTGCTCTCGTCGTCGTCGTCGCCCGTGGGGGTGAACGCTGTCGTCGTCTCTTTTCGGGTGTTGTCAAAGTTTGGTCGAAAGCGCAAAGGCGACGATGATGATGATGCGTGTGGGGTGATGCCGATTTGAGATATACTCTGTCTCGTCTCTCTCTCTCTTTCTTTCAAAGTAATTTAATAAGGAGAGAAAGAGAGCAAAAGTCTTCTCCTCCTCCTCCTCCTCCCTTTTATAATAGATTATTTTATCACAGTATTAAATTTGGACGCACTTTTTTTGTTTTTTTTTTGTTTGGGAAGAGAAGACAGAAGAAGAGAGAAGTGGGAAAAAATAGAAAAAAATAATAAAATTTTGTCGCATATAATAAAGCAGAGGAGAAGAAGAAGGAGTAGGAGGAGGAGTGTTGTGGCACATCAAAATCGACAAAAAGGAAGAAGAAGAGAGGAGTCCTCTACTGCAAAAAAAAAAATGACGTCGTTGCTGTTGAAGCGCGTCATGGGCTCCGCGATCGCGAGCGTCTCCGGTCGCGCTCTGCCGCCGCGCGCGAAACCTCCGACGAAATCGCAAACCCGCGTCGGCGTGGTGTCGTCGGCGAAGATGCAAAAAACGGTCGCCGTCGTCGTCGAGCGATTGGTGAAGCATCCGAGGTGGAAGAAATACGTGAAGAAAAGAAAGAAGTACAAGATGCACCACGAACCGAACTACCCGGGGAACGAGACGAATTGGTTGCGACCCGGGGACGTGGTGAAAATGGTGAGCACGCGACCGAAAGCGAAGACGGTGTTTTGGGAACTGCACAGCAGCGCCGGAGGCTTGGTCAAGAAAGCGAGGGTCTTCGACTCGGACGTGGTGAACGAGAAAGTGAGAGAAAGGAAACTGGAGGAGAGAGCGGCGAGGAAGAATGCAGAGAGAGGGTTCGCGGGAGGAGGGTTCGCGAAGGAGGAGGAGGAGGAGTGAACGGTGGACCCCCGACGGACGCTTTCCCGGGTGTAGCCGTCGTAGCAGAGAGATCTCTTTAGTCTGCGAGTAGTGACGACGTGATGTCGAGGAATAGTGTAGAGCGATGATGATGATGATGATGATGATGATGACAGGAGTAGAGCGTGTCCCCACAAACAAACGACCCCTTTTTGATTCACGTTTCACACCGCGACATAGACGACGGGAAGAAAACACCTATCACCCGGTACGACGTTCTCTTTCTTTTTCGCTCGAACACAAACACGAGAGCGACTTCGCCTCGCCACGCTTTTATCGACGACACAAACGCGACGAACGACGACGACGACGACGACGACGACGACGACGACGACGCGTTTGATGATGATGATCGATCGTGACACGAGGAGCCCCTACGTTTTTTTCCCCTCGTGTGCGAAGGAATAAAATTGTAAAGAGATGACGACGATGATCGGAGATGGTCTCCGTCGTTTTCGATTCTCACGATACCCTTTACGTGGGGACATCGGGGGAAGCACGCGCGTGCTTTTGTATTCACCACGAGATGCTCTCTTTTACAGTTCAAGATGAGCCGAAACATAGTCGTGAAGAGCATAAAGACGGGGTTCTCAGCTGAATTACCAACGGACATGGACAACCCCGGGTATTGGTTTGACGACAGCAAAGTTGGTTTGGAAAGGGTTGGACGGTATATCAGCAAGCAGGAGTGGCAGGAGCTCGCGCATGGTGCAAACGCGGCGTACAAGACACACGCAGCGACCAGTAACGGCTTTGTCATGAAACTTCTTTTCGGCACATTTGGCATCTGTTTCTGCCCACTCATGTGCTATGGCTGTTTCGTGGACGTGGAGGGTAACGTGAACGCTGACATCGAAAAGCTACCTGTCGCGCAAAAGCTCAAGGGGCGCGGTATCACTTTACATTTTCGTCCCAAGAGAGGCAAATTTGATATGGGTGGGATGGATTGCGCGATTTCGGCGAAAACACCGGCTTTACCACCAGTGTCGGATACGAAATGACGAGTTCACACCCGAATACTATTTTGACACAAACGCTAGGAATAGGAAACCCAGTTGGAATAATAACTGACAACGTCGGCTCTTTCGCTCATAGAAATCGGCACTAAAGCGACAATCAAAGCGTTCTCTTCGTCCCACTCTTCTCGTTCTATGACGCCAACTTTGCGGAATTCTCCTATCAGCTTACCGCTTTCGCTGAAAGGAACGCGCAGTTCGACTCTTCGCAACATTTTCTCCGCCAAGACAGATTCTAAGCCTTTGCGCAAGTCGTTTAAGCCTTCGCCAGTTCGAGCGGAGACGATGAACACTTTATTACTTTTGTTCTTCGACGAGTTGATTCTCTTCGCGGCTTCTTCGACGTCTTGTCTTTGGTCTTCGGATAAGTTATCTAGTTTGTTCCAAACAGAAATTTGGCTTGGCATCTCAAATGTGGACGATCCATCTTTCTCGCTTCGTTCGCGAAGCAAAACTTCCAAGGTTTCATCCACCGCTGCCATTTGTGCCGTGGCTAATTCGCTCGAAATATCGATGACATGTAAGACTAAATTTGCCTCCGCGACTTCCTCTAAAGTCGCTCGAAAAGCAGCCACGAGTTGCGTCGGTAACTTTTGAATAAATCCAACCGTATCGACGATGCGACAGTTCCCGCCAGACGGCAAGTTTAATCGACGCGTGAGCGGATCGAGCGTGTGAAAGAGTTCGTCTTGAACCCGCGCGTGGTCGTCGCCACACAAAGCATTCATTAAGCTCGACTTTCCGGCGTTTGTGTATCCAGCTAAAGCGATGGTCGGTGCGATTGGTGCTCCATCCTTATCTCTGTTTTGATCTCTTCTTTGATCCCGAGACGTTTTCACTGCGCGTAATTTTTTCCTCAACTGCGAGATTTTGTCCTTCAACAAACGCTTATCGATTTCAATTTGCTTCTCGCCCATACCTTTCACGTTACCACTCCCGGATTGTCGCTCCAGATGCGTCCACAACTTGGTGATTCTCGGTAACTGGTACTCCAATTGGCCGATTTCTACTTGCATGGCGCCTTCGGCAGTTCTTGCGCGTTGCGAAAAAATGTCCAAAATCAAAGCCGTTCGATCGCACACGCGAAGCTTATCACCCAGGGCTTTTTCGATGTTCACGCCTTGTTTTGGTGTTAACTCGTCGTCGAAAACGACTAAATCGGCAAACTGTTTGCGCTTAAACTTGAATATTTCGTCGTCCTCGTCGTCCTCGTCGTAGTTCTTGTAATACATTTCAAAAGAACTTCCAGTGCTCTCTTCTTCTTCTTCCTCTTCCTCCCACACGTCATCGCCGTCTTCGCTCTCGTCCCAATCAAAACTCTCTTCATTTTCATCGTTTCCTATTTCATCATCTTCTTCTCGATTCAACTTCATCTTCTTCCCTTCCACGTCCGGACTCTCTACGCCGCACACCTCTCTCAATTCGCTTATTTTTCCTTTCCCTAAAAACGTTCTGGCGTTTGGTGTTCGCAAATTCTGCGTCACTCGACCAACCACCACCAAGCCAGCCGCATCACACAACCGTTCCAACTCGCTCATAGAATCGTCTACAGAGAACGTCGCGTTCGCATTCTTCTCACTTTTCTTCTCGCCTTTCTTTCCCATGCCGACGACGACGCACCGCTGCGGTTGCATCCGAGTCTCCCAGTAATCCTGAGAATCGTCGTCCTTTTTCTTCTCGTACGACGATTCGCGCGACTCGTCGTATCTGCGCGCGAATGACGACGCCATCGACACAGCGTCTTTCGTGGCGCTCTTCGCGTGCGCGCCGCACTCTCTTTCGATTATCTCTTCCCAAGTCAAATTTTCGTACTCCACCTCTTTCTCGTGCATCACGCTCCTTCGACCCGTCGTCGTCGTCGTCGTCGTCGTCGCCGCCAACGACGATTCCGCCACGCCTCCTCTCGCGCGCCTCTCGTCGTCGTCGTCGTCGTCATCATCCTTCTCGCGCTCGCGTTCGCTCCTCCTCGTCCACGCCTTGGACGACTCGAAAGCGCTGTGTGGGTCCATCGAATACCGTCGCTTTGACGACGACGAATTATTATTGGCGACCACCGTCATCGTTTCCGTCGTCGAAGTCATCCTTCTTCGCCTCCTCCTCCTCGAAAGACGTCGACGACACAAAGGACGACGACGACGACCACCACCACCACCACCCGACATCGTCGAAGTCGTCGTCGTCCTCCGTGCTCCCGCCGCCAAAAACGCCGTCATCTCGTTTCTTCTTCTTCTTCCGTCGTCGTCGTCGTCGTCGGTCGTAGGGGTGTAAAAGTGCACCAAGAGAAAGAAAAAAGTGACACGTTTTGATGCGTGTGTGTGATGTAAAAAGTGCTTCGAAGACTACTAAATAATTTCACAGTGATGAAAAGGAGGGAGAGAAATAATTTGTTGGGAGGGAATTGTATTCTTCTTGTGTTCAAATTTTTCTCTCCATCATCGAAGGGGTCCATGATGAATCTCGTTGTTGCCAATTTTTTGTATCATTTTTTTTAGGCCAATTGTTTTTTCTCCACAATTTTTTTCCTTCTTCAATTCGGAATCCAATCAATTATATAACACCAAAGGCGTAGTACACACACCATGTCGTCGTCGTCGTCGTCGAGAAGGACGAAAACGAAGGCAAGAAGAAGAAGAAGAAGAAGAAGAAGAAGAAGAAGAAGTCTGTTGTTGTTCGTCGCGCCGCTGCTCGTCTTTGCCGTCGCATTATTAGTATTATTATTCGTCGTAGGCACCGAGGCGTCAAAATCGTCGTCTTGGTCATCATTCTGGACGCGTAAAAATACCGACGACGACGACGACGACGACGACGACGCGAAAGGCTTTGCGTCCATCAAAATCGAAGAAGAAGAATCGTTTTGGAAACAGGCGAAAAACACGACCCCGGAAGTGCTCCTCCGCTCGGAGCTCTCGTGCGACGCGTGCGTGGCGACGAGCGTTCAGATCTTTGGACAGATACGACACAGAGTCGAGGCGCACGAAAGAGCGAAGACATCTTTGGGAGAAGGGGGGGGCCCAGAGTCGGGGAGAAAAGAAGAATTCGGGAATCTGAAGAGCGAATCTCTCTTCGCGCGACCGGATATCGCGTGCAAGACGAGGTTTCAGAACCGACTGAAATACAGTTTGAAACCACTGAAAGAAGAAGGAGGAGAAGAAAAGTTACACTTAGCCGGTCCCGGGTTCGATCACATGAGGAACAACCCACGGAATACGTTGTTTCGGAAAGACGTCGAACGCGTTTTGTACGAGTTGTGCGAGAAGAGTTTACGAGAACACGACGCGATTGAGACGTATAAGAAAGCAGTCAAAGAAGGCATCTCAAAACTGCCAGAAGGAGAACAAGCGAGGAATACTAACAACGCCGTTTTGATGTCGTTCGTGACGCAAATGTGTTTTTTCCCTGGACCGAATAATGTAGACGACGTCGAGAACGCCTCGAGCGAGGAGAAGAGACAAGCGGAAGAATGGTCGAAGAAGCAGACGCAGTATTGTAAAGGCGAAAGAAGAGAGGAACGGGTACAAAATTTTAGTGATCATTCTCTGCGCGCGTCGAATATTTTAGAAGAAGTCAAAAGAAAAGCGTTGACGGACGCGTTGGAGAACGCCATCGATGAAACCACGGGGAAATCGAATTTGCAAGTGGCCAAGAGGATGTGCTTGTCCGGAAAGTTGAAAGAGACGACGTGTTCGTTCGTTCGATTAGAATTTGCAAACGCGGTGCCTAAATTAGTCGCACAGTTACAAAATATCACCGAAAACCAAAAAAAGTTAGAGTACGAGATGTCGCAAATAGACGAGGGCGAGAATTTTGATTACGACGACGAGGATTACGACGGCGACGGCGACTTTGCCGAACGGTTCTTAGAGGCGAAGAAAACGAGGTTGGACACGAATTTTAATTACACGTTCAAAATGGCCACGACAGCGTGTGCTTCATGGTTGGAGATGGAACCAAACTCGGCGTATGGGACGCACAACAGCGCAACCGTTCGTCGTTACGGGAAGGATGAAAACGCGATAGAAGACGCGATAGACATTGCAAAGAAAGCGATCGATTTGCACGCGACAAACGAGGACAAGATGGAAGGGTACAAGTTTATAAGCGAAGCGAATCACGCATTGGGTAGATACGACGAGGCGATGAAGTACGCGCAAATGGCGAAAGATGTTATCGACGTCCTTTCACCGGAGAGAGCGTCTGCGTACCGTTTATTGGCGAGCGTACACGTGGCGAGAACCTTTCAGGAGATGGCCACTGGGGAAATCTTAACTAAAGCCGCGCGCATTGAGAAAGAGGAAATCGATTACCGAGAGAAAGAAAGCGGTTCCTCCAAAGCGTTGACGAACGAAGAACTGGACTTGAAAAGACACGCGTCGAATCTGCACGACGAGTTAAAGGAAAACTTAGAAGCCGCTGCTACAATGCTCGAGGACGTGATCTGGGAAGACCCACGACGCGAACATCTCATCAACATGGGCATTGCTTTGTACCTCCTCGAAGCGGCCAACGACAACGCGTTGGGTCGCTTTACTAAGCCGCAACACGACGCGTTAACGGAAGCGAAAAAGCTCTGCCTATTAAAACCTGAACACATGGAAGACCACGAGATAAAGTTGTGTCGAGACGTCCTCGTTCTCACCGGTCGCAAACTTTTAAAAGAAAAGCTCTACGCCTTGGCGGGCGACGCGTTACACATGGCGTTAATTTACGACGAAGAAAATTCCGTAACGTGGGCCGACGTCGGGTTCTCGCAGTTCGCCATTGGAAAGCTCGAAATCGCGAAAATGTGTTTCGATAACGCGAAAAAGTACGACCCGGATAACTTCGTCTTACCCGAAGACGTTCGCGCCGCGCTCGAGGACGTCGGCGAAAACGAACTCTTGCGAACGCGCGACGAAAAAAGGGGTACCGCGAAGGCAAAGAAAGAGGAAGAACAAAAAGAGCGCGAAGAAGAAGGAGAAAAGGATTTCGAAGGCCAGGAACGCGCAGAGGAGGAGGAGAGTAGCACGAGTAGCACGAGTAGCAGCAGGAGCAGTCCTCGTTCCGGACGCGCAGAGTTGTAGGAGCGTCGCGCGTATTTGCATGCCCACAATTATTCAAGACCCCCCCCCTCGATTTTTGTTCTTTTTTTCGCTGGAGTAAAAAAAAAGACTCGTGGTTACGACCTCAAAAGAATCTCTGCACAAAAATTCCTCAGGAGGAAAGCGCTGCTCGGAAAAACAGAGCGCTCTTGTGCACCCTTTTTGGACGACGACGACGACCTCTCTTTTTTTTGGGTTGTTTTTGTCGTCTGCTTTACGTCGTTGTCATCCGCGCGATTTTGGTTTTCTTTAGCGAGAAGGAAGGAAAGATTTGCTCGTTGTTTTGTTCAACGGCATTTTAAACACGACGGAACGACGGGATCCCCCCAAAATGGGCCGTCCCTCGGCGTCGGTCTCGTCGCCGGCGAAGCCGACTTTGACTTTTGCGAACAAAAGAAACGGCGGAGACGCTTCGACGAAAGGAGGCCACTCTTTCGTCGGGGGGAAAGAAGACGTAAAAGAGGCGGCGGCGGTTTTCGGAGGAGGAGGTCCAATCACGGTGGCCGTCTTGTTGCTGCTCAACGGCGATCTGGAATCGCCGACGCTGCCGAGAGAGATGCGGTTGCAAGACTTACCATCATCGGAAGAGGAAAATTTAGGCACCCGAAGAGAAGAAGACGGAGACCGAGACGAAGACCACCGAGATAAAGATAAAGAAGGAAAGAGAAAGCGCGCGTCTCTCAGCCTCGAGGAACGGTTACGCGACGTCCCAGAGGAGAAAACGATCGTCATCGGACGAAACAACACGAACACGTACGTGTTAGACGTTCCGGATTTACCGTACCTCTTGTCGCGAACGCACGCCAAATGCGTCAGCGCGGGCGACGAGCACTTCATTTACGATTTTAAGACGACCAATGGAACGTACATCAATGGGAAGATCATCGAGAAGCAAAAGTTCGTGAAGTTGATGCACGGCGATATTGTCTCGTTTGGCGGGCCGGCGAATGTTTTGAGAAACGAGAAATCGATGAAGAATCCGTTTCGATTTCGGTATTTGAGGACGAAGGTGGCGAGAGACTTCGAGACGGGTTCGAGGGCGTTTCAGCAACAGACACAACGCGAATTATTACGACAGAACACGAATAACAATGCGAGCGAAGTATCAGGAGCAGCAGTTAGGAAAAGAGATCACGGGGTAGCCGGAAACGCCAACGCCGCCGCCGCAAGAGCAGGAGGCAATGTTGGACCAAGTGGTGCGAAAAAGTTGAAAATGTCCACGTTTCCTCTCGTCGGTAAAGGCGTGGATGCACAACCTTTGACTTTAGGTGGCGGGTATGACGACGAATTTGTCCCAATTTTCTCGCAAGGTCCGAGTCAAGAAATTGACGACTACGGAACGATTGTGCACAGTCAAAACATCGATGGCAGTGTTGACCACGAGAAGATACGAGAGACGTTCGAGGAAGGTTTGCTGAAACTGTTTGAAGCGCGAGGCGGAGAGTTTGCGCAGAAATTTAACAGCGCTTTCATGAACATTCCGATTGAAAAAGAGAAAAATAAAGTAGTAGCTAAAGACGTAGATAAAGGTGCTGTCGTCGTTGACGACGATGCTGGCACATCAGGAGAGAAAAAAGTAGGAGATGATGCGAAGATGGAATCGGCAGACGAGTCTCCAGAGGACGATTCGCAAACAAAGAACAAGAAAAAAAAGAGCGCAAAAACGGCGGTCACTGCGAACGACGACGACGACTTCACGCATCAAGTTGGAAGCGATAATATCAGCGACGGAAGCAACGAAGAGCACGAGATGGAGACAGCAGACCACAAGAAGAGAAATGATCTTGACGTACAATTGATGGCTAAACTTTCGCGCGCGTGCGCGAATCGAATTGTGCCATTCGAGGATGCGCAGCACGAAATGCCGCCGTGGATTGAGCACGAATTGCGTTGCCCAATCTGTCGCGAATTTCTCGTGCGTCCACATTGCATCCAAGGTTGCGGTCACGTATTTTGCTTCGGGTGTATCTATCCGTGGTTGGCGAAAAGCAAACCGTGTCCGCTCTGTCGCCATAAACCGGCGGTGTGCTTACCTCCAAAAATAGACAGCATGGAAGCGGCACGTTCGTTCGAAATGATCGGACCGAAATCATACAAGGTGAAAAACCAACTAACACCGTGTCACGTCCACGATAAATTGCTCAAAATGTACGTCTTGAAGTGGCTCACGCCGGCACAAAAGTTGAAACGTTTGAATTTTGAAGAGGAAGGCAAACGCGTGGAAAGATTGTTGGAGAAGGGCGAGTTAAAACGCATTAAAGAAGAGTTTGAGGCTGGAATACCTCCTAATGAACTCGAAGTCCCGGGAGGCGGAGTAGGAGCAAACGATGCGATGAATGAATTGGGTTTACGCGCAGCTTTTTTACGCGCGTACCACATGGAACGTGCAGCGCAACATCTCAATCTCGAACGAAGAAACAGCGCTGCTGCTGCAGCTCGAGAAAATGATGCTGCCAATAACAATACCGTTTCCCAAGAGCGTAGCGCTGTTCGTATGCAATTTGAAGCCGCGCGCTTACCTCCCGAAGAAGACATTCAACGCGATGACTCGAACCGCTCGCAAGAAGAAGAACAAGAACAAGAAGAAAGAGAGGAGGAGGAGGTAGAAGATGCCATGCTCCAAAGAGCGCAAGAAACCGCCACCGCGGCTCGCGAAGCTGCCCGGAAGAAAACAAACGAGGAGTGAATAGGAGACTAGATTAGAGAAGACGTAGACATAGATGGAGAAGTGAAGAGGAGAATTTCCCATCGTTTTTGTGTAACTATTCTTTTACGTACGGAGAACTTCTGCCGCTCTCGTCTTTATTATCGCGAGCGAGCTGGGGCTGCTCCACAAAGAACAACAATTTCCCAGACGAAGAACTTTAAACTCGAAAACAAAACGCCGATGACTGAAAAATTCAGATCCAGCCCTTTTTTCCAACCTCGTTTTGGGCATTTTCGTCATTCACAAACGCGCCAAATAACGAGGATAAACAATGGGTACGTCTTCTCTCTTCTCGTGGTCTCTGGGAGCGATTCGCGCGATTGGTTGGCGATAGTTCGCGCGAATCGATGACGCGCGCGATGATTATAGCGTCGCGTCATCGGTTTCCGCGCGCGAATCCGACGCGTCAAAGAAGCCCGCAAGCCCTCCCTCTCTCTCTCTCACAAAATTTCGCGGAAATGAGAGTGGAGTTGTGGTTGACTCGCGAGGACAGATGCGCGCGATGCGTCGGGCGAAATGAATGCGCGCACGTTTGTTTCGCGCGTTGACCTCGTTTTTCGGATGTGCACGAGTTCGCGTGCATGTGGTTCGAGTCGTGATTGCATCTCTTTTCTTCTCTCAACCATTGCGTGTGTGTTTGTGTTCTCGGAACCTTTTCGGTGTGCTTACCCCAAACTCTTCTCTTCTTCTTTCCACGAATAAACAGGTAAAACGAGAGGTTTAGGGGCCGGCCGTAAGCTTAAATTGCACCGTCGCGAGCAAAGATGGGCGGACAAAGATTATAACAAAGCCAACTTGGGTTCCGAATGGAAGAAGCCATTCGCCGGTTGCTCGCACTCCAAAGGCATCGTCTTGGAAAAGATTGGTATCGAAGCGAAACAGCCAAACTCGGCTATTCGTAAGTGCGTTCGCGTGCAGCTCATCAAGAACGGTAAGAAGGTTGCGTGCTTCGTCCCGAGAGACGGTTGTTTGAATTTTGTCGATGAAAACGACGAAGTTTTGGTGTCTGGTTTTGGCAGAAAGGGTCACGCCGTCGGGGATATCCCGGGCGTTCGCTTCAAGGTTGTGAAGGTTTCCGGGGTTGCTTTGAGTGCGTTGTTCCGCGAAAAGAAGGAAAAACCGCGTTCTTAATTTTGTAGAGAGACAGAGATTTAGATAAATGTTTAATCGATAAACTTAATATAATTTAGTAGCGTAAATCCAAGAACAAAACGGTAGTTTATGCCTCTTGTCTCGCCCCCTGTTTACTTTTGTAAATATAGTTACGTGTGGTACGGTAGGTATTTTGTTACAATATTACATTCTTTGATGCATGCTGTTGCTTATTTTGTTTGTTCTATGTATGTATATCAGTCAATCATGCGATCCTCCTCTTTTTGCGTTCCACGCTCTCTCGCTTTCTTCAAAATCTCCGTGATTGTTTCGACTTGTTCGTTGTTCATTTTCACCGAACGATCTTTGTTCACCTCTATGAGCATAGCGCTCATATTATCTTCTAATCTCTTGCTCTCTACTCTATCGAACAAATTCTGCAAACATGCGTCGTACGTGGGTGCAAATCTGTCGACAAAATCTATCACTTGCGCGTCCGTTAACCCGCCGTTATGTTTTCTCTCCTGCTCTTGGCGCCACTCGTAGGCCCATCTCCAATCGCCGGCTTTAATAACCATCCACGAATCAATCGCGCTGTTAAACACGGACTCATATTCCATCAAATACTCGTTGATAGGTGCGAAATACACTCTCGCATCTACGCTGGAAATCAAGGATTCAAACTCTCTCAGCCGTTCAAATCCTAAACACCACCCTTCCAAAAATACGATATCTGTCGGCCCGCTCACGCTCGGCCAATCCTCCATGGGCAATCGATCGCCTCTCCCATTACACGCCTTCTTGTTATATCTGGGCAAAGCCACGGTCGCTTGCCCTTCGCCTAAATCTTCATTAATGCTCTTCAGCTTCTTAATCGTCTCCCGAGCGAGCGGTAAATCATGCGTCCCTGGGTTCCCTCGAAACGTCAACAAAGGGTTTCCCGGGTGTTTCTTCTGGCCGAGGTCTTGCTGCATATCGCGCGGCAAATATAAATCATCTAAAGATAACACCACTGAATTGTCTATTAACGTTTGCAACACGTCAACTAACGTGGATTTCCCCAAACCTTGAGGAGCTTCGATCCCAATAAACAACGGTTTCGGGTAAAACTGCTGTTTTTTACTCCCTCCTTCGCCTCCTTCGTTTCCTCCTCCATTCTTCTCCATGTCGCTCTTTTGTTTCTTCCTGTGTTCTTCCAATAAAAACAGCACTCGAAATAAAATCGGAAGGTAGAAATGATAGACTCGGCTCGCGATCGCGTCCGAGTGCACCGAGAGATTGCTCATCACTTCCGAGTTGTGCAGCAACTCGATGGAGTTGTACAGCACGTGCAGTTCCGCATTTTTCCTCCATTCCGACACCGGAATTTTCTCGTGAATGGCGGAGTCGTACAAAGGCCCGGCTTTGATTAACGCGGCGAGCTCCTCGTCCGTGAGGAATTGCAGCGTCGCGTCGTACGCCATGCTCTTTTTTTTTTTTACCGCGCGCGCGTTACTCTCCGTCTCTCTCTGTGTCTCTCTGTGTCTCTCTCTGTCTCTCTGTCTCTCTTGCTCGCGCCGCCGTGGCACGCAAAGTCTCTCGAGTTTTTTTTTTTTTTTTTTTTGGATGATTTTTGGATTGATTTTTGGACCACTTCTCCTCCCCAAATTTTTTTTCTCTTTTCTTTTTGAGTTTGTCGCATAAAAGCTCTCGAAGATATAAAAAAAATCGGAAAGTCGAGAGAGACCCAAAGCCAAACCAAAAAGAGAGAGAGAAAAAAAATTTTTTCCCGCCTTTTTTTTTTGTGGCCCCAAAGCGACACTCGAGAGAGATATTTAAAAGGACCAACACCACACCCCTGGGCTCTCATTAGTATTGCGCATCATCGATCTCTCTCTCTCAAGAAGACAACAACAACAACAACAGTATTCGAAGAGGCGCGAAAGACGACGACGACGATAATAATAATAATAATGATGATGATGTCATCATCCGCGACGACGCGAGTGTGTTGCGCGAACGCCGCGACGCATCAACGTGCCCCGTCGGAGGGAGGACGAAAAGGTTTTACGAGGACGACGACGATGTCGCCGGGGCGAAAAAATCGAAAGATGTCGGTCGCGATGCGCGCGAGAAGACGCGGGAAAAAAGAGGATCAGGAAATGCCGTCGACGTCGGTCGACGCGGAGGTAATGGATGCCGGGGAAGGCGCGGCGGTGACGACGAAGAACGCGAAGAAAAATGGCACCTCGATCGCGAAAGTGAACGGCGGATCTTCGTCCAGTGCAGAAGCGACGTTTCAATCTTTGCGAGAAGGCGAATTGGACGACGAGGAGATGATCGACACCGTGCAAGTCGTGACCGTTCGGTTTCAAATCAAAATGGAAGTCGGCTTTGGAGAGGTGGTGAGAATATGCGGATCTCACGAATCCATGGGCGAATGGGACGTTGCCAACGCTCTTTTATTGAACTGGTCGGAAGGGAACGTCTGGACGAGCGAAGAGATCGAGTTACCGGTGGATGGTATTTATATTTATAAGTATTGCGTGGCGCCGGCGTCAAACCCGAACATGCCTTCGAGTTGGCAGTCGGGGAACAACCAGGTGCTGTCGTTGTCACCGGAGGATGGACCGATTTTATACGTGAAAGATTCGTGGAGTGGGAACCCGAACGAGTCCGCCGTGTTTAGCGCCGAAGGCGTGAAACAAAGCAAAGACGAGCGCTTAGTCGACCGAGTGAGGAAGCAAGACGAAACGGTGAAGAGACAAACGGGAGAGATTAAGATGCTGAGAACGGAATTGAAAACGTCGAAAATGCAAGTGAAAGCGTTGAGAGAGGAAGCGAGGTTGAGCGCGAACGTGAGGATCGCGTTAAAGGATCAATTGAACGCAGAGAAGAAGAGAAATATGGTATTTGAAGAACAAGTCGGCGCGTGGAAAAAGAGGTTTATGCAAATCACTGGAAGTAGAGATGGGGACAAAAAGAAAAAGAAGTCGAGCGAGCAAGAGAGTCGTTAAATATGTATGTACGAGAAAGAAAAAAGAAGAATAAGATGTAATAGGAAACGCAACGACGATGGAAATATATAGCAACGCCAAAGCGCGCGCCAGAGAAGAAACGAAAAAAGTTCGGTAATTTTTTAAAGGTTGTAATGAAAACGATAATCTACTACACTATGCGCGCTAAAATATAAATATAAGTATTTGATCGTGCTAAACTGCTTACATGGCCGACTATTCCTACTCTATATTTCTCACAGCAACTGTTTTAACATCCCCATAGCTTGCGACCGATACCCGCCTCCGAACATGTTGTAGTGATTCAAGATGTGATACAACTGGTACATAACTTTTCTCTCTTCAAAACCACCCTCGTCTTTCTTAATCACCGACCAATACGCTTCGTAAAACGCCGGACTAAACCCAGCACACCAGGACATGCCAAAATCCGCCTCGTGGTGGCCGTAATACACCGCCGGATCGAAAATACTCGGCTTCCCGTCCACGGTGCCAATGTTCCCGGACCACAAGTCGCCGTGCAAAATGCTCGGTTTAATCTCCAACCCTTTAAACATCTCTGGTACTCGTTTCTCGATGACCTCGTCTCCTAACCGTTGCAACTCGCTATCTCGAGTCATCTTCAGCTGCGGCAACAAGCGACTCTCCACCCAAAACGTTTCCCAATCTTTCATCATCGGTATGTTCTTTTGCGGCGTTTCGCCAATCGTGTTGTTCACTTCGAAACCAAACTCTTGCACACCATCAATCTCCGTGTTGTGCATCTTCGCTAACGCCAACCCAAACTCTTCTTGATCTCCTCTCGCGCCAAAGTTGAGATATTCCATGACAATCATCGAGTTCCCGTCTCGACATCCATCGGGCACTCCGCCAGCATAATAGACTTTAGGAATCACCATATCGGACTCGGTAGATGCTCTTCGAAGTGCATCTAAACCGGCTTTTTCTCCTCGAAACATGGCGTCGTCTTTTCTGGAGAGTTTCACGAAGAACTTTCTCGACCCGTCCGCGGTTTCGTACGTCCGGAACGACGCCCATTGACTGGAACCGGACGACTTTTGAGACGCGATGTCGCAGTTTTCTCTTTCGGAGATGAATCGCGCGATATCGTCGTCCATTTTTTGCGCCTTGACACCTCGCTCGCGCCCAACGACATAGCCGCCATTCCCTCCCGCAAAACGAAGTCGAAGGCCTCGTTTTTGGTCCGACGAGACGACCGCGCGCGCTTTCGCTGGTCTCCACGACGTGGTCGTGGGACAGACCATCGCGACGGACATCGGATTGGATTGGATTGGATTCCCGTCCAAAATTTTTTTTGTGAGGAGGAAGGACTTTTGAGAGGACAACTTTCTCTCTCTCTCTCGACACAAAATCTCCAGACCAACACAGAGAGAAACCGAAGAGCACGTTCCAAACCCCTCTCTGTCTCTCTCGCTCTCTTTAACGATGTCGCGAACGAGCCTCTCTTCGTCGCGCGCGGGCGCGCCGTCGTCTCGTTCGAGCGCGACGCGGAGGCGGCGCTTTGAGGAGTGTTCGCGTCGTCGGCAAACACACCACCGTCGTTCCAACGGCTTTTATGACCACCAAGAGAGAAGACGACGACGACGACGAAGTGAACACGTCGCTCGAACGATACCAACCGGACCCGAGATACCACCAGCGCTACCAACGATGATCGCGGAGTCTATTTTAGGCGTCGGTCCCGCGCAAGCAGCTTCTGTCCAAGACGCGACCGCAGAGCACTTGATCGAAGCGTTCGAGGAGTTGCCAAAACAAGACCAAATTTTGATGGTGAAGAAACTCTTGAACGGCGCGTTGCGAGAAGACGAAGTGATGACGAAAGTGGAAGAGGCAATGGTTTTAGAACGAGCACCGGAGGTGCGAATAGCAAAGAATGAGATGAAGAAGGATTTTGATGCTCCTTCTACGAGTGCTACGACGATGAATGAAAAAGAAATCTTGGAACGCGCAGTGCAAGAGATGCCAAACGCGAGTCCTGAGCAAAGGGCGAAAGCGGCGGAGATTTTGAGACGGTTGGAAGAGGAAACGGAAAAGATGAGAAGAGAGGAAGACGGGGGGGTATCGAAGAAGAATACGTCTTATGATTATAGTAGTAATAGCAGTAAAATTGGATCGGAGAATAATATAATTAACGATTTTGAAAACGAGGATGACAAAACCAAAGAGACTAACCCATTTGGGGACGAAGATATCGTGTGGGATTTACGAAGCGCTGTGGCGTCGTTGATGACGGTAGCGAAAGCACAATTGGTACCGCCTCTCGCGTTTGGTACCGGGTTTGCCGCACTCGCATTGGCTTTAACGAAGATGGTAGGCGGAGATGACAATGGTAACGAAGAGGATGAGGTGCGAATGAACGAAGAAAAAGCTCGCATACCTTCTCCTTCAACGATGATGAACGTCAGAAACGACAACACCGGTGATATCGCATCTCCTTTACTCCCCATGGAAGAGGCTAAAAGACTTTTGTTTGAAAGTCAAGCGATAAAACCACCGCCGATGATGAGTAGTACTACCAAGAAGAACAAAAGTGATATTACCAGACGACAAAGCATTGCTAATAATACAACTAGTTCTGGTAGCAGTAATGGCGTGCTCTGGAAACGAAAAGATGAAGACGAAGATTTAGAAGAATCAGTAGAAGTAGATAATGATGATAACAACGACACCGAAGAACCCTTTGAAGAAGAAGAAGAAGAAGAAGAAGAAGAAGAAGAAGAAGAAGAAGTAGAAGAAGAAGAAGACGCATTAATTTTAGCCGCCGCAGAAGACAATGCAGAAGAAGAAAACGAAGTAGAAGACAAAGGTGAAGATGAAGACAAAGACGAACGAGAGATGTCGCTACCACTGCCACAAAAAGCCACCAAGACCAAGAAAAAACAACGCCGACCACCGCCAGACCTCACCTCTTCGACTTTCTTGAGCGAAGAGGATCGTGAGAAGAATTTTGATAACATTCGCGCGAGGCGTCCGAGATAGAGAGTTGTTAATAAAAATCAGTTCAAAACCCGCTTCATTCTAAATATCTAAATCAGGCACGATGCACGCGCAACAATGTCGGGCACATGTACCCGCAAATATTCGTTCACAAACGAAGAAGAGCACTTCAATCGAAGCTAAAGTGCTCTCCAAGCGCCAATTTCTCTCCTTATCCTCCACCGCCGCGCTTTTTCTTATTTCCAATGAACACCCGAGAGCTTTGGCTTCCGAAGAGGGAGGTGTCAACGAAAACGGGTTATTATTGGTGAATTACGAAGGGCGTTTGAGAAAAGACGGGACTGTTTTCGATTCCACGTACGGTGGAAATATCGTCAGCACGAGTGGAAATTCCGTGTCGGTTCGCGAAAGTGTGACGCAACCAGTCGTTATAAATCTAAATCCAAATGCGATACAACCAGGACAGGTAAAAGGATTGAAGAGAGGTCTCATCGGCGCGAAGAGAGGGGATAAGATTACAATTGTGGTGAAACCCGAGGATGGATTTGGATCGAAGAGTATAACATCTCCATTACGAGTTCAAGTGCCGGCGGATAGTGAGTTAGAGTACACCGTAGAGGTGTTGCGCGTGAGCAGCACGGGGATCGACGACTTATTCAAAGGCGTGAGTTTATGCGGCGTAGGGGTAGCGAATAAGACTACGGCCGGCTGTAGTGATCTCTAAATGACAAACTAACGGATATTCTAGGCTATATTTAGGATTTAGTAGATACGTTCACTTTGGAAACCTTGGAAGTTATTGTGCTTTTTATTCTTTCTACTTTGCCATCCGCAATTGCATCTCGTCTTCGCTGACTTTATGGTCCTCTGGCATTGGTCTTGTCTCGTACACGGCAGTGACAATCATATCCCGTCTATGCCCGCTCGCTTCTCCTCTCAAACCAACATACGATATCTCTGTCTGCATCTCTTCCCCTCTCAACTTGGCAAAGTTTTTTGATACGAATATCGTCACCGACGAACACGAGCTAAACTTTGTTCTATCTGTTTCGTATTCGAGGATGCCTAAAAAATCCTCCTGGATGTCAAACTTTTGCGTCGGTTTCTTCCTGTGGACATTTTCCAAGTCTATTTTGTTCATGTTATCGTTCGCGAAGAGTTTAATCTCCGCCGGATGGGTTCCGCGTGTTCCTCCAACGATTACTATGCCGGTGAGTTTCACGTCTTCGGTGAATGGTACTCTCAATAGCAGCTCGCAATCGTCGTCGTCGCTTTTGATTCCAACCGGATCCGTGTCTAAACGAGAGTTCCATTCGCGGAACACGTTTTTACAATCGGCCTCGTTTGCAACGTTTTGGGAGGAGAGTTTGTCGAGATCTATGAAATTGTGCAACGAACTGGTCGCGCAAGAAGACTCGTCGCAGTTGTGGTCGTGCGAGCAACAGCTCTGTTGTTGGTTGTTGTTGTTGTTGTTGTTGTTGTTGTT
>MDSZ01266201.1_pt1 | contig 20490 bp, 19 predicted proteins | sample 811201 | NCBI WGS metagenome assembly MDSZ01 (sample SAMN05326647, study PRJNA326480) | marine metagenome | isolation source: seawater | place: Indian Ocean: North | collected 2010 | reverse complement strand
TATAAAATCAATTTCAATATTTTTTAACGAAGCATTAAAATTGTTATATCTAATTTTTTCTTTTCTTAGTTGTGATCTTATGTCGCTTGATAATTTTTTTGACTTACTTGCAATAACTTCATCAAGATCAACTTCCATTAAAAAGTGAACACCACCTTTTAGGTCTAAACCTAGATTCATTTTTTTTGCATTCAATGCTGTTAACCACGCGGGTACTTCTTTATAAAAAGTTGGCATAGAATAAATAACGCCAAATAATAAGAAAAAAATTACTAAAATTTGTTTAAAAGATAAAATTTTCATTTTTTAAAATTATAATGAGCCTTTAGGTAAAACTGTAGTGATTGAATTTTTTCTTACTTTTATGTTAATACCTTGGGATACTTCTAATTCTACAACATCATCTTTCATTTTTGTGATCTTACCCATAATTCCATTTGAGACAACTACCTCGGTACCATTTGACAATGATTCTATTAATTTATTATGTTCTTTTACTCTTTTATTTTGTGGTCTGATAATCATAAAATACATTATAATGAAAAATATGCCGACCATTATAAGCATACTCATTCCGCCGTCTGACGGGCTTGAAGATTGAGCATATGCGTTACTAATTATGTTCATTTAATTTACCCTAAAAAAATTGATTACGATAATATTTTGTAGACCCTAGTATATGTTATGTGGAGTAATTCTCAATCTTTTATTAACAGACACGCTTTATATTCCTTATAAAAGCTATAACATTCTACTTTATTAATGTTGTGAATTGAGAGGTTATTTTCTAAATACAAATATTGCATGTAGTAAGAATATAACTCGGAAGGTGAAGACCTTTTCTCGTTTTGAACAATCTTCTCTTTAGCCAAGTCAATATTCTTGTTTAAGTTATTATCAACATCTGAATAACTATGAATTATTAATAAGGCATCATTACTATCTAAATAATCAATATTGCCGTATTTAAATTGTTTCGGAGATGAAAAACTACACTGCAAGGATTTTATTTTACATAAAAATTTTGCTAAATAAGGCTCTACAGGGTATGCCGAATCATCCATAACCAAAGCAATACTATTTAAATTGTTTACTGTTGCTTCTTTACTCAAAAAATTAACTAAAGATTCATGTGGATTATTTAAGGAATTTATTGGAATAGGAAACTGTGTGCCAAGAATATATTCAAGGTTTTTATCTTTAACTTGGTTCATCCACCTATCATTAATATCAGAACTATATATATTTTTATAAACAAATAAAATCTGAATGAAAAAAATCGAAATTAAAAATATACTAGATACTTTTTTAATCTTATAGTTTGAAATTATATTAATTAACATTAATATTAATAGGAGTGTAATAACAGGAGCAATCTTTCTGTATGTAACTTGAAAAGTTGTAAAATACAATATTAAAGGTATAGGAATTGACGTTAAAATTAAAATATTAAAATCACTAAAGATATTTTTTATAATTTTCTTATTATTTTTCAAGCTAACTAAAATTGAAATAGTAAATAAGAATAGTAAAATATAAATAATTAAAACGCCATGACTTGTAAAAGCTCTATTAATTAATTCAATAAATTCATAACTATTATCTTTCTGGTGTTGAAACTGGTTGCCAATAGATGTTTCATAAACCCAACCGTATAAACTACCAAATCTTGGAGTATACCAAAACCATAATACAAATGATGAATAAAGCATAACTTTTGAGAAAAAAAAGTTTTGAACTTTATTATTTTTTTTTAATGGACAATTTCTTTTTAAATAGAAATTTATGAATAATAAAAAAAATAGTGCAATGGAGATTACACAAAAAATTACAAAAAATATTTCATAAGAATGAGGAGGATCAATTTTCAATACTGAACTTGAAACATCTGGAACCAATCTACTTAAAAACAATAACCAAGCAAAAAAAACTGGATATGTTAAACCTTTGAATATTTCATTATATGATAAATATTCTCTATGCTGATAAAATAAAATAAAAATTAAAGAAGTGGCTAAAAATAAAAATCCTTCTACTGGTCTAGACAAGAGAGTTAGTGTAAAAAATAATGCAAATAAATAAGATTTTCTTTTATTTTGAAATAATTTAGAGTCTGATAAGTAGTAAAATGTTCCTAATAGAAAAGGAATAAATGATATTTCAGCAAATAATGTAAAAGAATCTCCTCCGAAAAATATGTCAACAGACAAGCATATGATTGAAGCGCACAATGAAGATATATATTTATTGGAAAATTTTAAAAATATCTTGTATGCAAAAAAAACACTTAGAGAAACAAATAATACATGCGTTAGTAAAACTGAATTTAGCAGATCTCCATTTGTTATTACCAAAAATGGCACAATAAATAATTGAAATATCACAGGACGCCAACTTCTTTCATTAAATATGGATATTATGAATTCTATTAAATCACCATCTAATAAATTTTTGGAGATAACATATGCTGATTCTAAATACCCTACAGCATCTGACATTGGCAAATGGTTATTTTCTAAATGCCATAAAAAAGCAAGTAATGGTGCTGAAAGTAGTATTAAAATATTGAGGTTATCTTTTATATTTTGAATCATTTCTAAGTTTTTCTAGCCTTATAAAAATCCTTTATAAAATTATCAAATAAATTATTTTTTATGGAATCTCTAATATCATTCATTAATTTATAATAGTAATGCAAATTATGGATTGTATTTAACCGCAATCCAAGTATTTCTTTACAGTTATCCAAATGTTTTAAATATGATCTTGTGTAATTCATACAAGTATAGCATGTGCAGTTTTCATCTATCGGCCTCATGTCATCTTTATACTTACTGTTTCTTAATTTTAAAATACCTTGATCAGTGTACAAAAATCCTGTTCTTGCATTTCTCGTCGGTATTACACAGTCAAACATATCTACGCCTCTCTTTACAGCTTCGACAATGTCTTCTGGTGTACCAACTCCCATAAGATAACGAGGTTTATTACTTGGCATTTTATGTGCAATATTATCTAAAACTTTATTTCTTTCATGTGATGGTTCTCCAACGGAAAGTCCGCCTATTGCGTACCCATGAAAATCGATTTCTTTTAATCCTTCAAGTGATTTATCACGAAGATCATCATATATACCACCTTGAATTATTCCAAATAAATTACTCTTTTCTGATGAAAGTGAAAGTTTTGATTCTTTTCCCCACTTTAAAGATAAATCTAATGATTCTTCAGTAGTCTTCTTGTCAGCTGGGTATGGTGTACATTCATCAAATTGCATTATGACGTCTGCATTGAATTGTTCTTGCAACCATATAGATTTCTTTGGGTCTAAAAAAACTTTAGACCCATCTATTGGAGAGCTAAAATAAACTCCTTCCTGAGTAATTTTTCTTAATTTGGCCAAACTAAAAACTTGATAACCTCCTGAATCAGTAATTATAGCACCGTCCCAATTCATAAAGTTATGTAATCCACCATGCTTTCTTATAATTTCAACGCCAGGTCTTAGCATTAAGTGAAATGTATTTGCTAATATAATATTATATCCATAATTATACACCTCATTTGAAGTCATAGTTTTAACAGTTGCAGCAGTCCCAACAGGCATAAAACAAGGAGTTTCTATTTTATGATTATTCAAATCAAGTTCCCCAGTTCTAGCCTTACCACAAGTGTTTTTTATTATAAAATTTATCATTATAAAATTAGTGTAGAATCACCATAACTAAAAAACTTATAATCATTTTCGATAGCATGGTTATATGCTTTCAAAATATTTTTAATATTATAAAATGCTGCTACCATAATTAATAAACTTGATTGAGGAAGATGAAAGTTTGTTATCAAGTGATCAACGATTTTAAAGTCATATCCTGGCTTTATAAAAATATTTGTCTCATAAAATTTATCTGGCTCATGTTTATAAGTAAAAAAACTTTCTAATGCTCGGGCTGTTGTCGTGCCAACACAAATAACATTTCCATTATTTTCTTTGCATTTTTTTATTAAATCAATTGTTTTTTTTGAAATAGAGTACATTTCTGAATGCATTTTATGATTATTAATATCATTTTCTTTTATAGTGGTAAAAGTTCCCATACCTATATGTAAAGTTATATTACATATATTAATTTTTTTTTCCTTCAATTTTTCAATAATTTTTTGATCAAAATGAAGTGCAGCAGTTGGTGCTGCAACGGACCCTTCATTTTTTGCAAAAATTGTTTGGTAATATTCTTCATCAAATTCATCTGGCTTTCTATTTATATATGGTGGCAGTGGGATTTCTCCATAGTTTGAAATTAGTTCATCTACTGTGTAGTCTTTAACATAAACTCTGCACAATGAATTACTATTTTCAGTAATTTCAAGTTCAATTTTTTTTTCTACAATTATAATGTCACCTGGATATAATTTCCGTGTTGACTTTAATTGACATGTAAATGAATTCTCATCTAAAATTCTTTCAATAAATAACTCAACTTTTCCATTAGTATTTTTTCTATTACCAAATATGCGAGCTGGTATCACTTTTGTATCATTTATAACTAATATATCTTTATTAGAAAAATATTTATCAATGTTAATAAATTTTTCATCTATCAACTCATTTGAATCTCTTTTAATTACTAGCAATTTTGAATCACTTCTTTTTACCTTGGGATCCTGTGCTATATGGGTTTGCGGAAGAGAATAATTAAAAATATCTAACTTCATTATGTTATATTGTCTTTAAATTAAAATTTAATAATACATTATATTAGAGGAAATTATGAAAAAAATATTAATTTGTGGAGCTACAGGATTTATAGGAAAAAATATAACTCTTGGTTTGGCAAAAAATAAAAATTATAAAATTCATGCTGTAAGATTTAAAAGACCAGCTTATAAAACATCAAAAAATGTTGTGTGGCATAAAGCTGACCTTAGAAATCCAAGTTCAGTAGATAAGCTAATTAAAGGTATGGATATTGTTATACAAGCTGCAGCAACAACTTCAGGATCTAAGGATATTGTTTCAAAACCATTTATACATGTAACAGATAATGCAGTAATAAATTCTTATATGTTTAGATCAAGTTTTACACATAAAATAAAACATTTCATTTTTCCAAGTTGCACTGTAATGTACCCTTCTTCAAAAAAAGCAACGAAAGAAAAAGATTATAATGGAAATATTATTGATAAATATAAAGGCGCTGGAGAAACTAAAGTTTATTTAGAAAAAATTGCAAAGTTTTATTCAATGTTAGGTAATACAAAATTTACAATAATTAGGCATTCAAATATTTACGGACCACATGATAAATATGATTTAGATAAAAGCCATGTTTTTGGAGCAACGATTACGAAAGTTATGAGAGCAAAAAATACTTTAGAGGTATGGGGTACTGGAAAAGAAATAAGAGATTTCTTATATGCTGATGACCTTGTAGATTTTATAAAAAAATCCATACAAAAACAAAAAACACAATATGAAATATTTAATTGTGGCTCAGGTCATCCAGTTACAGTACGCGAACTTTGTGAGAAAATAATAAAAATATCTAAAAAAGATATAAAAATAAAATTCAATAAAGCAAAACCTTCTATATCTTTTGATATGTTTTTAAATTGCTCAAAAGCAAAAAAAGAAATTGGATGGATGCCAAAGACAAAAATTGATGATGGTATAAAAAAAACAATAAACTGGTGGAAAAAAAATATCAATAAATAGATTATCGACATGTCAAAATTTATAAAAATTGAGAACTTCTTTAAAAATAATTTCCTAATATATTTAGCAATACTTTCTTGTTTAATTGCTGCACATTTTCCAGTTTTAACTGGAGATTTTCTTAGGCAAGATGATTGGAATGCTACTTTTTGGAGTTACGGAGGTGCTTTTTTTCTTCCACACGGTCATCCAGAGTTTTGGAATGCAACAATTGAGTTATTTAGACCTGTTGGATCTCTAATACTTATTATAAGTGATTACATCTGCATAGAAATTGAAAATGCTAAATTTGTAAAATTTTTTACAATAATACTAATGTCTTACGCCTCGTATTTAACATATAAGTGGCAAATTAAATTTTCACCTGAAAATAAATTCTTCGCATTTTCATTTGCAATATTATCCTTCTGCTTAATAGCCTCGCAACTTCATACAGCAACCGCAGGCTACAATGGAATGGTAATTACACTTATATGTGGGCAAATTGCTCTTATATATCTGCACAAAGCTTTAATGGAAGTTAAAGATTCTATTTTAAGAAAAAAATATATAGTTTTTAGTGGGTTACTAATAATGGCTGGGTGTATGAACTATGCTATATCTATGATGTATTATTTCTTATTTCTATTTATTTTTTACATTTCCAATATCGATAAGAAAATATTTTCAAAAAAACAAATTTATGATTTTTTAATAAAATCAACAATCTTCATAATTTCAATTATGATTATATACATACTGCTAGCAAAGTCTGTCCATTTAATCCTTGATGTAGGACAAAAAATGCATGGTGGTTATGTTAGATCAATCCATATTAATTGGGACATTATGAATAAAATTCATAATATATTAGCAATGATAAAATATTCTTTTAACGTTTTTAATATGTGGTCTTCATGGGGAATTGCAAACATAAACATATTCTTTAGCACTGCTTTTTTAACTACATTTTTATTCTTTATTTGTATATTTATAAAACTTAATTTACTAAATTCTGGTTTAAAAAATTTAAAATACTATATTATTATTTTTTCTAAATCAGTTTTTATATTTATAATATCATTATTTATTTTAATTTTAAGTTATACACCTGTACTTCCATTAGAAGTAGTTGTTTATGATGGAAATCCATTTAAAACAATTATGACAAATAGATACTTTGTAGTAACTATGCCATTTATTCTTTATATAATGATGTGGTCTATTAACAGCTTATTCTCATTTAATATCTCTAAATCATATAGTTATATTTATAAAAATTTCATTTTTTTGTGCGTTTTAATATTTGGTGTATATCAATGTAATTATTCTTTAAAAAATTTTATTGTATATCCACATTTAACTGAAATTAATTTTATAAAAAAACATATAGAAGAAAATGTTTTACAAATAATTAATTCTGGAGAAAAACCAACAATCATTATTATTAGAAATCCAAGTATTAAAGAAGTGAATCAGGGAAATGACTTTGATCTCACAATAAATTTTAGTCATAACTGGCTTGTATCAGCTACAATTTATACTTTAAGACAATATGAATTGAGGACAATTTTAACTCATAAAGTTATAACATGGAAAAATGATTTAGGGATTCATTTAACTTCACACTGGGGCGAGCTAGCTTCAGTTGATGATATTAATACATTCAATTTACTTAAAAAAAAGAATACTGTTATCATAGATATGAATAAGTTATCAATTAAAGATAGATAAAAGCTTATATTATTTAATAATTATGAAAAATGATCCAAAAATTACTCTTGTTATTCCTACCCTCAACGAGATTGATGGATTAAAACTAATGATTCCTAGAATTGATCAATCTCTATTTGATGAAATACTGGTAATTGATGCTAAATCAACAGATGGAACTGTTGAATACATTCAAACAATAAAGAACATCAATCTTATTACACAACAAAGTGTTGGACTAACTGGAGCTATGATTGAAGCAATAAATATTGTTAAAACAGATTACGTAATTGAATTTAGCCCTGATAATAATTGTACTCCTGAAGAGCTACCAGAAATAGTTAAAAGGATTAAAGAAGGTTACGATATTGTTGTTATTTCAAGATATTTAGATGATGCTATCTCTGAGGACGATACATTAATTACCGGTATTGGTAACTGGATGTTTTCAAAAATGATAAGGTACCTCGGGAATTTTCCAATTACTGATGCCTTAACTATGTACAGGGGATATAAAGTATCAATAGTAAAGGATCCATTGTTTATAAAATATTTATCAACTGGTCATATATTTGAGCCATTAATATCTGCCTATGGAAATTTAATGAACTATAAATATATAGAAATACCAGGAACAGAGCATAAAAGGATTGGTGGCGAAGCTATTACTGATAATAAGTTAAACGTTATAAAAGCTGGGCTATCAATATCAATTATGATACTAAGACTATACATAAAGAAAATATTGAAAATCAACATTTAAAATAACGAATATGTGGGTAAAAGTTAAAAAAATAATTGAAAATGTATCTGATATAAAAATTGCTATTTTATCAGCACTGTTGCCAATGTCGCTAATGGTATTATGGCAATTGAACAATGTAGGTTTTCCACTTGGTGATGCTGGTGATTTTTTGGGTGCTTCTGGTTCAATTTCTAATCATTTTCATAATGGAGAAATTGCTGAGGGATTTTATCAGTTATTTGCAGGAAAGCCATGGAGGCCGGTTTCATTTCACTTGATAGTTTTTCCATTTATGCTTATATCAAAAAATAATATACTTTTTAGTGCGGCTTGCGTTCACATTCTCTGTCTATCTTTAATAACAGTCTATTCATACTATATATTTAGAATAATATCCGAAAGCAAAACATCATGTTTTTTAAGTGCCATTTCGATTGGACTACTATCAGGATCTTTTTTTCCAGGAGGAAGTTTTTTATTTGCTGAAGTTGGCTTAACACCTGCAGTACTTGCAACAATTTATCACTTGTATGCATCAAAATTTATGACACAAAAAAAGCATTCAATATATGCATTATTTGCAATGTTATTTGCATTTACATTCAGGCCTATTGAAGCAATTACACATCTAGCTCCCGTATTAATTTTTTTCTTTTATGCTGGATATAAAAGAAATATATTTTCGAGTAATATAATTTTATCCGTCTTAAAAATATTTTTTGTAACTTTATTAATTTTATCTTTAAGAGGTCTAGATTTTGGCGCAGATCATAGAATACTTGATCTTGATGAAAATAAGGCTTCTGATCTTTATATGTCATTATTTTATTCGTTAATACTTTTTTTAATAATTATATTTTCTCCTGTAATTCTATCTAAAATAAAAATTTTTTATAATTATGTAAAAGAATCAAATAAAAATACAAATACATATGTCATAAAAATATTTACCTTATTTTCTTTTATACTTTTTATATGGTTTATAGATTCATGGAGGGACTTGTATTCTTGGGTATACAGAACGCAATTTGGAGATATTGCAGCAGCAACGAATGTTAATAGTAATTTTTTAGATATGCCCAATTCTTTTAATGATGTTTTTACAAGATTTTATACACAAATTCAGCATGCTGGATTATTGCCATTTATAGTAATATCTCTATTTTCATTAGCTACATTAATTAGTAATTTTTTTTTAAAGATTAAGATTGATAAAGATATACTTATGTATCTAGTTTCCGCAATTATTCTTCCTATAATTCCTGTATTAATAACAATATCTAATACACCAAGAAAATTTGCAATTGCCTATATTCTAATTTTAATTATAGGAATAATTTATATTTTATGCTTTAAAAATATAAAAAAATATTTCTTAACAGCACTAGTTTTTTTAATTACATTTCAAACTGTATCTATTTATAGCGTATCATTATCTAAAAATTATGAATATTCAAATTTTATTTCTGGCTCTTTAAAAAAACCTAGACATGATGATACAGAAAAACAGATTATTGAACTCATATTAAGAAATTCTAAAAACTATAATTTTAAAAACGTTGACCTTGCATTTTTATATCCTGGTATAGAATCAGACATTTTCACTACAAGTCTAATAAATAGCTTGATCACAGATAAATCTTACATAACATCACTTCCAGTAATATTTCATGATTACTCACGTGAATGGCTAATTAATAGAATTAATAATGTGCATTCTTTATTCTTAATAAATCCTTATGGTTCAATGGATATTTCAGATAAATATGCAAAAAAATTTAGCAAAAACTTTAATGAATCAAAATTTGAGCAAGATAAACTTTATAGTGACCTAATGTTTCTTTATTTTTCTGAAAAAATAAATACTGAGTTTGGTTACAATAATATTGAATGCATTAATCTTAAAGCAAGAACAAAAAATTATGAAGGATGTCTATTAATTAATACTAACCATGTAAAATCGAATAATGAAAATTAATACGATAATAAAGGTTTTTATTGCTTTTCTTTCAATATACCTCTTAAGTAAATACAATTTTTTAGATTTCAATATCTTGTTGACATTAAATTTTTCCTTATCAATGAAATTGCTTGGTCTAATTTCACTTATAATTCTTCTTGGTAGCATAAAATGGTATTATTTATTAAAAGTTCAGAATAATAATATTTCGTTTAAAGATACATTTGAGTCCTATTATCTTGGCTATGCACTAAATTATGTGTTATTTGGTATTGCTGGAGATATTATTAAAACTTTATATATAATAAAAAAAAATGATAATAAAATTGGTATTAGTTTATCTGTAATAATAGATAGAGTTATTGGTTTATTTTCTATGCTTATTATTTTAATTGCATTTCTCCCTCAAATATTTTCAAAAAATAAAATCTTTAATAGTAATTTTTTTATAGATAGTATTAATTTAAACATTTATTACTTTTTATTTACGTTTTTTTTAGTATTACTTCTTATTTTTATTAGAAAATGCTTAAATAGCAGAAGAATAAATAAAGTAATACTTCTTTATTTATATAAATATAAAAATAAATTCATAAAACTAATAGCAAAAACTCTAAAAATACTATTTACATACAGAAAGTCTTTTAAAAATTTAATAATTAATCTATTAATTGCAATAATAATTCAATTCATAATTGGATATGCAATTTATGTTGTTTCTTTAGATATTCTTAATCAATATCCTAGTTTTTTTAATAATTTAATCTCAAGTATTGCTGTTCAAATTATAAGTGTAATACCTATATCGCCTGGAAATATCGGCATTGGTGAAGCTGCTTTTTCTCAAATCATGTATTTACTTAATAATAATGTTCTTTTGCAATATGCTTCTGTATATTTCATATTTCGAATTTTTAATATGTTATATTCTGTGCCTGGAGTTATAATATATTATGCTTTATTAAAAACAACACTAAAAACAAATGAATTCAAATAAAAATTGGAAATTAATATCAAGAGATAAAGTATATGATGGAAGTCCATATATAAAAATCTATAAAGACACGATTAAGCTCCCTAATAATAAAATTATAGATGACTACCATAGAATTGAAGTAAATAATGCTGTGATGCTACTAATAGAAAATGATAAAAAAGAATTATTAGTTTACAACGAATATAGGCATGGAATCGCAGATGTTTCATATACTTTTCCAGCAGGCGGTATTGAAAACAATGAAAGTATTGAAGCTGCATCTGAGCGTGAGGTTATGGAAGAATTGGGTTATAAATTTAATAATATTAAATTATTAAAAAAATATATTGTTAGTGGAAGTTATATGTTTTCTGAGTTAAATATGGTAGCAATCAAGAGTATAAGAAAGATTTCAGAACCGAAAGAAATTGACATAGAAAACCCTGAGATTATATGGCTATCAAAAAAATCAGTAAAAGAGGCACTATTTAATGATAAATTTAAAGGCCTAACTTATGCAACAGCAGCATTAATTTGGCTACTATATGAAAATGAAAAATAAAGTTTGGATAACAGGAAATGGTATGGTGGGAAAATCGTTAGCTAAAAAATTAGCTAATAATAAAAACTATGAGTTATTATCTACAACTAAATCTGAATTAGACCAAACAAATCAAGATAAAACAGATAATTGGATAAAAAATAATCAACCTAATATTATTATTATTACATCAGCTCTTGTTGGTGGTATACAACTTAATTCAAAAATACCTGCGACCTTTTTATACCAAAATTCTATGATAAATTTAAATATTATAAATGCAGCAAGAAAGAATAATTGTCAAAAAATTGTTTTTCTTGGTGCAAGCTGCATGTATCCAAAAAACAGTAGTCAGCCTTTCAAAGAAGATTCCATATTTGACGGAAAGATCGAAGAAACAAATGAAGGTTATGGAATTTCTAAACTAATTGGATTAAAAATGATTGAAATGATTAATTCGCAGTACAACCAATCTCATATTACAATAATACCTGCTGCTAGTTATGGACCAAACGATTGCTACGATGAAACTAAAAATCATGTAATACCTGCTTTAATTAAAAAATTTCATAATGCTAAAATACAAAACAAAGATAATGTGACAATATGGGGATCTGGAAAACCAAAAAGAGAGTTTATTCATGTTGATGATATGGCTTCAGGAATAATTCATATACTTGAAAATTACAAAGATAATTCACCTATAAATTTAGGGACTGGCAAGGAATATACAATAAAAGAGATTGCTAATACAATTAAAGATGTAGTTGGATATAAAGGGACAATATCTTTTGACTCTTCAAAACCAGATGGTATTAAAAGAAAAATACTTGACAATAAAAAACTAAAAAGACTTGAATGGGAGCCAAAAATTACAATTAAAGATGGCATTGAATCCACATATCAAGATTTTTTAAAGAACGAAGCTTAAGAAAAAAATTTATTCACAACTTTTATTACATAATTAACTTCTGACTTTGTCATATCAGGAGAACTTCCCCAAAAAATTCCCCTATCCATAATTATATCTGCCCCAATAAGTTTTCCCGAAACTCTATACTTTATATTTTTTATTCCAGGTTGCTTTGTCATATTTCCACATATAATTGGCCTTGTTTCAATTCCATTATTTTCAAGATGAATTCTTAAATTATCTCTAATTTCCTGTGTTTCACATATAATAGGAAATCCAAACCAAGAAGCTTTAGTATTTTTTGTAATTTTCATTGGTTGTATTAATTTTTTTTGCTGAAGACCTTTAAAAGCCTCGTTCCAAATTTTACCAATATCATGACGCCTCTGATTAAATTTTTCTAGTTTTTTTAATTGAACCAATCCAATAGCAGCATTCATGTCAGTTGATCTCAAATTATATCCAACATTAACAAATAAAAATCTAGGGTCTATATCAGGAAATTTTTTTTCATAATAAGATGAATTATTCATATCTCTTGTCCAACCATGAGATCTCAATGACATAATTTTATTTGCGATATAATCATTATTAGTTACGATCATACCCCCTTCAACAGTTGTAATATGATGTGAAAAATAAAAACTAAAAGTACCTATATCACCAAATGTTCCTAAATATTTATTTTTATTTTTTACACCAAGTGATTCACAGGTGTCTTCAATAAGCCAAAGCTTCTTCTTTTTACATATTTCTCTTACTTCATTTATATATCCTGCATTACCTAAAACATGAACCATGCAAATGGCTCTTGTCTTTTTTGTAATGGCCTTTTTTATATCACTAACTTTCATTTGAAGTGTATCTGGTTCACTATCAACAAATACTGCTTTTGCACCAGTTTGTGCAATAGGCCAAATTGATGTTGACCATGTAACCGCAGGCACAATTATTTCGTCACCTGGTTTTAAAAATTCGTTTTTTTGTTTTTTTTCTCTAAACTTATCATTGTCCTGTATTGCTGAAAATGCTAATAAGTTTGCTGATGATCCTGAATTTACATAGATAGCATGTTTAACACCTAAATGCTCAGCAAATTTCTTTTCAAACTCTTTAGTAACTTTTCCCATCGTCATGTATCCTGAGTCAAAAACTTTATTTAGAGCTTTTTTCTCAGCATTTCCAATAGTGTTTTTATTTAAAGGTATTTTAACCATCAGTTCAATTCCATGTTTATAATTAATATTGAGAGTAGATAATACGCTAAAACCAAAATAAAAAAACTAATTTTTTTTAGCTACAAAGATATGGTACTCTAAAAAAATGGAAACCAATCTTAAAGAGTATTTAAATAAAATAGAACATTTAGACTATAGTTCTAGATTACCTACTCACGCATCATTATTTCAAAACAAAGCTATTTTATCAAAAATAATGTGGGATATTCACAGCTATAATGCAAAAAAATTTTATAAATTAAATAATAAGAACTATGAATCAAGTCTTGAGAAATATGGTTATTTAACTGGAAAATTTGATGTTAAAAAAACAAAACTTCTTAAAGATATTTTTAATAAATGCAAAAAAATAGAGCTTGATCCTTTCGATTTTCATTCTGACTATGTCTATGAGCCTAGAAAAAATTTACATGATGACATGAAGAGAATAAATGAATATTTTGAACCAAATGATTTCTTTTTTAAAAATATTCCCTTAATTTTAGACCCGATGAAAGATTTAATAGAAAAAGAAAATCAATTCTATTGGAAAGTTGCGTCGTGCAGGATATTTAAAGTAAAACCAAACAATAAAACGCAAGGTTATCATAAAGATGACCAAGCCCTGGCAATTAAAAAATTATTTTTTTACCCTGATGGAGCAAACAAAGAGATTGGCTCAACAATTCTAAAAGATAAATTTAATAATGAAGTAATAATTGATTTAGAACCTGGATCCTGGTTAATTTTCGAAAATAGCTTATGTGAGCATCAAGCATATAGTTCTGATAATTGTTTAGGGAGACCAACGATTGAAATTGACATAATGCCTGACTTTCATACAGATACGTCTCTTAGTTACACTGGTATAAATAGTTGGTATCCTTGGTTTCCAATTTCTGATACAGAATTTGATATTAAAGGATTATTAAATTTTAACGATGTTGAAAATAGGAATTTAAAACGATTAGCAGGACTTTGTAATATTAATAAATGTGATTCATATAAATTTCCGTGTGAATTTAGTGATTATTACGATGAAGGCTCAAGTATTTTTTCTAATAATGATAATAACGAATCTAAAAATGAAAATAAAATTGAATCTCACATCAAAGAGGATATTAATGATATTATTGATAAAAAAGGTTTAGTAATATTTATGTTTACTTTCTTAAAAATAATTCCTTTAGTTTTTGTAAAAAAACTAATAAATAGATTTAAGTAACAATATTAGAAATAATAGATTATAATATATCAAAAAAAAGAAAATTATAATGAAAGAAAAAATTCAAAAATATTTACAAACAGTTTCCAATAACTTTCAATTACTGGAAAAACAAACTCAGAATATAGAATCTGCATCAAACATTATCATAGACTCCCTTAAAAAAAGGAATAAAATTATATTTTGCGGAAATGGTGGCTCTGCTGCTGACTCTCAACATCTTTCAGCTGAGTTAATGGGTAGATATAAATTAGATAGAAATCCACTGCCAGCGATATCGTTGACAGTTGATACCTCTGCTATAACTGCAATAGGTAATGACTACGGATATGAACATGTTTTTTCAAGACAGCTTTCTGGAATTGGTAATAAAAACGACGTCTTATATGCAACATCAACAAGTGGAACAAGTAAAAACATTATTGAAGCGATAAAAACAGCCAAAGAAATGGGGATACACGTAATAGCATTAACAGGAAATAATAAAACTGCCATAGGTGATTATGCGGATGTAGTAATTAATGCTCCAAGTAATGAAACAAATTATATTCAGGAAATGCATATTGCAATTGGACAATTAATATGTGGGATTGTTGAAGAACATTTTTTTGGAAACAACAAAACTTAACTTTTCTCAAGCTCTTCTGCTATTTGCTGTAATGATTTATTATAAAGTTTAGATTTATAAGATTTTTTAATTACATCCCCATGCAACACTTTTTTAAAATCATCCTCTCCGACTAGTCCTTCAAGCTCATTACTTATTGGCTCAGTTAAAAAAATACTCGTAAATAAATTTGAAATGAAATAAAAAAAATAAGAAATAGATAGGAATAAAATATTTTTTGTAGGATTTTTAACGTTTTGAATATGACTATTTAGAAAAAAAATAATTTTTTTCATTATAAAAAAACCCTTTTCGTATTTTAAGATAAAATAAAATCTATGCACAAAATTGAGTCCATGATTAACACCAAACAAAAAATGGTATTTTTCATAAAGAAAATCAAAATATGTCAATTTATAACTATATTTGTGTTTTATGTTTTCTTCTAATTTTACACATAACACATTTCCTTTTTGAATAATTTTTGTTTCTTTATAGTTATTCTTCCATATTAAATGCTCTAGCATAATTTTAATGGATGCTTTTTTACAAAGCTCTAAACCTTTTTTTGTAAAGTAGCTTTTGTAAAAAAAGTTATTTACAAAATACCTTTCATAAAATCTTTCTTTTCCACCAGTTGTTTCTTTAGATGGAGTTGTTCTTATATCTGAATGCATTATGTTTGGCATTAGTATATCGCGCTTAAATTCATCATCTTTATTTTTATTAATAAAATATTGTATCATTTCAGAGGGTGCATCATGTCCTGTGTGCGATTCTAAAAAACCACCAATTACTCCTAAATATTTTCTGGTGAATACCCCCCATTGCTCTGGATAATAGTAAGCTTCTTGTGCTGAAATTCTTGTTTTTATATTTTTTGAAAAATTAGATCCTCTCAAAAAAAACATATTATCTGGTACTGCATTTATATATTGTTTTAAGATAATGTCCCAATTCTTACATGAAAATCTACATCTATCAGAATTATTAATGTAAAAATACGTATTTTGATCAGAGACCTCTTTTATCATTATGTTATGACTTTTCATAGAATTTAGATAATTATATGGAAGCTCTATAAGTTTTATTTCTATTTGGCTTTTATCGCATATTTCTTTTATTGCTTCTAAGTCAAAATTTCTATCTGGGATCGTTGCTATTACCTCAAAATTTCTTGAGTCATAACAATGTTTTTCTAAGTCGTTAATATATTCTTCAAATTTTCCTATATATTTTGCCAATAGACCTATTGTAATAAATTTTCCAGAATATATTTTTAATTCATCTAATGGATTATCTTTTACATGTTGCAAAAAATTTTTCATGAATTTCCTGTAGCAAGATCAATAACTTCTCTTTTACTACTATTTCCAACCACAAATTCTTCCCCTTCTGTAATATAACATGATGAAAACCACGGCCTTGACCTATTTGAATTATTTGGATATGAGCCATGTATGCAGTTTCCATTCAATACAACAATAGAATTTCCTGGGATAATAATATCTTTTTTTTTGTCTAGAAATTCTTCTGGAATTTTGCATTCGCTACCTGGGTTATCTCCTATTTTTTCACGAAAACTTACATTATTTTCTGCAGGTAGAAGTCCTAGCTTATGTGAACCAGGATAACAATATATTGTTCCATTTTCCCTGTCAGCATCTTTCAAGAACCAATTTAATGTAATATAAGCTGCATTTTTAGACTTAGGATAAAAATTATCTTGATGCGGTTTCCAAGCTTGAGTGCAATAATCAGAGTAAGCTTCCTTAAAAATAAATTGACTACTTAATCCAACAGCTTTTTTTTCGTGAAAAAAGCTTAATAAATCAGACATTCTTTTGTCAGTCATAATTGATCTTGCCATATTAGAAGTTTCTTCTATCTCTTTCAGAGTTATATCAGATTTTGGCCTTTCATCTTGTTCCAAAAGAGATTCATAACGATCAGGGTTTATCAATGCTGCAAAATTAATATTCGCATGTCTTCTAATGAAGCTATTAAAAGTGCTAGCTTCACTGTCTGTAAAAATTTTTTCTAAAATTACATAACCATTTTCATCGTAAAACTTTTTTTGATCTTCTGTCACTTTATACTCCAAGTAAAGTCATCTAAAAAATTTATTATAAAAATCTTTAATGCCTCTAAAAAAATTATATCTAAAATCTAAATACCAAAAAATTGAAAATACAAGTGAGTGCTTCTCGTCATTAAAACCTGCACCACAATAATTTAAGTAAGAAAATTTTCTAATTAAATTTGTTAATGATATCTTAACACTATTGACATTATAGTTATATTTTTCAACAACACCAGATGATTTATTTTTTACACATACATTGCCTGAAAAATCATAAATTTCATAATCATTGATATTATCATTATATTTTATATGGGCTTTCATTATCATTGCTCTTCGAAATGCCTCTTTTTGTATTTTTGCAGATGTTAGTATGTTCCATGCTTTTAGTTGACCATGTATTCTCTCATAATTTTCTTCATCATTTTTTGGTTCTGGTGTATCACCACTAAATTCTATACTATTATCTATAATATCCCTATTAAATTGATTTGAATTAAAATTATCATGTTTTTCCAAATAAAAATACATGCACTGCTGAAATGCATCATGAGAAAAGCAAGGGCTAAGATTATTTTTATTTAAATTTATAGATTTTTTAGTTGTAAATGTAATATTTGCTGGCGCAAAACAGCATTCCCAAAAATCAAAGTATTTTCTATTTTTATACTTTGAGAACTTGACCCTAAATATATCATCATTAAATAAATTCATGTATTTTCTAAGGTTTATATCCCAATTTTTTGTTTTTATTTTTACTCTATCACCTGTGCATGAAATGAAATATGATTTTTCATTAACTTCTTCTAACATCTTATTATTATTTATATGGCCTGAAAAATAGTCGCCTTCATAAGACATTATGTATTTTAATTGAAATTTTCTTAAAGATTTTTGCTGATCAAGATATTTTTTTAGATTAATGTCATCTTTATTTATATTAACAATTATTTCAAAATTATTCGGGTCAGATGCATTATCTTCATATGAATCAAAAACCTCTGCAAGATTTTCAATATTTTTTGAATTTATTAGAATTGATGCAATCATTTCTTAATAATTATATTAGAAAGGTTTATTACATCCTATAAAAGAAGCTATAGCAAATCTATTTTCTTTGGCATAGTTTGCTACCGGTGTGACGCAATGTGGGAGTTTTTTTTGGTTATTAATAAAGATTATTCTGTTTCCTTTTGGCATTATTGCATGCATGTCTTCATCTTTTGTACTTTTTGCAATCATTAAAATACCACCCCAATCCCATATCCATTGGTTACACAAGTAGTATAAAATGCTTATATCAACTCTATCTACTTCACCTCTTAAATCATCAACATGAATTCTTGAAAAATCATTTTTCATATACTTTAATATATATGTCGTGTCATTTTTTACTTCGTTTTGAAATAATTGATTTATTTTTTTTATAAATATTTCTGAATAGTCTTTTCTCCATTGATCACTCTGCTCGAGTAATTTCGCCCTCCATCCTTGAAGATAATATTCCTCATCATTACCTGGAAAATATTGTGATTCCATTTCGAACGGTCCGCCTTTTTGATAATGCGGTCTTATTTGATCTACTCTTTCCCATTCATTTTCATCTTGAAATGTTTTTAATAATCTTTTATAAGTTTGATTATCTAAAAAATCATCAACTACAAAAAAACCATCAGTGTAAAATTTTTCAATATTCTTCATTTTACTTTCTTCCATCTAGAACTAAATCTTCTTTACATTTTGTCATAGCCTTATAGATCTCATTTAGAACATAATCTACTTCCATTGCATTTTTTCTTTCAGGCCACGTTTTAATATTAGTTGGATAAACATCTAAAATATTAAATTTGATTTCTTCTTGTTTCAAGCTGTCAGAAAATCCTTTGAGACCCCATTTTCCTGAAGCATATAATGTTCTATTTTTTTTTGCTTCCAAACCAACCATTGAATTAATATTTATCACATGCTCTAAATGACTTGATAATGCATTTATAATTTTAATAGGAGCAACTAAATTTACCGATATCATATCATCAATTATATCATTACTAATTTCTTTAAAAGGTAAGTTTGGACATATTATCCCTGCATTATTTATTAAAATTTTTATGTCTTCTTCAAGAGCTTTTTTACAAAGTGAGTCTATTTCTCTGCTGTTTCTTAAGTCTGAAACGATATATTTTGCTTTTGATCCATTTTCTAATATTTTTTTTTGTGTTTCTTTTAATTTGTCCTCGTTTCTTCCATGAAGTAATACATCATGACCTTTTTTTGAAAAATAGAGTGCTAAATAGTTCCCTAAACCACTACTTGATCCTGTTATTAAAACATTATTTAAAGACATTATATCTCTCATCAATTAATTCTTTATTTTCTATAAACCAATCAATTGTTTCATTAATTCCTATTTCAAGAGAAACATTTGCTTTAAATCCATGCTTTTCTGCTCTCGAAGTATCAAAAACTCTTCTATAATCTCCCATTGGCTTGTCAGATAACCATTTAATTTTTTTATCAAATCTCTTTGCAATTATCTCTGCTATTTCCTTGATTTTTATTCCAGAACCACTTCCTAGGTTTACAGGATCTGTTACTTTATTTTTAACTAAATGCATCATGCCTAATGCCACGTCTCTACAATGTATAAAATCTCTTATTGGGGATCCATCTCCCCAAACTTCAAGAATCTCATTATCATGCGCCTTTCTAATCAATGAAGGTATAACCATTGCATTTTCAGGATCAAAATTGTCATATGGGCCATATACATTTGCTGGTCTAACAATTGAACAAATTCCTTTTCCGAATTGCTTTT
>MDSZ01031407.1_pt1 | contig 20493 bp, 17 predicted proteins | sample 811201 | NCBI WGS metagenome assembly MDSZ01 (sample SAMN05326647, study PRJNA326480) | marine metagenome | isolation source: seawater | place: Indian Ocean: North | collected 2010 | reverse complement strand
GGAATTTTCTGATGTAGGTTTTACTGGTAAAGCATTTTCAATAAGACTTATAGAAAGTGACATATAAAACAATTATGAAAGATAAAAAATGGTAATTTTGTCTTTTATTTTTATTATTCTTATCTATGCAAGGAGCTAAGGGAGCAAAATCCCTAAAACATCTGCAAACCTATTGATAGGTTGGTTGTTGTTTGGCGTAATATAGAAAAATATAGTTTGTAAGCGTTTCAAGTTCGCTTGGCAGAACTTTTGTAAATCTAGTATAAAACTTATTCCAAAAGGTATTGAAGGCGAATATAAATTCCTAGGAAAAAATAATATTATATTCGTCAGTACGGCTTATTAACATATATTCTTTTATCCTTTTTATAGGAAATCTTTTATTGTAAAGAATTCAATTAGACATAAATAATTATTTCTATGGTTGTATATCTTATTATCTGATTCTGTTTGAAATAATATCCTGTAATTTTGGAAAACTTATGGCAACTTTTTTTTAAAATATGAAGATTTTCTAATTACTAAAGTTATATAACTCTAAAAACTTATCGAAAAATAATTCTTTCCTAAATATCCTAACTATTACTATGAGCTGATAATTTCTAATAATTTAAAAGAACGAATATGAATATCCAATAATAAAGTTGAAAAATACAATTTGTTCGCTAATAAAATTAAAAAAAATCTTTAAAAATTTAATATAGAATTCTTAGCTATATGAAAAACATAATTTATTAATAAATACATTTTTAAATACTAAACTCGAATTATGTATAATTAAATCAAAAGATTTACTTATAAAATTTTATTTAAAGTAACTAGCTATATATACCTTTTACATAATTTCGGATGATTTCTTACTTTAACGTATTTAAAGAACTTAATAAAAGAATAAATCTAAAAAGTAGATTACTTTTCATTTTTTGTGTTGCCGTCTCAGTCTTAACTGCTGTAACAGATTTAATAGTGCCATTTTCCTTTTATAACTTATTCAATATTCTTAAAGGAACTGAAACTACCCTTTCTCTTACAGATAAATTATTAAATAATTTGCCTTCTATTTTTCTCGAAAGCTTAAGTGGCGCAGCCTTTTTTGTATTTTTAATTATTATTTTTGCAAATTTATTAAGGTTTTTTACGCTATTTCTAAATACTAGGACCTCAGCTTATATAACAAGAATATTAATGTCGAATCTTTTTAATAAAGCATTTGATAGTGAATATTTAGTAATCAATAATCCAGAAATTAAAACTAAATTATCTTCAATCACTTCATATTCCAATCAAATCATGGGCAATACAATTCTTAATTTTTTGCAAATAGTTTCTTTCGTAACGGGTGCTTTAATAATAATTTTAGGAATGCAAATAGTTTATCCAGGGATAATTCTTATTCTTGCTTTGATATTTCTTTGCTATATTACAATCTTTAAACTTTCTAACCATAAAATTAAGCAATATAACAAGACAGCGGCAGCTTATATCGATAAAATGTTTAGATATTTAAATCTATCTTTAGATAATGTTGCGTATACAAAAATAGAGTCTTTATCTGAATTTTATTCAAAGGAATTTTCAAGAATTCAAAGAGTTTTGAGGAGAATTCAATCTAATACTTATCTTATTGGTGGAAGCCCAAAATTAATTCTAGAAGTATTAATCGTAAGTATTTTATTGTTTTTGGTTTCCTATAATAGTAACCCTACGAATTCAAACCTACCAGATTTTGTAATTATAGTGGTTGCTTTCCAAAGGGTGAATCCTTGTCTTCAAGGCAGCTATTCAGCGATTATTTCTTTAAAATCATCATATTATATGCTGAGAGAATTATTAAATTTATTTAATAAACTAGATATTGAAGATCGAAAGAAAAAAGTTTTTTTAGAAATAAATCCCAACGAAAATAAAAAAAATACTTCACTAATATCATTACAAAATATCTCTTTAAATGCTTGTTGGGGAAATAATCTTAGTAAAAAAATTCTTAAAAATATATCTTTGAATATAAATAAAAACCAATGGATTAATATTGTAGGAACTTCTGGATCAGGAAAAACATCTTTGATAGAGGTTATTTGTGGCCTGAGATTTGTAGACAGTGGCTTATATAAATATGGTAATGAAATAATTGATTCACAAGAGAAGGCTAAAAAACACATTTATCCAAATATTGGCTATGTTTCTCAAAATTCTAAATTTATAGGTATGAATATTGAAGATATTATTTTTGGAAATTGTTCAAGAAATTATTCAATATTTAATAAATTAATTAATCTTTTAAATTTGGAACATCTCACAAATGTAGAACTAATAAAAGAAAACATTAATTTTTCTGGCGGCGAAAGACAAAGATTAGTAATAGCTAGAGCTTTATATAAAGACCCAAGATTAATCATATTAGATGAAGCTACAAGCTCTCTAGATAATAAAACTCAAGATAAAATACTAAAATATTTAGACTCCAAAAGGAAAAACATGACTATTATTTTCGTAACTCATAGAAAAGAATCTTTAAAGTATGCTGATTTTACTTATACTTTAGAGGGGGGAATGATAATTGATCAGAAGTAATTTATGTATTTTCATAGGTATATATTCGAACCTGAATAACCATAAGTTATAATCCATTAAAAAGATTTATAACAACCTTAAATGAGAGTTGAAGAGAAAAAGGTAAATGTTATAGGTTTAGGTTATGTTGGTTTGCCTTCAGCTTTATTATTAGCCCAAAAAGGTTTCAATATTGTAGGGACAGATATCTCAGTTAAATTAATTAATAAATTAGCAACTAAAGAAATTTCTTTTGATGAATTAGAAATAGAAAAAGTCTATCTGGATGTTATTGAAAAAGACAATTTAAAATTTTCTTGTAAGGTTGAAAGGAGTGATTTTTATTTAATTTGTGTTCCAACTCCATGTGATAGTAATAATAAAGCAGATCTAAGTTACGTATATTCAGTGGTAGATGAAATTATCAAAGTTATGGATGAAAATAATGTATTAATAATAGAATCTACTATTCCAGTTGGTACATGCAATCAAATTAAAGAATATATTAAATTAAGGTCCAATTTTTATGATCCTAATATTTGCCATTGCCCTGAAAGAGTAATCCCGGGTTCATCAATTAAAGAAATATTAAATAATGATAGGGTTATAGGTGGAACTAATGAAATTATTACCAAAGAAGTAGAGGAATTATACAATTTTTGGACTAATTCAAAAATTACAATAATGTCATCCGAAGAAGCTGAACTTGTTAAATTAATTGAAAATTCTTTTAGGGACGTTAATATTGCATTTGCGAATTCTATTTCAAGAATATGCGATTCATTTGACTTTAATAGTAAGCTTGTAATAAATGCTGCTAATCTTCATCCAAGAGTCTCTATTTTAAATCCTGGTATTGGTGTTGGGGGCCATTGTATTCCTGTTGATCCTTATTTCCTTATTGATAAATTTCCTAATGAAAGTTCATTACTTAAATCAGCCAGAGAAATTAATGAAGATCAAATTAAATTTGTTTCTAAGAAGTTAATAAGAATTATTAAAAAGTTTAATAAAACACTTCCTATAAATCTACTTGGTTTTTCTTACAAACCAAATACATCAGATATTAGAGAAAGTCCTTCTATAGCAATCGCAAAAGAATTGAAAAACTTTTTTTATAGTAGATCTATTTATATGTATGAACCTAATTTAAATGAGGATCTTTATTTAGAGAATCTATTCATTTCTTGTAAATTTGAATTTTCAGATGAAGATATTAATGTAATACTAGTGGATCATAGACAATTTCAAGATTTTAAATCAACAAAAACCATAAGAGCCACTGATATTCTTTAAGGTTGATATTACATTTTAAAACAATGTAGGTACATAATCTTTTTCGTTAATGCCAAGAAAAGTTTCATTTTTTTTAACTATTTCTAAAGAAAGGAATTCTTTTTTTAAAAATTTTTTGAGAGAAATCTGTTGTTTAAAAAATCTTGATGTAATGACATGATTAATAAGATAAAAATTGGAACTATTTTGTATTGGGGCTCTGTGAAATAGAAAGCTATTCATAAATAAAAATTCTCCTTGATTTAGAAAGATTTTTTTATTGAGATTTTGGAGGCTATCTTCATTTGGGAACTCTAGATAATTATGTGAACCTTCTATAATGTCTAAAACATGAATAGGGTAATTATCTTTCGAAATAGAAAATAAAACATTAAATGCCGCTAAACCTCTAGGGATCCAATTTTGATGAGGAATATCCCTATGCCATCTAGATTGATCATCATGAATATTATTTGATTTTATTCTTAAAAGATTTTGTTGGTTTAAGTAAAAACTTGGATCAATTTGATTATTAATATTCATAAATGTATTATGTAAAGCTAGCTTTAAAAAAGATCGACTCGATAATAGAGGACTTCTTATAGATTCAGAATTCGAATCAAAAACTGAATTTAATTTTTCACATTCTTCAAATATTTCCTGCTCTATATTAAGGTTGAGGTTAGAAATAAACCAACCTTTTCTTAGAATAATATCCTTGAAATAATTATCTTTAGAATATTTTGAAATTCCATAATGATTAATGTTTGAGTTTTTCATGAAAAAATTTTAATTGTTATGAAATCATTCTTAATTTATTAATTAAATATTGTAGATTTAGAGTTATTTATAATTCTAATATATTAAATTAAGCGACATAAAGGTAAAATAAAGAATAAAAAAAATTACAAATTTGAAAAAAATAGCTATTTCGCAGTCAAATTATATTCCTTGGAAAGGTTATTTTGATTTAATTGCTTCTGTTGATGAGTTTATTATTTATGATGACATGCAATATACCAGAAGGGATTGGAGGAACAGAAATAAAATTAAAACTAATAATGGTACTCAATGGCTTACAGTACCTGTAAGGGTAAAAGGTAAATATTTTCAGTCAATTAATGAAACAGAAATAAATGGCGATGATTGGAAAAAGCAGCATTGGGGAAGTATAAAATCTAATTATTCAAAAGCAAAATTTTTCAAAGAAATATCTGAAGAGTTAGAAAAAATATACTTTGAATTTAACTATAAATATTTATCAGATTTAAATTTTAAATTTTTAAAGTATGTTTGTGATTATTTAGAAATTAACACTATTTTAAGAAAATCTAGTGAATTTAAATTACTTGAAGGCAAAACAGAAAAATTAATTGGAATTTGTGAACAGTCTGGAGGTACCGTATATATTTCAGGTCCAGCGGCAAAGGCGTATATAGATTTAGAATTATTCAATAAAAAAGAAATTTCTTTAGAGTGGTTTGATTATGACAATTACCCAGTTTATGATCAACTTCATGGAGATTTTATACATGAAGTTACTGTTTTAGATTTAATCTTTAATTGCGGACAAAATTCAAGAAAATTCATGAAGTTTTAATCAAAAAATAATTTAAAGCTATATTGTATAAAGCAAAAAATTAATCTAAAGATGAAAGATAAAAAAAAATTAATTATTTTTGGTTTAGGCGAAATTGGTGAATTAGCAAACTTTTACTTTTCTACTGATAGTAATTATGAGATTGTTGCCCATACACTAGATAAGGATTTTCTTAAAGATAAAAGTTTCTGTAATAAACCAATTGTTCCATTTGAAAATATTCAGGAATTCTATGATCCCAAAAGTCATTATCTTTTTATAGCAATTGGTTATTCTAAAATGAATAGATTAAGGACTCAAAAGTATAATGAAGCAAAATCTAAGGGTTATAACTTAGCATCTTATATAAGTTCCAAGGCAACAATCTTTCCTAATGTAATGATAGGAGATAATTGTTTTATTTTGGAAGATAATACCTTGCAGCCATTTGTTAAGGTTGGCGATAATGTGACAATGTGGTCAGGTAATCATTTAGGGCATCACTCTAGTGTACTATCAAACACCTTTATAACCTCTCATGCTGTTATTTCTGGTGGAGTTGAGATAGGAGAATATTGTTTCATAGGTGTTAATGCAACAATAAGGGACCACGTAAAAATTAGCTCATCTTGTCTAATAGGGGCAGGATCGTTAATTCTTTCTAATCTTGAAGCAGATGGGGTTTATGTAGAAAAAGATACTGAAAGATCTAGAGTCCCTAGTAGCAGAATTAGGTCAATATGAAAAAATGATTAATTGGAAAAAATTGGGATTGATATTTAATCCATATGAATATCTCTCCAGAAATGAAAAACTACTTACGCATGCTTCTAATCCATTAGCCGTAAAAATTGAAAGTAATATTTATAGAATTTTTTATAGTTCTAGAGATGCTAATAATCGATCTTCGGTTGGAGGATTTGATTTTGATATTGATAAATTAAAAGTTATACATAACTTTGAATTACCTTTTTTTTGTTATGGCAATTCAGAATCATATTATTCTGCAGGTGTAAGTATTGGCTCCTATTACGAAAATTCCAATGGTAAGTTTATTTTATTTATGGCTTGGCAGAATCCCGAAGGTCAACATTGGAGAGGAGATATAGGAAGACTTAGAATTAATCAAAATTATGAATTCACTTTGGATAATCAATCACCTTATATGACAATTGATAAAAAATTTGATAAGGTGAGCCTCTCATATCCATGGGTTTCAAAAGATTCTTCAGGTAACTATGAAATGTTTTATGGATCAACTATTACTTGGAAAGAAGAAAATGGAGAAATGATTCATGTTATAAATAAAGCAGAATCATCAGATGGAGAAATTTGGTTAAGAACAGGAATGGCCTTACCCTATAAACTTAATTATTACCAAGCTTTTAGTAGACCAACTCATCAATATGTTTCAAATGATTTTCAAAGGATGTGGTTTTCTTATAGGTCTGGGACTGGTCAAAAATATAGAATAGGTTATGCAGAGAAAGATAATAGAGAGTGGTCTATCTTAAATGATAAATCTGGTATTGATGTTTCTCCATCTGGCTGGGATTCTGAAATGATTGAGTATCCTTTCGTTTTTAACCATAATGGAAGAAATTTTATGCTATACAACGGAAATGGGTTTGGTAAATCAGGTATTGGTCTGGCAGTGGAAAATTTTTAATAATAATGAGAAATATCTCAGATAAATATACAGTTATACATATAATACCTTTTTTTGAGTCATATCAAGGATATGAGGAAGATCTACTATCAAGATATCAAGCAAAAGATGGTAATAAAGTAATACTAATTACTTCTTTTTTAAATCCAGGTAAAGAGGGTAGGAGCTTTTTGAAAAGATTTAATTTTCAGTTGTGTAAATTGGATAAAGGGAGATTTATATTCAGGTTGCCATGCGTACTTATCCCTTCTAAGTTGTCTTTTTTAATAGGTGCATCAATCTTTTTAATTTTTTTTAAATATGATTTTTTACATTTGCATGGATTATTAAATCCTTTAGGTCCTATTTATGCTTTAATCGCAAGATTAAGAGGTAAAAAGGTAATAAGCGATAATCATGATTTTATTTATTCAACTCATCAATTAGCCAAATCTGATAATTTATATTTATGTTTGCGAAAAATTGAATTTATTTTTTTTAGAAAGTTTATTGGTTCGGTACAGTTGTTTTTAAGTAATAAAGTAATTGCATATGAAAATAAATGCACAGAATTTCTTAGGGATTTTTATAAATATAAAGGTAAAATATTTCAAGCCAAAATAGGTTATGAGGATGATTTATTTTTTCCAGAAGAAAAATATGAAATTAAAAATAAAATCGTTAATTTAGGTTTTGCAGGTCAAATATCACAAAGGAAGAAACCTAATGTTTTGCTAGAAATCTTGTATTTGTTACCTTCAAATTATAAATTGAAAATGATTGGTAGTTGGGATAAAAAAGTATTGTCTAGTTTTTTGAGGAAAGCAGAGGAATTGAATTTAAAAGAAAGATTAAGTATCATTGGTGAAATAAATTATTTAAATTTAAATAAATATTTCAAACAAATAGATTTAGCTATTTACTTAAATTCAAGTAGTATTAGTTGCCAACAATTTTTAGGATCAGGAGTACCTATTTTGGTAGATAAAAATCAGCAATTCGCATCATCAGCTAATTTTTATGGGGAGGCCATGGCATATAAAAGTGATATAGAGAAAATAAAGAAAACAGTATATTGGATAAAAAATAATCTAAAGAATTTCCCAAAATTAACAAAAGGAGATTTAAAACATAAAAAAATAATTCATGAATTATCCTATCTTTCTTCATATAAAAAAATTATAAGTTACGCATATTTATTAAATAGATGAAAATACTATTAGACAAATCAACTGAAAATCATAAAGGTCTTGGAAGGTTTACTGCTACCTTAATAAATTCCCTTAATGATTTGCCAGTAACTTTAAAAACTTATTCAAGAAAAGGTCCAATTTATCATCCTTTGGCTTTCATGAATTTTGTTAATTTGCATGATTGGGAAATATATATAACCCCACATTTCATTTTACCTTTAAATATTTTATTTTCTGGAAAACCTATTTATATAACCATTCATGATATTATTCCGTTTAAAAAATTTAACATTAAATTTTTTATTTTATTTTCCTTTTTATCTATCATTCTTAAATTTCAAAATATAAAAATTTTAACTCCCTCTATAACTTCAAAAAATAAATTGAAGATTCTTTTTAAGATTGATGAAAATAAAATATTTGTTGTTAATAATGAAGCCCGTATAATGGAATCTTCAAATAATAAAAAAAATAATACAATAAATATAGACAAAAATGATAAAGATATAATTGATATACTTTATATTGGAAATTTAAAGAAACATAAAAATGTTAATTTGATAATAAAAGCTTGTGAATTAATTTCTAAAATAAAGAAAAAAGAAATTAAGTTATCTATCGTAGGTGGATTTGATACACAAAGTTCTATAAAGGAAAATTTATCCTTAGATTTTGATTTTATAAATTTGTATGGAGCTATAACTGATGATGAAATAAATTTCTTAATTGATAATGCAGACTACTTAGTTCAACCATCTTTTGATGAAGGTTTTGGTATCCCTATACTTGAGGCACTTGTCAAAAATAAAAAGGTAATTTGCAGTGATATTGAAGTATTTCATGAACTCTATGAAGAGTACAGTATCTTTGTTAATTATTATGATCCAGTATTGCTAGCTGAGATTATTTGCAATGATTATGGTGATAATAAGAATAAAAGTTTTTTTGATTCAATTACCCAAAAATATAGTTTAACTAATATTAAAAAACAGCTTTCAATTGCACTTAATTTATGAATATAAAACTTTTTGAAGAATTTAAGATTATTGGCGGGCAGGAATTATATTCTATACAACTAATGGAGTCTTTACTTTCAAATAAAGATATTAACTTAGAATATATTACTTCTGCAAAAGGTAATGATTATATTAAGTTATACCATCCATTATTAGTAAAATATGTAAAAGTTGTTCCAATAAGATTCTTTAGTAAATTATTTTTCTTTCACAAAAATATTTATTCTTTTTTAAAGAATAATAAAAAAAAAAATATAATAATTTCTAACTCATTTAAGTTCTCAGTAATCGTATGTCTTTTCAATTTTTTTATTTTTCCTAAAAAAACTAATAAAATTTTAACAATAACTCATTTATCAATAGGACATCTATCTTTAAGAATTTCTAATTTTAAATTAAAAATCCTAAGATTTTTTGATCGATGTATCACAAAATATTCAATTCGTATTTGTATAAGTAAAGAAATATATTCCTTTTATCAAAGAGATTGTAAAAATATATTTCTTATAGAGAATTGCCTATCAAAGAATATTTGTATAAATACGATAGAAAATGATAAATATACTTCAGATATATCTTTTATCGGTAGGATTGATAAACAAAAAGGCATTGATTATCTTTATAAATTAATTAAAAAAATTTATAAAGATAATTTAATTTCAAAAATTGAAATTGCTGGGACTGGCGATTTAAAAGAAAGGATAATAAAATTAGAAAAATTATCACCAAAAATAAAGTTTTACGATTTTATTGCCGATCCTTTTTCAAAAATAAAAAGTAGAATTATTTTATTTCCTTCTTTGTATGAGGGTTTCCCATTAAGTATATTAGAAGCTGTCCAATATCAAAACTTACCTTTGACATCAAATATAATATCTTATAGTAATATACTCCCCAATAATTACCCATTTTTAAGTGGGGATATTAATATTGATATTAATCTTATAAGAAAAATATTAAAAGATAAAGAATACAGAAGTTATTTAAATTCTTCTATAACAGAATATTTTACACAAAATTATTCATATAATAGTTGGCAAAAAAAATGGAGAAGAGTTCTAATGAAATTATAGAATTTAGCTTATGAAATATATTCATGTAATTCCTCTAGATAAATTTTCACTAAACTTATGCGAAGTTATATTAGAGAGCAATAGAAATAATTTTATTTTTATTTATGGAAGTAGATTATCCATTAATGAAAAACTGAAATATGAAAAATTAATTAAAACTTTTAAAACAGAAATATATTTTTTTAATAAATCATTAAGTTCATTTATAGCATTAATTAAGTATTTTCGATTAATAATATCCAAAAAAAAATTAAAAAGCATATTTCATTGTAGCGATATTATAAATGTAAAAATTTTATTATTTATTTCTATTTTATTTCGTCATAAATTTTTATGGCATGCTAGAGGCACTGATCTTTATTCTCCTTTATATTTTAATTATCCTTTTATTTTGAAAATTCTGAATCATTTTATATATGAGAGATGTTCAGGAATTATTTCCAATACATATTATGATGCTTTAGTAGCTAAAAATACATATCGGCCAGATCTAAAACATATAAGGATGATTGCTTCACCTTCAAATACAATTGATCAAAAATCATTACTACGCTTTATTAAAAAAGAAAACAAAGTTTTAGTCGGTAATTCTGGTACTTATACAAGTGGATCATTATTCTTCTTGAAAAATTATCAAGAAATAATTTCTAACATGAATAATTTCCAATTTGTATTTGGATCAAGCTATGGTCATGAAAAATATAGCAAATTATTGTTTGAAAATTCAAAAAATTTAAATAATGTAGAAATCCAGACAAAGTTTCTTAAAAGGGAGGATTATTTAAAATTTCTAAGTGAATTTAAAATTGCAGTTTTTTTGCCAGTAAGGCCCCAAGGACTTTCAGCTTTGTCTAATTTAATTTATTTCAAGTGTACTATTTATACTAATAAAAATAACCCTATTGGTTTTTATTTGGAACAATTCAAACTTAAATACAAAATTTTAGAAAATGAAAGTAATAAATTATTCGAGTTATCTAATTCAGATTTAGAATATAATAAAAAAATAATTATTGATGAGTTTAGTTATGAAAAATGTCTTAAACAATGGAGTTGTTTAAGCGAATGAAAAATAAAAATGAATTTGACTATACAATATTAATACCAAGACTTATTAGAGGAGGAGCTGAGCTTCAATCCATTCACCTAGCTAATGATTTGATAAATTTAGGTAAAAATGTTTCTATTATTTGCTTTAAAGAAGTTGAAAAAAATTTATATCCTGAGATAAATAATGAGATAAAAATTTATGAATTAAAGAAAAAAAAAGGAATTTTTCTTTCGATATTTTCATTAATAAAGAAATTATATTTTCTATTAATAAAAATTAAACCTAGAAAACTGATCCTCTTTCTTTCATATTCAGAAAAAGTATATATTTGCCTTAGAATTCTAGGCCTAAATATCAAGGCTTTATCCTTCGTACGAGCTGGTATTAAAGTACCAAGTAAATTTCATAGTTTATATGGTTTAATAATTGGATCATTATTGGAGGAAATATATATAAATTCTGAATCTAACTTCATTCCTTCGTTGAATTTTTATAAAAGAATGCCTATCTTAATACCAAATCATATTAATTTTGATAAAAAAATCAAAGAGAAAATTATTGATAAAGATAAAATAAAAATAGTTTATATTGCAAGATATATTACAGAGAAAAATCACCAATTTTTGTTTAAAACTTTATCTAAAAATATTCATAAAGATAAAATTGAATTAACTTTAATAGGAGATTCTAAATCTGAGAATTTAATTTATATTTCTGATTTGATAAATCAATATAAACTAAATAATATTGTCAAAGTACTTTATAATGTCTCTAATGTTTATAGTATCTTGAAAAATATAGATATTATGGTCTTTTGCTCCAATTATTCTGAAGGAACTCCAAATGCACTTTTGGAGGGAATGGCTTGCGGCTTGAAAATCATTTGTTCTGACAAATTTTCAGAATTGGCAATGCCCATAAATTATTATAAAGATAATAGTGAAAATGATTTTAATAGAATTCTGCTTGAAATTATCTTAAACAAAAATAGTTACGTTGATAAATATCTAGAATATTTAAAATTATTGGTTAATAAAAGGAATTATATATTGTCAACTAAACTATAAATTTTATGAATATAAGTTTTCCTCAAATAAATAATATATTAATTAGTAATTTTAAAAAATAATGAAGAAAATACTTTGTCTTAGTAGGGCTCCTCTTAATTACAAAGCTGGTATACCTGTATATTGCAAATCTTTTTATTCAAATATAAAAAATGCTTACGTTGAATTTATAAATATAGATTTAACATCTTCAATTGAGAGGATTTATAGAAAAAAAATTAATAATGAATATTTAGAAATAACTTTCCCTACCTTTTTTAGAATTGGAACTTTAGGATTATCTTTAGAATATTTTAAATATATATTTCTTAATATTTCCAAATTTAATTATGTGCATCTTCAACATCCTGATCCATTTTCAGCAATATGTATCTTATTATCAATGATTTTAAATAGAAAAAAATTAATAGTTACTTGGCATGCAGATGTTTATAAAAAATATTTTATATTTTTTCCAATTTTTATAATTGTTGATTTTTTTGTTTTTTTAATTGCAGAAAAGATTATTTTCTTAACACAGGCTCATATTAAATCATCTTTACTTGGCAAATTAAGCTTCTTTAGAAAAAAAACTGTAATAATTCCTGCATTGTTAAAAGAAAATATTTTTTACCCAAAGGACTTTAATAAAATATCTTTTCCAAAAGAAGATGAATTTTTTTATTTGATAAGTATAGGCAGATTAGTATCTTATAAAGGTTATGAATATGCTTTAGAAGCATTATCGAAGATAAATTTTAAATATAAATATTTTATTATTGGAAAAGGACCTTTAAAAGAAAAACTTAAAAATAGAGCTAAAGAACTTAAAATATCAGATAAGGTTGAAATTCTTGGAGAGGTATCTGAAAAGAAGAAATGTAAGTATTTAATGAAATCCCATGTTTTTTTATTCCCAAGCATAACTAAATCTGAAGCTTATGGTCTAGTACAATTAGAGGCTATGGCATTCTCCTTGCCTGTGGTAAATACATTCTTAAATAATGGTGTTAATTCTCTTATGCCAAAAAACTTATGCTTAACTGTTAAACCTAGATCAAGCTATGAATTAATGGAAGCTATTAATAAAATTCGTAAAAATGAAAATTTATTTAGAAGATTAAATGAATCTTCTTTTAAAAGATTAGTTTCTCTTGATAGGAAAAAAGTAAAAAAAAATATAAATAAATTATTTATTAATTTCAAGCAATTATGAATTCTTTACATATTCTTGGAATATCCAATCCATCAGCTCAATATTTATTAATTAAGTTAAATAAACAATTTAATTTTTATTGCTACTCTAGTACAAATAAAAAAAAGCTTGCAACAAAGGTTTTTAATTACTCTGACTTAAAAAATAACTTTAAAAATGATGATTCTATTATCTCTTTTATCCCTATTGAATATTTGACTCTATATTTGAATAAATTAAATTTTAAATTAAGTACTCCTAAAAGTATCATTGTTTGTTCCTCCACAAGTATTGATTCTAAAATTCTAAATAATTCACCTGATAGTAATGATTATCAAAAATTTTTATTGGGGGAACATTCATTAATGGAATTATGTTTGAAAAGTAAGAAAGAAATTAACCTAGTTATTCTTAGACTTTCTTTATTATGGGGAGGCAGAAATGATAAGAATATTAATTTAATTTATCAACTTTTGAAAAAATATAGAATATTTCCTCTATCAAATCAAGCCAATGGAATTAGGTTCCCAATGCATCATTCCTATTTGGCGGCAACAATATTAAACATCATCAAAAAACCTATAAATTCTGGTATATACTCACTTCAAGGACCTGAACCAATTCCTTACAAAAAAATGGTAAAACTTATTCAAAATAGGGTTCCTAATAAATCTTTTTTGATTTTGTTTCCTAAGAATTTTTTAGTAATTTTAATTAAGTTTTTTATTCTAATTAGAATAAAAAAATGTATTTCAGTATTGATGATGATTTATAGACAAAATTATGATTTGGATTTTAGTAAAAAAAATCATGTGCCTTTTGAAAACCTACCAAATAAAGATCAAGAATATAATTTCGAAGATTTAATCAAGATTATTTATTAAAAGATATGATGATTAAATTTTTATTTAATAACATCTCAAAGTTATCTTCTTCAAATCAAAATTTAAGAAAATTAATATTAATTATATTAGATATTTCTTTATTAATTATTTCTACAATAGTAATCCTTTGGTTAAACAACTTTTTTATTAATGGAATTAACTTTAGCATCTTAAAATTTATTTTTGTTTTAATTCTTATAGTCCCATTATATTACGATCTTTCTAATCAATATAGTCCACTTAGCAGATATATTGGGGCTTACTCTTTTTATAAATCACTAGTAAGAAATTTTTTTTTAATAATCTTATTAGCTCTAATTAATAAACTTTTTGGGATAGTTGAATTTAATTTAAAAACTTATTTACTTTTGTTTTTTGGATATTGTATCTCAACAATTTCTATAAGAATTATTTTACGGGATCTAATCTTTCAATTTCAATACTTGAATAAGTCTAAATTTTCTATACCCAAAGTAATTATTTATGGAGCTGGCGATGCAGGTGCACAATTGGCTAACAGTATAAGGACCTCTAATAAGTTCAAAATACTTATGTTTATTGATGAAAATCCTAAATTATGGAGGAGATCTCTTTATGGAATAAGTATTAATTCTCCAGATAAATTAAAAATGTTAACTACTTCACCAGACTATATACTTTTAGCAATTCCATCTGCAACTATCGAGGATAAAAAAAGAATAATAAAATCTATAAATGAGCTTAATTTATCAATAATGCGAATTCCATCAGTAGAAGAAATTACAACGGGAAAATTAAAAATAGATAATCTTATTCCGATTGATTTAGATGATTTATTATTTAGAGAGTCGAAGATTGAATTTACTCCAAATACTCTTACCAATATAGGAAATTCTTGTGTCTGTATTACTGGAGCTGGGGGTTCAATTGGATCAGAACTAAGTAGACAACTACTAAGTTTGAATCCAATTAAAATTTTACTAATCGACAATAGCGAATATAATTTATATAAAATTTGCCAAGAGGTAAAAAATATAAATAATAAAAACACAAAAATCTATTCTTTTCTTGGCGATATTTGTAATTATGATTTCTTGAAGCAAGTATTTTGCGAACATAAAATTGACTTAGTCTTCCATGCAGCTGCCTATAAACATGTACCTTTGGTCGAAGAAAATCCCATAGAAGGGATCTATAATAATGTGGTTTCTACTAAAAATATTTGTGAGGCTTGTTTAAATTTTCAGGCAAGACAATTAATAATGATTTCAACTGATAAAGCAGTTAGACCTACTAATATTATGGGTGCTTCAAAGAGATTAGCGGAACTTATAGCTCAAGGATATTCATTATTGTCATTAAAAGAGTCAAAAAGTTTATCAAAGTTCTCTATGGTACGTTTTGGTAATGTGATTGGTTCTTCAGGATCTGTAGTGCCTTTATTTAAAAAGCAAATTCTTGATGGTGGACCCATAACTCTTACTGATGAAAATATAACTAGATATTTCATGTCAATAAAAGAGGCTGCAAAATTGGTTATTGAAGCATCAAGCTTATTAAATGGTGGAGATGTTTTTCTTTTAGATATGGGGAAACCATTAAAGGTAAAAGATTTAGCAGAGCAACTTGTACTTATGAGTGGGCTCTCTATAAAGAACAAAAGTAATCCGAATGGAGATATTGAGATAAAGATTACAGGTTTAAGAAAAGGTGAAAAACTTTATGAAGAACTTCTAATAGATGCAAAAGCTGAAGAAACCTCAAATCCACTTATTTTTCGAGCAAATGAGAAATTTATAGATGCAGAAGTTTTATTTCCACAGATTCAATTATTAGAAAATTGTCTTAAGTCAAGAAATCTCGAGGAATCTCTAAAAATTTTGAAGAAATTAGTTCCCGAATGGGAAAAAAGTTAATTAAGAAAAGAATTTTTTCTAATGAGATTTATATTTTAAGATATTTTGGATTATTTAAATACCAATCAATAGTAAGTTCTAATGCCTCTGGGAAAGCATGTTTAGGTAGCCAATTTAATTGGCTTTTGATTTTAGAAGCATCAATTGAATATCTTCTATCATGTCCAGGCCTGTCCTTAACGAATTCAATCAAATTCTGATGTTTATAATCAACAGTAATTTTTTTATCAAGTATCTTACAAATAAGTTTCACAAGTTCTAAATTGGTTTTTTCGCAATTACCACCAATACAGTATTTTTCTCCAATTTTGCCTCTTTCCATCACATTTAGAATTCCATCAATATGATCTTCGACGAAAAGCCAGTCTCTAATATTTGAGCCATCTCCATAGATTGGTATTTTTTGGTTTTTAATAGCTTTTGAGATAGTTAATGGGATTAGTTTCTCTGGATATTGTCTAGGACCAAAATTATTCGAGCAGTTAGTCAACTTTATTGGGAAATCATAAGTATGAAACCATGACATAATTAAATGATCACTTGCCGCTTTACTAGCAGAGTAGGGCGATCGAGGATCATAACAAGATTTCTCATTAAAGGAGCCCTCCAGTCCTAGTGAACCATAAACCTCATCAGTACTTACGTGATGAAATAAAAAATCTTCTATATTTTTTTCTTTTTTTTTGCTGAGATACTTAGTTAAGGTCTGAATTAGATTGAAGGTCCCAACTATATTACTATCGATAAATGCTTGAGGCCCTGCAATAGAACGATCTACATGACTTTCGGCTGCAAGATGAATTACAAAGTCTGGTCGTGAAATATTTATAGCCTCCTCGACTTTAGGTTTATCAGCTAAATCGCATTTCAATAATTTGTATCTATTGAAATCTTTAAGATATTTTTCTTCTAATGGATAACTTGCATAATTAAGCTTGTCTAAATTAAAAATAATGGAATCTGATTTGGATAATAATCTTCTTATTAAACAACCACCAATAAATCCTGAACCACCTGTAATTAGAACTCTTTTATTATTAAAAATGCTATACATTACAACTAAAAATTATCCTTTTTGGTTTAGTAATTCTAAAAGATAATCTCCGTAACCTCCTTTACTTAGATTTTTCGCAATATCTTTTAATTTATCATCACAAATTAAACCCTCTCTCCATGCAATTTCTTCTGGACAGCTAATTTTATAACCTTGTCTTTTTTCAATTGTACTTACATAGTTGCTTGCATCTAGTAAAGAATCATATGTACCTGTGTCAAACCATGTTGTACCTCTACCTAATATGTTGGCTTTCAGATTCCCTTCTTCTAGATACATTTCATTTAAAGATGTTATTTCTAATTCCCCTCTTTTAGAAGGTATAATCTTTTTTGCTTTATCTACAGCTGTTGAGTCATAAAAATATAGCCCTGTAATCGCATATCTGCTTTTAGGATTTTCAGGTTTTTCTTCAATAGAAATTATTTTATTTTCTTTGTTAACTTCTGCAATTCCATATCTTTTTGGGTCATGAACAGGATATACAAATATCGAGGATCCATCTCTAATAGAATTGCTTTCTTTTAACTGATTTACAAAATCACTACCATGAAATAAGTTGTCACCTAAAATCATAACTGAACTTTTACCTTCTAAAAAGTCCTCTGCAATTAAAAAAGCATGAGCCAAACCTTTTGGCTCATATTGCACTTTATATGATATTTTCAAACCAAGTTGCTCGCCGCTACCTAATAATTTTTCAAATAATTCCAAAGATTCTTTATTTGTGATAATCAATATTTCCCGAATTCCAGAAAGCATGAGAGTACTTAATGGGTAATATATCATCGGTTTATTGTAAACAGGGAGTAATTGTTTACTTACAGCTTTTGTTATTGGACTTAGTCTTGTTCCATTTCCACCAGCTAAGATAATTCCTTTTCTCAATTAACTTTTCCTTATCAAATATTAAATTTTTCATTAATCCTAACCTAACTATTGATTGTAATATTAAATATGTGCTTTTATTACTAATAAAATCTTCATTAATAATTTTATTAATTTTTAGATTTTCAATACTTTATTATAGTTAACTATTTAAGATATTCCTATAAGGATTGATTGGTAAAAATATGGCGAAGTATATTCCTAATAAAATCAAACCACTTTTAAAGAAAATTGTTTTCCCAATTCCAAAAAATTTATCAAGAAATTTTATAAATATTAGTGAAAAAGATAAGGAAAGTTTGAAAAATTGTTTAATTGAAAATTACTACATTGGTTGGAGAAAGTCTAGTAACTATTCTGCTGAAAATTTCATATCCGATTTAAATGTGCATTTAATTGAAAGATTAAATAATGATAGAAGGGAAATAATTCCCTGGCTTAATGATTCTAGATCACTTAGTTTTCAAAAAATTTTAGAAATAGGATGTGGCACAGGATCTTCTTCAATAGCTTTATCAGAGCAACACGCTTTAGTAACAGGCATTGACGTTGATGAGGGTGCAATAAATGTAGCAAAGGAAAAAGCAAGGATTTATGGCCAAAATATTAAATTCAAATGTATGAATTCTGATGGGCTTATTAAAAACTTTGATAAAGGTGAATTTGACCATATAATTTTCTTTGCTTCATTAGAACATATGACCTTAAAAGAAAGACTAAGTTCTCTTTCTAATGCGTGGGAATTATTAAATAAAGGTGGATTATTAACTGTTATTGAGACTCCAAATAGATTATGGTATTTTGATGGGCATACTTCAATGATGCCTTTTTTTCATTGGCTTTCAGATGATATTGCATATCAATATTCAAAGTTTAGTAAAAGACAAAACTTTAATGATCTTTATAACGATTTTTCAGATAAAGATTCAGTATTACATTTTCTAAGAAGAGGAAGAGGTTTAAGTTTTCATGAATTTGATTTGGCAATATCAAACTCAGAAAATTTAAATGTTATTAGTTCATTATCTTCTTTTCAAGGTATTAGATATGATATGAGAATGACAGCTTTAGACAGGCAATATAAAAAATTGTTGACTAAAATAAATAAAAATATTGACAAATCATTCTTTGATAAGTTTCTTTATCTCACTGTTAAAAAATAATTCAAAATTATAAATATGTTAAATATTTATTTTTTTATAAATATAATAATTTACTCTTCAGTATTAAGTTTTTTTATTCCATTCGCATCCAAAAGTATATCTTTTTGTGAAATTTCAATAATTACTTTTGGCGCACTAATTTTAATTCAAAATTATTTCAGAAATATTCATTTAAATAAATTTGAATTCATTTTTATGTTGTTTTCTTTAAGTAAATTATCATTTAAGAATTTAAACTTTACCCTTAGATCTTTGAGTGCAGCATTATTCATAGGCTCTCTAAATCTTTATAAATATAATCAAAAAATGATAAATATAATATCTAATACATCCTTTAACATTATTTTAATAACAACTTTTGGAGCATTTATTAATTCAATATTAGGGAACTCTTTGTGGGCTAGATTTCTTTTGTTTATGAACTTATTACCCCAAAATGTCAATAAGATTCAAATCCAAACATGGTGGAACAATGAGAATGGCATTATTTCCTTTTTTGTGACACAAAATATGCTCGCTCAGTTCATTTTTATCATTTTTATTTTGATTGATATTTTAAAATCTCAAAATTATATTAGTAATAGAAAATTCTTTATATCTATTTCTTGTATAGGGTACCTTTTATATATGACAAAAACTTCTTTAGGTTTTTTTGGACTTATTTTATTAGGCATTTATCTGGCAAAAAACTATCTAATAAATTTTATAAACCTCACAAAAAAAAATATTCTTGAAGGCAAAATTAAATTAAATCATATTTTTATTATTATATTCTTGTCTTTGGTATTTTTAATTTTTGCTAGTGAACGTAATTTAATTTTTAATCAATTAAATAATGGAAAAATGTTTCTTGAATCAATCTTATATTTTGACAAAATGACAATATCTGAAGATTTTTTAGATACTAGTGAATTTAATAGATTTTACTATTCAAAAATTTTCTTTGAAAATTTAGATAAATGCGCATTAATTGGAGAATCTTC
>MDSZ01045002.1_pt1 | contig 20507 bp, 26 predicted proteins | sample 811201 | NCBI WGS metagenome assembly MDSZ01 (sample SAMN05326647, study PRJNA326480) | marine metagenome | isolation source: seawater | place: Indian Ocean: North | collected 2010 | reverse complement strand
ATTTTTAAAATGGTAATTAGGGGCTGTAGCTCAGTTGGGAGAGCATCGCACTTGCACTGCGGAGGTCGCTGGTTCGAACCCAGTCAGCTCCACAACCGGCTAGCTTCCAGGTACTTGTCTTTGAGACAAGATAAATCCTCGAAGCAGCCGGACCACAATTAAAAATGTTATTTGGGGTATGGTCTAATGGTAGGACACTTGGTTTTGGTCCAAGTAGTTGAGGTTCGAATCCTTATACCCCAGCAAAATTAGGAAAAACACTTTGGTTATTCATAAAAAAGTATTAGGTTTTAATATACAAAATAAGGAATTCTATGTCATTTGAACTAACACGCATTGCATCAAAATTTAATAAAGGTCAATTCAAAATGTTTTTAACCGGTTATGAAAACGGTGAACGTGTAACCAAATATGATATGTTTCAAGATTATTTCTATTATGATTCCGAACACATATCTGATGTTGAAAATAAATCTGGCTTTACAGTTGATAAAGCTACAGAATTAAAAACTATTGATGATAAAAAAGCTTATAAAGTAAATTATACATCAATTGTAGCAAAGAAAAGATTTATAAGAAAACACGCTGATTATTCTTATGAAGCTGATGTTTCACCTGAATTTAAATACGTTCAAGACAAACAATTAAAATGGTCAAGTAAAAGAAATATATGTTTCTTTGATATTGAAACGTGGTTTGATCCTGATAATCCTCAAGCAAATAAACCAGACAATGCTCAAATGCCAATAACATCAATGGTTGCTTATGCTGTTGACACTGAAAAATACTTTGTATTCTCTTGGCATCCTGAACATACTAAAAATGATGAAAAACCTAGACGTGAAGATAAAGACAATGTTTCATACATCTATTTAAAAGATGAAGAGACAATGATTGAAGCATTCTTGTATTATGTCAAGAAAAACAATATTGATGTTCTTACTGGATGGTATTCATCGCAATTTGATTTACCTTATATCATTAATCGTTGTAAAAATCTTGACATCGATTACACGAAACTTTCTCCAGTTGGTTATATTAAAATGTATAAAAAGCAAGATTATTGGAAACTAACAGTCAATGGTCTTGACTGTATTGATCTTATGGATTCTATGCAAGATCTCGGTTTTAAACTTACAAACTGGAAACTTGATACAGCGGCTAAAGAAGTTGTTGGTACTGTAGAAAAAATGACTGAATTTACATGGAAAGACTGGCTTGAAAATTATGAAGGCTTCTTACAATACAATATACAAGACGTGGAAATACTTCTTGAAATTGAAAAGAAACTAAACATCTTTTCACTATATTGTATTATTCAAGAAATTGCAGGTCTTGAAGCTTTCAAACTTATATTTTTTAAATCTATGCTTGTTGATTATTACATTCTTAAAGCTTTTCACGGCAAAATGGTATTTCCAACACAGCAAGTTAAACAACGACAATCATTCGCTGGCGCAATCGTTTTAGATCCATTAGAACCTGGTGGACATAAAGACGTTGCAACACTTGATTATACTTCACTTTATCCAACAAGTATTATGGCATTTAATATAAGTCCTGACACTTTTATTTGTAGTGAAGCAAATGCACTTGAAGAAACAGGAATGACAATCGATCAAATAGCATCAGAACTTACAAAACGTAAAATTGATTTCATAGATACTGGCCATGATGAATCATTATTCGGCAAACGTTATCTGTTTTTTGGTCACTCTCATAAACTGGGTATTATGCCTTATCTGTTAAAAACTCTATTCTTAATGCGTAAAGATATTAATGCTAGACTTGCCGCAGGTGAAATACCTGAACAAGATAGAGTTGCAAATGAACGTAAACAAAGAGCTATCAAACTAATTCTTAATTCTGCTTATGGTGCAATGGGTTTCAATTACTTTAGAATGTACAAACCTGAATGTGCTGATGCAACAACATATTTTGGTAGACAAGCTCTATTATATGCAGTTGATAAAATGAGCAATGATTATGATATGCCTGTTCTTTATGGTGATACTGATTCTACATTTGTAAAGCAAAATGGTAAATCTGTTCCTGAAATTATAGATTTATTAGAAGGTGATTTCACTCATAAATTACGTCATGACTTTGTTAAAAAATATGCTACTGATATTGATGATGAATATTTCTTTCTTGATCTTAAATTTGAAAAAGATCTTGAACATGTATATTTTGGTAATGCAAAAAAACGCTATTATGGCATTGAACGTAAATCTGGTAAACGATATATTCGTGGTCTAAATATTATTCGTAAAGATGCTCCAACATATTGTAAAAAAATTCTTGATACGTTAGCTGAAAAAGCCGTAAGAGGTCAATTAACATCTTCAGATCTTGTTGATATAAGAAAAGACCTATCTAAAGTACCATTATCACAAATAGGTATTGTTAAATCATTCAGTAAAAGATTTGAAGAATATGTAAAAAGTAAACCTCAACATCTTACAGCGTGTCAATGGGCTAATGAAATATTTAATTTGAATATTGATAACATGGACAAGCCATTATTATTTTATGCAAAAGCGTTACAAGAAGATCATCTTAAACCTAAAAAACGTCATCGTGCAATTTGTGTACTTGACGATCAATTAGATCTTCTTGAAAAAGAAAATGAATACTTTGAACTTGATTACGATACATTTTTCAAAAAACAAATTTATGAACAGTTAGAAGAGTTCAATGAAATCGATTATATTAAAACAGTATTAGAGGAATATAATGAAGCGTCGAAGACTCTCAACGTTTAAAAAAATATTAAAGGCTCTTGAACATTCGTCTACGTGTGCAAAAATAAAAGTTGCATGTATTGTAATTAAAAAGGGAAGGGTTATATCGACAGGTTGGAATGGAGTAACTTCAGCAATGACCCATTGTGAAGAAGTGTTTAAAGGAAAAGAGCTTGGACAACCTGGTGACAAAACAAAATTATCAGATGAACATCATCACTTTGCAACACACAATGAAATACATGCAGAAATGAATGCTATCGCATTTGCAGCTAGATATGGTACAAAAACTCACGGTGCCGACTTAATGTGTTCATGGTCCCCTTGTTTAGAATGTTCAAAAATAATTGTAGCTGCAGGTATTAAAAAAGTATATTATACAAATGTATATGGAAGACAACCTGAAGGAATAGAATTTTTAGAAAAAAACAATGTAAAAACCGAATACATAGGAAAAAAGAATGTCAAACTGGAAACCTCAAAATAAAAATTTTACACCACAAAAACAACGAGGTCTTACTTCGAAAGATGTAAGAGGAGTACAACATGTTCAACCTAAATCTGAGTTAGCTTCTCATCAACAAGGCAAATATTTCGGTACAGCTGTTGCAATTCCAGTTCATGGAACAATAGACGCACTTCAATTTGGGTTAATACTAGATTTTGCTAGATGGGCTTTCATAAATTCTGTTGAAATTATTAGTATTGCAAATAAAGTGCACGCTGACGCAAGAAATGCATGTGCCACATTTGGTCGTGGTGGTATGATGCCTGATGCTTTAAGTCAAGGTGGATTTGATCAACTTATTTTTATTGATTCTGACCAAAGATTTGAGTTACAACAATTAGAAGAACTAATCAACCATCCAGGCGATTTCGTTACAGGTTGGTACATGAAAGGTATGCCACCGAATTTTGCACCTATGTTATTTGATTGGAATGACAACTATTATAGAGATACTGGTGAAATGGCAACAGTTGATGTAGAACGTATAGAAAGACACTCTCAGATGAGAAAACCGTTTGAAGTAGATTACTGTGGATTTGGATTTACAAAAGTTAGAACTAAAATATTAGATCAAATGGAGTATCCGTTTTTTAGACACAATATACATTCTTTTGAAGCTACAAATGAGTTTCCAGCATTTAAAGAAAATCTTTCAGAAGACGCAAGTTTTTGTATTAACGCATATAAAGAATTAGGAATTAAGCCTCTTGTATTACCATGGCTAAGAGTAGGTCACTTAAAACCTCAAGTAATTTAATTAAGGAATATAATATGGACAATCAAAAAATAATAAGAGATACCGCAAAAGGTACTTCAAAAGAAGGCGTTGACGTTATAAAATATATGGAAGAAAAATATCCTGAAATGACTTCAGAATTTAAGAAAATACAACGTGATCAATACGAGCTATTTTTACATAAACAACATGATTATGGTCCACAAAATATCGCTGTAGGACAAATGCTGGTAAATGATGAAGAAAAAAGGCTTTCACTTATGGGTATTTGGTTTAGAATAAATGATAAAGTAGAAAGAATAAAAACTATTTTGTTGCGAGGCGATAATGGTTCAGTAAAAGGTGAAGGATTAATTGATAGTTATAGCGACATTTCAAATTACGGAGTGATGGCTCAGGTTGTAGCAAGCGGAAAATGGGCAAAATAGCTTTGGCTTCTGGTAAAAAAGTATTAGATTTAATCATCATATAAACGTACAAGGTAAAGATAATGCAAAAAATTAGTTGGTCACAATACGTTGCGTGGAAATCGTGTCCACAAAAATGGAAACTTAGATACATCGACAAACATAAGTTTTATACTGATTCAATACACACAGTATATGGTAAAGCTTTTCATGAAACGTTACAAACGTATCTTACAACAATGTACACTGAGTCTATTAAAGCTGCAGATGATTTAGATCTTGGCAATATGTTAGTAGATTCATTAAAAACTATTTACTCAGAATCTGTAGCTGCAATGGGTGGACAACACTTTTCTAAAAAATCTGAACTTATTGAATTTTGCATACAGGGAGCAAAAGCATTAGATTGGTTTAAAAAGAAAAGAGGACATTATTTTAGTAAAACTAATTGGGAATTATTAGGTATTGAAGTTCCATTAGATGATGAATATAACGGTGTAAAAGTTCTAGGTTATATCGATGTTCTTATGAGAAATACATCAACTGGCAGAATACGTGTAATTGATATTAAGACTTCTACACGTGGTTGGAGAAATGAAAAGAAAGATCCAATGAAACGCGGCCAATTACATTTCTACAAAAAATTTATTGCAGACAAATACGATTGTGACTTGAATGATATCGATATAGAGTTTCTTGTATTCAAACGATTATTGTGGGAAAATTCTGACTTTCCACAAAAATATGTACAATCTATAGAACCACCATCAGCTTCTGTATCTATTAATAGAACTTTTAAAGAGATCGATATATTTATTAGTGAATGTTTTAATAAAGATGGTAGTTATAATACTGAAACGCATTACAAACAATTAGGTATTGAAAACAATTGTAAATGGTGTGAATTCAAAGATAAACCGCAGTTATGTGATAGGAGTGGCAAATGATACCAACACTAAAAATTAGAGGATTAGATTTCATAGGAACAGAATACGAAGATATGGTTTGGAAAATTATATCTGAATCACAAAATGGTCCTAGCAAATTTGTAATAAAATTTCATGGTGAAACAAGTGACGATGTAAAAACAATATCAGAGTCTGTTTATAAAAATAAAGATTCTTTAAGGATTAAAACTGAAATTAGTTTATCAGAAAAGACTAAAAAAGACTTTGTATTCTTAAACATCACATCGCCTGATATTGCAGATGATTGTGATTATAGATTTCAAGTTGTAGAAGAAGCACCATTAAATGTTATCAGAGGCCTTAAGTTTATGAAAGATCACATAAAACACCTTTCTGATTCTCAAAGTGATAAATCGGCTGAAAAAAGGCAGAAACGCAATGATTCTTCTGATTTTAACTACAATAAACGATAATTCATTCATATATATTAATAATATATACAAGGAATGTTACAATGCAAAACTCTCTATGGAAACTCACATCTATCAAATTATTGTCTGAGCTCTATGGCGACTTTAAGTCTAATGCCGATATCACATTACAAAAATTGGTAAACAGAGCAATATTGTTATACTTGAATGATGAGTCTTTTGCAAGCAAAATTAAAGAAACAAAAGATCTAAAAGAAAATTATAAAACTGGTTATTAATATAAGGAGGTTATATGTTCAAGGTTGGAGATATTCGTAACGGATACCCAGTCCTCCCAAAGGAAGAACGTAAAACAATTCTACTATTATCTGATGATTTAAGAATGACATCAGGTGTTGGTAATATGTCACGTGAATTTGTTTTAGGAACGGTTCACAGATATAATTGGATTCAAATTGGTGGGGCTATTCAGCATCCTGAAGAAGGACAAGCTGTAGATATGAATGAAGATATTCAAAAAAGAACAGGTGTTATAGACGCCAGTGTAAAGATTTATCCTGTAAGCGGATATGGAAATCCTGATATGGTTAGAGGAGCAATGAATAATCACACAATAGATGGAATAATGATTTATACTGATCCTAGATTTTGGGAATGGCTATTTCAAATGGAAAGAGAAATACGTGAACATGTTCCAATTATGTATTATAATATTTGGGATGATTTACCATATCCAATGTGGAATCAAAAATATTATGATTCTGTAGATGCTTTATTTAATATTTCAAAGCAAACATGTAATATTGTTAGAAACGTTAGATCTTCATACGAAGATTGGCAAGTAACATATATTCCTCATGGAATTAATACAGAAGATTATTATCCTATTGATGAGTCTTATGAAAAATATAATGACTTTTTAAAATTTAAAAAAGAAGGTCTTGCACAAAAAGAAAAAGACTTTGTAATATTTTACAATGCACGAAACATTCGTAGAAAATTACCAGCTGATATTATTTTAGCGTTTAAATCTTTTTGTGATTCTTTAACAAAAGAGCAAGCAGATAAATGTGCATTAGTTATGCATTGCCATCCTACTGATGAGAACGGAACAAATTTACCAGAAGTTGCATTACATTTAGCCGAAGGTTATGATGTAATATTTTCACCAAATAAATTTGAGCGTGAACAAATGAATTGGTTATATAATGTTGCCGATGTAGGAATATTGATAAGTTCTAATGAAGGATTTGGATTATCAGGTGCAGAAACTCTAATGTGCGGAAAACCTTTAATTGTAAACGTATCAGGCGGTATGCAAGACTATTGTGGCTTTAAAAAAGAAGATGGATCTTATTTGACGCATGAAGATTATACAACTGAATGGGGATCTAATCATGATGGAAAATATCAAGATCACGGCGAATGGATATATCCAGTTTACCCTGCAACAAGATCTATACAAGGATCATTGCCAACACCTTACATTTCAGACGACAGACCAGATTGGCAAGACGTTGCAATTCAAATGAAAAACGCATGGAAAAACAAAGGTGATAAATTAAAGAAGCAGGGTATGAAAGGTAGAGAATACGTTCTTAATCCAGAATTTGGTTTTACACATGAAGAAATGAATAGAAGATTTGTACATGATATAGATCAAACTATAGAAAAATTCAAGCCAAGAGGAAGAATGGACATTTACAACGCAACAGAATGGACTATTCCAAAAGCAAAATGGAATGGTCTAACATTAACAAAGGAAATATAGGTTATGGAATATAAACCAAAAGTACTTGTAACTGCACCTGTTGGAACAAGATCTGGTTATGGTTCTAGATCAAGAGATTTAATACGAGCTCTTATAAAAAGAGACAAATATCAAATCACAATAAATCCAGTTCCATGGGGTAATACACCACAAAACGCTTTAGATACAAATAATCCAAAAGATCAAGAAATTATAAATAGAATAGCTCAACCTACAGAACAGCCTGATGTACATATTCATTGTGTTGTACCAAATGAATTCACACCTGCAGGTAAATTCAATATAGGAGTTACTGCAGGTCTTGAAACAACATTAGTACCAATGGATTGGATTGAAGGTTGCAATAGAATGGATTTAGTGTTATGTAGTTCTAAGTTTGCAAAAGAATCTATTGCTGGCACAAGATATAAAAATGAAGCAGGACAAGAATTAAAAGTTACAACTCCTATAGACATTATTTTTGAAGGTGCCGATCTAGAAATTTATAAAAAGACTAATGAGTTTTCACCAGACGTAATATCTACTATGGATCAAGTTAAAGAAGATTGGAATTTTTTATTTGTTGGACATTGGTTGCAAGGTGGATTAGGTCGAGATAGAAAAGATGTTGGTGGATTAATAAAAACATTTTATGATTCATTTTCACATGATTCTGGAGTAGGATTAATTTTAAAAACAGCTGGCGCAACACCATCAATTATGGATGCAGAAGATATACAAAGAAAAATAAACGACATAAAAGCAATTGTTACAAATTCAGGTGACAAGAAACTTCCAAATGTTTATTTATTACATGGCGATTTAACAGATAATGAAATGAATCAATTATACAATCATCCTAAAGTTAAAGCTAATATTTCGTTTACACATGGTGAAGGATTTGGTAGACCTTTACTTGAAGCTTCACTCTCAGAAAAACCTATACTTGCTCCAAAGTGGAGTGGACATGTAGATTTTATGGGTGGTAAAAGACAAAAATGGCTTCCAGGTGGATTAATAAAAGTTGAACCAGGATCTTTCCCAGACAATATGTACGTTGAAGGTCAACAATGGTTCGGTGTAAATTATGGTGCAGCCGCAGAAATGATGAAGTCATTAAGAATAAACTATAGAAAACACTTAGCATGGTCTAAAAAATTAGCCGCAAACAATCGTAAAAATTATTCGTTTGATGCGATGTCAATAAAAATTGAGCAAATATTAAACGGTGCATTACCAAAATTTACTCAAACTGTAGATGTTAATTTGCCTAAGTTAAATTTACCTAAATTAGAAAAGGTCGGATAATATGGAAAGAGTAGTTATTTGTTCAAATTGCGGATCAGAGCATCATTGCTTCGAAGAAGTACAATCAGATTATAGTAGTTTTATGTGTTTCCAATGTGGATTCATGAGTGATACAAGATTTACAGAAGAGAACGAATCAAAACTTCAAAGAGACTCTTCTATATTAGTAAACAAATTAAAACACTTTGACGAAGAAAGAAAAATCTGGTGGTTTCCTGCTGTAGTAAACATGGGAAAATTAGGAATAATTTATCCAGAAGGTACTGAACAAGAATGGGATTGGAAATATGCAAAAGCAGTTCCAGTACCTGAAGAGAAAAAAGATCAAGTTGGCGATTATGATATGATGTTAGATACAGAAAACGCTTATACTTATGATAAACATGATTTTTTAAGTGCTTGTAAAAAAATGGGAATCGCAAAAGACATTGAATAATGAAGAAAAGAATATCGTGGAATAATATATCAGCCGGCGATGTTGTTCAATTTAGATACAAGGGTAAATCTGGTAAGAGCAGAAATAGAACTTGTTTAATACTAAATGAACGATTCATGTATAAACGTGTCAAAGATAATAAAACAGTTAGACTTGTACACGCATTACAAATAAATGCTCAACCTAAATCACCAAAATCAACTATCATCAAAGAATCTCAATACAAAGCAATGTTTAAAAAGATTGGCGGATTAGAAATACGAGACGAAGAAACTGAATTAGAAAGATACGCTGTATCAACAGTACGTCCAGCCGCTAAACAAACTTATGCACAATTAAGTTCATTGATAAAGTCAAAAGGAATTTACAGAACATTCTCATGGCATATTTTAAAAACAAGAGCTGCATTTGTAATAGATGATTTTGTATGGCCTGATGAATTAGTAAAACAGTTACAAAAAACGCAACCTGATTTAGAGGAATTTGAATAGTACAAATGAAAATAAGTTACGCGGTTACAACACATAATGAACATAAGGAAATAAAACAATTACTTCCTTTATTAATAGAATATAAAGATCCTGAAGACGAAATAATTGTCGTTGACGATCATTCAGACGAGCAAACACAGAAGGTATTTACTCAGTACAAAGATTCTATTAAACTTATTACACATAAATTCAATGGTAATTTTTCTGATCATAAAAATTTTATGATAAGTCAATGTACAGGGGAATGGATTTTTAATTTAGATGCTGATGAAGTTCCTGATACTAATTTAATTAAAAATGTTAAACAATTAATCACGGCAAATCCTGTTGTAGAATTATTTTGGGTTCCAAGATGGAATACAGTTGAGGGTATTACAGAGGAGCACGCACAAAAGTGGGGCTGGAAATTAGACGGCTTAGGTAGGATCAATTGGCCTGATCCACAACAACGTATATGGAAAAATGAATCGCATATCAAGTGGCAGAGACGCGTTCATGAAAGATTGACTGGCCCCACTCACGATACAATGCTACCTCAAAATCAACACTGGTGTATTTATCATTCAAAAACTATTGCAAAACAAGAACAACAGAACGCACATTATGAGAGGTTATGGCATGATGATTGATGTCAAAATAAGGATACTTACAAACGACTATCATACGTTTCAACCCTACATTAGATCCTTTCATAAATTATGTGAAAGAGGGATTCAATTTGTAGACTCAGACGCAACTGATTATGATTATACCATTGTAGGTCACTCATTATTTCAAGATAAAAAGCTTGGTTCATTTGAAGCTAGTCTTGAAAAAGGATTAGACTTCTTATCAAAAATTGAAGGACCATACATTTTACTTGATGGACAAGATTCACACTCAGTTATTGGAGCGTGGGAAACATTTATTCAATCAGATGCCATTGCCATGTTGAAAGACACAATGTTGAAGGACAGATCTTTATATAAAGTACCATCTGTTGGAGGAAGACAATATTGGGGTAAATCTGAAGACTGGGGAATAAATGATCAAAATTATGTGCCTGAAGATTGGGACAAACATAGTGATAAACTTTATTTAACTGGTAAAAATTGGTTAGGTGTTGAAGATAATTCTAAATTTTTAGACACTTATGAAAGTGTTATGAAATTATTTGATGTGTCTCTGATGTTTCAACATCCACATGAAGAATGTCATGAATTCGATTTAAAACCTTCACAGGATTTCTATTATAATGAATATCGACAAAAGGTATTTGATGTTACTAATAATTTAGATTTTATGTTTGCAAAACTAAGAAATGGAAAAAGAGTTTCACCAGAAATGTGGAATCAATATCAAGTAACTTCTAAAATACATTTAGCACCTTTCGGATATGGTGAAATGGCTCCACGTGATATCTTCTCAGCTGCTGTTGGATCAATATTAATTAAACCATCTATGGATCATTTAGAAACATATCCAAACATTTATGAAGATCAAGTAACATATATTGCGTGCAAAAATGATTTCAGCGATTTAGAAGAAAAAATTGAATACTGTCTAGATAATTTTAATATTTTAAGAAGAGAACTGGTTGAAAATATGAGATCAAGTTATAGATCCAAGTACAATGAAAATTATCTAGCAGACTACACAGAAAATTTATTTAAAACAATAGGACTAATGTAATGATATTAGATAACAAACCGTCTGCAGAATATATCGTAAAAAGATTAGAAGAAAACAAACGAACATGTTATATAAGATACGGCGATGGGGATTTTATAGCAATGTATCCTCAATCTTTAAACACTCAAGTTGGAAGATGTAATAAATCGTTTATATCAGAAGACGTACAAGAGTGGTTAAAACATTCTTATAGTATAAACAAAGAAGATTATTTAGTAGGAACTTTACAAGACATAAGACATCCAAGAAGTACGTTACCTAATATTGATTTTAATATTATCAATTCAATGGGTTTAACTCATCCAGAAACTTTGTATAGTGCAATCGCATTGCAAGAAGCATTTTTAGATTATCCTGAAGTGTTTAAAAAGTTTTTAGATTGTTTAAGAAAAAAGAGGTCAGTATATGTTAATTGGTATTTTGAACCTGTATTGCAAGATTATCTAGGCGAAGTCGCACATTGGATTCCTATTACACAATATAATGCAGTTAGTGATCAACATACTATAACTCAAAAAATAATAGATTTAGATCCTAATTCTTTTGATCAAATTTTATTATCAGCTGGTCAATTATCTAGAGTTATGATGTCAAGACTCTATGAGTTTTTCAAAGATAAAGACATTATTGATTTAGGATCTTGTTCTGATAAACTAATTTATGGAACAGAATCATTCAGACACATAATGGTCAGAGGACACATAGACAATAACAGACCATTAATTGAAGAAAGATTGAGATATTTCAAATGAAAATAGGCCTTACAGTTACAAGCCATAGATCTTTTGAAATAAGACCTAACGGCGCAGAATTACTTGATACATTTTTTGAATCCTTTAGAAATTCTGATTTTGAATATGATTACGGAATATATATTAGTGACAATCAATCGACGATAGATTATGAATATCCAAAAGATTTGAATGTAAATGTTACATACATTAAAAACCAACAATTAACAGGACTTACAGGAGCATGGAATACTGGTATTTACAATGCTTACAAAGATGGCTGTGACTTTATTTGGAATTTTAATGATGATATTAAATTAAATAATTCAATAAATAGTTTTATAAAAGTAATTCACGAAATGCCTGAAAGAGATACAACGTTTTATGGACCATTATCCGATAACGGAGGACATGATTCTCCTAACACATCAGAAGGTCCTGGCGAAGGATATAGGTTTTTAGATATAAGACCAAATTCATGGGAGAATTTACCAAACGGTTTTAGTTTTGGTTTTACAAGAAAATTTTATGAGACTTACAGATACAAAGATGATGAGTTTTATCCACTCTATCACAAATTAAATGGTGGAGATGGAAAATGGGGTGGACAAGAAGGATGGATATCGATTCTCGCCGCACACGGAGCTAAGGCTTGTTTAATAAATGAATGTTGGATTGAACACGTAAAAATTAGAGATTACGCAAAAGCAAGGAGTTATTATGGAAGATAAAAAAACCGTTTTAATAACTGGTGTTGCCGGTTTAATTGGAAGTAGATTAGCGGATTGGATTATAGAAAATAAACCAGGATGGAGAATTATCGGCATAGATGATATGAGTGGTGGATACGAAACAAATGTTCATCCTGACGTTGAATTGTGGCAAATGAATCTTGTAGATCATCCAATTGAAAATTGCTTTGAGTCTACCAAACCAGATTATGTTTTTCATTTTGCCGCTTATGCTGCAGAAGGATTATCTCCGTTTATACGTCAATTTAATTACGACAATAATTTAAAAGCTACAGCAAAAATTGTAAATGAATGTATCAAACATAATGTTAAACGTCTAGTGTTTACATCTTCACTTGCAGTATACGGTCATCAGCATGGAAATAAATTTGATGAAAAACAAATACCTGAACCTATAGATCCTTACGGCGTAGCAAAATTTGCATGTGAAATGGATATAAAAATTGCAGGTGAACAACACGGACTAGATTGGTGTATTATTAGACCTCACAATGTTTACGGCGTTAAACAAAATATATGGGACAAATATAGAAATGTATTAGGAATATGGATGTATCAACATTTAAACGGAGAAAAGCTTACTGTATTCGGAGATGGATTACAAACAAGAGCATTCAGTTTTATTGATGATTCATTAGAACCACTATTTAATGCGGCTGTAAATGTAGAAGCAAGTAAAGAGATAATAAATTTAGGTGGTATTGAAGCGACATCACTAAAAGATGCAGCTGAGACATTAATTGATATTATCGGTGAAGGTGAGATTATTCATTTAGAAACTCGACATGAAGTAAAACATTCAATTCCGACATGGCAAAAATCTATAGATCTTTTAGGTTTTAAACATGAAACAGGTATTCGTGAAGGATTAGAAAAAATGTGGGACTGGGCAAAAGAACAGCCGATGAGAGAAAGATTTGTTTGGGATAAATACGAAATTGATGCAGGAGTATATTCATATTGGAAAAGTTAATTTATACAGTTGCAATTGGAATGGACATAAAAGACCATTCTCAAAAGGCATGGGAATGGTATTGTAAAAAATACAATTGTGATTTCAAAGTAATAACAGAATCATCAAGACCTAACATGGCTCCACACTGGGAGAGGTATACAGTCTTTGAAAAATATCCGAATTACGATCATTACATGTATGTTGATGCTGATGCTATGGTTAGTTGGCGAGCACCTGACTTCTTTGAAAAGAGACACACGCAGTATGATTGTATTGATGTTGTAAAAGATATCGGCTCATTAGAGTGGACATACAATAGTATGCTTGGCTATCAAGACTTATTTCCGGATATAACCTTTAACTGGTGGGAGTATTTCACGACAGGTGTTTTAAGATTCACTAATTTAGGTATAGATTCTTTTTTTCAAAAGGTATTAGAGTTCCATTGGGATAATGAAGATGAATTAAATAAAAGACAATATAATACACTTAAAAAAGGATTTGATCAAACACCTTTAAATTATCTTGCAAGACAACATAATATTTATGTAAATTATTTACCTGAACCATATTCTTTAGGTCACTTACATAAAAAGGATATTTTTAACAATGGAATGTTTGTTAATATTCCAGCTTATATTTGGCAATTTAACGGTATCCCAAAAGAACAACTTCCTTATATTATGGAACAACTATGGGATCATGTAAAGGAGCAATACTCATGACAGAACGTGAACAATTACAAGAATACCATGAGTGGAGAAATAATTGTTTAAAGAGAGGTTACTTTTTTGAAACTGAGCGTACTGACGTAATAAATTATTTGATTGAACAAAATAATTTTGTAAACTATCTAGAAATAGGAGTTTGTGACGGAGACAATATAAAAAGAATTAAAGCTAAACACATTGACGGAGTAGATCCAGGTATAGAAGGCCAAGTTGCTGCTGAAACAAATTACCAAATAACTTCAGACGCATTTTTTGATTTGATAAAAGGACATGATATTAAATACGACGTAGTATTTGTAGACGGATTACACCACTGTGAGCAAGTTTATAAAGACATTATTAATTCGCTAAACCATACAGTTGAAAACGGGTACATAGTTTGTCACGATATGAATCCAAGATGGGAGCTATCAACACGTAGAAAACCTTCAGGAACATGTTGGAATGGAGATACATGGAAAGCTTGGGCAAAATTAAAATCGGAAAGAGCTGATTTAAAAATGGAAGTTGTAGACACAGATCATGGAGTTGGTATAATTTCTAGAGGATCTCAACAGACAATTGATTTACCAGATGAAGCTTTTAATTTACAGTATTCATTTTTAGAAGACAATAGAAATGAATTATTAGAACTTATAACAGTAGGAGCATTTTATGAAAAGTACTCTAACGTTTTGCATTAGTACTTATAATAATCTTGACTATTTAAAAATCGCTATAGAGTCAGTACGAAAAAATAGCTATTACAATGATGCACCATTTATAGTACATGCAGAAAACTGCGATGACGGAACTGATAACTGGTTAGATTCTAATTATAGAAAATATGATTTAGATTATTATATTGACCATAACAATGAACCTAAAGGTATAGGTGGTGGTATGAATTTCTGTGCTGACAAAGTAGAAACAGAATTCATAAACTTTTTACATTCTGATTTTTATGTTACAAAAAATTGGGATAAATCGTTAATGGATGTATTTGAAAAATATCCAAATGAAAAATTATGGGTTAATTCTCATAGGGTTGAACCGAAAATGTTCGCAACAACCGAATCCAGACCAGGTACCGTTGTTGTGCCACAGGACATTTTCGGTGCATATCATGACGATTTTAACACAGATCATTTTGATAACTGGGCAAAGGAATTTGTTGAAGGTAATGATTTTGAAATTGCAAAAGGTGAAGGTGTAAGCGGATTGATTCGTAAAAAAGACTGGGATGAAATAGGAGGAAATGACCCGTTATTCGCGCCCGCTAGCTGGGAAGACATGGATTTATTTTTGAGAATGCTAAATGCTGGATACAGATTTGTATTACCATCAAAATCTTTAATTTGGCATTTTGGAGCTAGAGGAAGTCACAGACTAGAAGAAAATGATGGTAAAAGCTCAGAAAGACAAATGAAAGCTGAAAGTGCAAACCAAATCAAATGGTTAAAAAAATGGGGATCATTACCTCGATTTGATGAAGTTGGATTTGTTTGCGGATTAGAGGGGTAGTTATGATAAGTTTAATAGTACCAAGTTATAATAATTTAAGACACTTAAAAAATCTAATAAAATCTTTTCAAAAGCATGCTCATAAAGACGCAGAGCTAATAATAATCGATGATTCAAGTACAGACGGTACAGAAAAATGGGTTACTCAATGTATTGTAAATGGAGACAAAGCTTTAGACATATCACCTGAAGAAAGAAGAATAAAATTTTATAAACCAAATAGAAAAAGAAGAGTTGGACATACTATTTTATATGATTGGGGTATAAGTAAGTCTACCAATAAAATTATCGGAATATTGCATGCAGATATGTATATTGGAAAAAACTATATTGAAAATTTAGTAAAACATTTGCAACCTGGTAGAGTTGTTTGCGCAACACGAATTGAACCACCTTTACATCCAGCTACTAAAGAGAAAATTGTAAAAGATTTCGGAACCGATTTTGATTCATTAGATATTGAAGCATTTGATTCTTATGTTGATTTCGCACAGAAGGAATATAAGGACGTTGTTACACAAGGAATGTTTGCTCCATGGATTATGTACAAAGAAGACTATGATAATGCTGGAGGCCATGATCACGTTTTTGCACCGTTTCCATTTGAAGATTCAGACATCTTTCAAAGATGGCTTTTAAATGGATATGCTTTAATTCAGAGCAGAGATTCCTTCGTGTATCATTTAACATGCAGAGGACATAGATGGAATAAAGAGATAGGAAAAGATGACGATGAATTTACATTATTCCAGCGAAATGCAAGTAGAAATTATACTAGAAAATGGGGTACATGGATTGAAAATGATGCAGATCATCATCCTATTATTCACGATAAATACGATATTGGAATGGTAGTTAAGAATTGCTCAAAAGAACTTCTTACAGGACTTGAAATCTGGTGCTCTACTATTTACACGGATTGCAAGGACATAGATTCATACATTCGCGAAGAACAACAGACTACGATGTACGATTTAGAATCTAGAGTTAAATCTATTCACGCCGAAAAGACAAATGATATTATTGTACGGTTTGACGCAAAAGATCTGACAAGTGAAAACATCATGTACCCAAATATGTTTAATAAAATCATAGCGGATTCTGGTGAAGTTGGAGATTTCTATGTTGACATTTTTTATTTTTTTATAGCTAAATTAAATCCGAAAACAGATGACTTATTGCACACTTTCAAATGTAATCTAGATAATTATTAATAACAAATGGTAGAAATAGGAGAGTTGCAATGGCTAAAAAACCAGCGTCATTTGAATATAATGGCACTCTAATAAAAGTTTTAGACGGCGATACGATTGATTGTTATATAGATTTAGGTTTTGACTTAAAAATCAAAAAACGAATTCGGTATATGGGTATCGACACATGGGAATCTCGAACACGAGATCTAGCTGAAAAAGAAAAAGGATTAGCTGCAAAAGCTAGGAATAAAGAACTTTTAGAAGCTGGAGTATTTAAGATCATTTCACATGGAACAGGAAAATTTGGCAGAGTACTTGGAGAAGTATATGTTGATCCTGAAGTAGTAGGACATGAAATCGGTGAGAATGTAGATAAGACTTCAGATGGTCTTGTTAGTATAAATGACATACTCATAAATGAAGGTCATGCTTATGAATATGATGGTGGAAAGAAAAAAGCATTCGTAGAAGAAATCAAGAAAGAAAAAGCTGCGAAGAAAGAAGATCTTATTGATAAACCCGCGGAGGAATCCGCATAAACCCGTAAATCACTTTGGAGATTAATCCATTGGTATTAGATTAATACATGCCAGTAACATACTTTATTATGCTTCCAGATGATGGACCTAATGAATTAGAATATGAAACTAATATTTTAGGCGATGAAAGCTTTGGAACATTTTACGCAAACAGTGGAATGAAATCGTTACACAAACTCGTAAATGACCATCCAGACATGTTATCGAAAACTACAATCAGAGATCAGATGGGAACTAAATTTACGGTTACTGAATTCATGGATAAACTAAATGATTGGAAATTAAGGTTCAACTGAGGAGAAACGTTATGAGCCAGCACTGGACAAAATTGATAGAAGAGTTTGAAGAACTTGAAGAGAAGGAACTTGTTAAGTCTGTAAAACATAGGAAGCCTAAATTAAATCATAAAAAAGCAACCCAACTAAAGGAGAACAAGAAAAATGGGATTAAATACCCTAAAAAATCTAAGCGCTAGTCTACTATTTTTATTAATTGGCTGTGAAGATACAAGAGACGGCCATGAACATACTGTAGCAAATGTGACAGTTGTAATGCCACTCATTGAACGAATTGAATTGAATGATTATAGCTGGCAAACATTAGTCACTATGTATGGAGTCCTTGAATCAGATGCTGACGTAGAACATATACGAATCGAATGGCAGTCAGACATGTTTTGGGTTGTTGGAGATACAACGGGATATTTTAGATTAAATTGTAGAACTTGTGTTGACGGTTTTTGGTATGATAATGATGGAGTAATAGAACCCATGACATATAACTTTCACAGTATGGCTCCTGTTACGAATCAAGTATCACTCGCAGATTCAGATGGAGAATTCGGAAATGTGTTAGCACCAGTCAGATCAATGGTAGATAAATCAATGTGGCTATGGTGGTCTATAAACGGTACAGTAATAGATTCAATGTCAATATTTTTAATGGAGTAAACTATGAAGTGGTTATTAGTAGACAAATATGATTGTATAAATTCCTCAACGAATCTTCATTCTGGTTTTGGAATTAATGCGGCAAAAGCATATTTTATGGGTATGAAAAGATTAGAAGAACAAGAATTTGATAAACTGTGGAAAGTCATTTCAGAAAGTGAATATGACAGAATAAAAGAAGCCGCAACAAGGGCTGAATCCCACAAAGGTTATGACTGGTGGAAAGATGAAGAAACTTATTTGGACATAGATAAATAATGTTTACGCCATCTTTCATATTAATTGAACAACTTAACGAAAGGTTGTGTTTGGAGAAACGTCATGACAAAAATGGGTGCAATACCAAAGATAGTAAACAACTTCAAACCGAAAACAGAGAATCAAAATGTATTCTATCAAAAGTTAGGATACGATGATGTTCAACTCTTATTATGTCACGGCATCGCCGGCACCGGTAAAACTTATGTATCAACGTATAAAGCTCTTCAGGATGTTCTAAGAAGAGGAACACCCTATGATAAATTAATTATAATAAATCCTACTGTTGACGTAGGTAATGAAGATAAATTAGGCTTTCTACCTGGAGAGCTTGATAAGAAAATCCAACAATATAATGAATCAACATACACAATACTTGATAAAATAGTTGGAAAAGATAAGGTTAAAAGACTCGTAGAAAGAGATAAAGTACAAATTGGTGTATTGAATTTCTTAAGAGGTGTTAATCTTGAAAACTGTTACGTAATACTTGATGAAGCTCAAAACGTTTCACCAATGCAAATCAAAACATTAGTTACAAGAATCTCAGATAACTGTAAAATGATAATACAGGGAGATATGTCACAGTGTGATAAATATAAAAACAATGGAGAACCTGCATTCGAAAAGAGTGGATTTTGGGATATGTGGTTTCGTACAAAGGGTTTAAAAGGTGTAGATCACATGGCATTTGATAGAGAAGATTGTATACGTCATCCAATAGTCAAAGACATACTGAAAACGTATGAAGACTCCAATCCAATAGACCTAGAATTATAACTGTTAATATTTGATACAGCTGTTCAAAAGTGTACACATCCGGTGTAACACTTTGATCACTCTATACCTCATAGGGTGTCCTTTTAAAAAAACTCGGTAAAACACGTGCAACAATATCAGTACATAAGGGTTTGTCTATATAAATGCGTAGTTTTTGGCATACTTTTTTCTGTATAGTATATGAAACAACTAATAGGAGAACTGAAATGTTCAAAACAATAGTCAACATCATAAAAAAGATGTTTAAAAAAGTAAAGAGCAACAGAGGAAACTCTCTTGCTGAATTCGCAATCACTACTGCAATGATGGCTACATTAGCTACAACTGCTGCACCAAAATTCGGACAAGTAGGTGCTGGCGCAAAAGAGAAAAAGACCATTGCAAATATTGATAAAATTTTAACTGTTGCAAACAACTATTATAACCAAACATTATCTGAAGAAGGTAAAGGAAGATTTCCAGGACAAGAAAAATATGACGTTGCTGTTGGAGGTATTGACTTAGCAGAAGGTGCATCTACAGACGAAACATTAGAAGCTTATCTTGAAACAATACTAGATCAAAAAGCTTCTTATACTTCAGATCTTGCAGAATTTGTGTACGTATTCTCAACTGCGGTTGACGATGATGATGCACTACAAGGTGGTTGGATGAATCTTGAAACAACTGTAGCATTTGATGGAAACTCTGAAATTGGTGCACTTGATTTCAAACAAGACTTT
>MDSZ01115684.1_pt1 | contig 20508 bp, 20 predicted proteins | sample 811201 | NCBI WGS metagenome assembly MDSZ01 (sample SAMN05326647, study PRJNA326480) | marine metagenome | isolation source: seawater | place: Indian Ocean: North | collected 2010 | reverse complement strand
ACAAAATCTTCATCTGATGAATTTTTAAAAATATCTGAAAAATCATTTATCCAGTTTCTTTTTTTAAACTGTTCATTGTTAATTATTGCCTCATAAAAAGAACCTAAATTTTCCCAGTATTTTGACGAATAAATATAATTATTTCTTTCACCAAAACTATAAGTATTTTTATTTCCATCTAAAATATTTTTTTCATATTTTGTTGGAAATTTTTTATAAATTAAAATTGGCTGAAAAAAATGAAAATATTGAACATTATTTAACTTTGAAATTTTATAGGACTGTTCTTGAAAATAAAAATAATTATTCTTCAATATTTCTATATTTTCAGATTTTGATAACTCAGTTTGATAGTACGAATCAAAAAAGTAGTAATTTTTATATGTTTGAATCATTGAGGATAGTAATATGCCCAAATATGTTTTGTCTTTAAGAAACAAATAATGATCATAAAAAAATTTTTTTGAGTTTATATAAGAATAAGTTTTTTGCTCTCTAGTTGTCCAATATTTTGCTAATGGACTGATCTCATTGTTTCTTGTGCCAACATATCCCAGAAAATCATTCCAACCTTGAAGAGATAAAATCATATTTGGCTTATAATGTGGAAGTATTCTTAATGTAATATTTAAATAGTCTTGTTTAGAGGAGTTTCCACTCACACCCTCATTATAAATATTTATTTTATTCAAACACTTCAATTGATTTATTTTCTCTCTGATTGAGGAGTCAATTGTATCCTCAGAACTATAAACTCCATCTCCCTCTACTGTGGATCCACCAATTAGAAAAATATTAAATTCTTGATTTTCTTTATTTGCAAGATTAATTTTTTTTTTATTTCCAAAACGATCAAATTTATGATTATACAAAACAGTATTTGGATCAAAATTAGTAGCTTTACTGTTATTAATATCTTTATTAGATATTGACTTTCTAAAAATCGGATGTGGTAAATGATTTTTTGAAAAGTAAACTACAATAGGCTCTTTACTAAATATTTTTTGATATGAAAAATTATATATCCTCATCATAAAAAGTATTAACAAAGATATAAATTCTAAACAAAAAAGGAAAATCAAAGTTTTTTTGAACATTTGGGTATTAATTTAATATTTTAAGTATATATATTTAAAAATAACATAGTTCTATTAAAAAAATTAATGGACAAAAAAATTAATGAATTTAAACAAAACATACAAAAAACTAAAATCTAGGGCATTAATTCTAAGACAGAAAACACTTTTAATGTTTGTCAAAAAACAAGAGGCACATTTAGGTGGAAGTTTTTCAATGATTGAGATCCTTTTAGGTCTTTTTCATGTGATAGATGTAAGAAGAGATAAATTTATATTAAGTAAATCTCATGCTTCTTTTCCGTTATGTATTCTACTAAAAGATTATGGCTTTAAGCCAAAAATAAAAACTCATTTAGAAATAGACAAAAAAAATGGAATTCATTGTACAACTGGCAGTCTTGGTCATGGTTTGCCTATAGCAACTGGGATGGCATTTGCCAATAAATTGAAGAAAAACAAAAAAAAAATATATGTTTTAATGAGCGACGGAGAGTGTCAAGAAGGTACAACTTGGGAATCCTTATTAATTGCAGCAAAGCATAAACTCAATAATTTATTCATAATAGTTGATTATAATAAAGTTCAAGCATTAAGCCATTTAAAAGATGGCTTACCATTAGAAAACTTAGAAAAAAAAATAAAGTCATTTAATTTAGATTGTATAAATGTAAAAAATGGTCATTCATTTATTTCCATTATTAAAGCATTTAAAAAAAAAGCACATAAAAAAAAACCAAGAGTAATAATTTTTAATACGATTAAAGGCAAAGGTGTTAAGGAATTTGAAAATGACCCAGTTTGGCATGCACGAAAATTACAAAGTTCAGAACTTAAAGTCGCAAAAGAAAGATTAGATATAAAATGAGAAGACGTTTTGGAAAAATTTTAAATGAATTAGCCAATGAAGATAAGAAAATAATCTTAATTGTTGGTGATATTGGCTACGGAATTTTTGATGATTTTAGAAAAAATCATTCAGAAAGATTCTATAATCTAGGCATATGTGAGCAAAGCTTAATAGGTTTTGCTTCAGGATTAGCATTAGAAGGTTTTAAACCTTGGGTGTATACTATAACTCCTTTTTTAATTGAAAGACCCTTTGAACAAATAAAACTAGATATTAATCAACAGAAGGCAAATGTAAAATTAGTTGGTTTTGCAGATTATCCTACTCTAGGCCCAACTCACTCTGAATTAAATGCCAAAAAATTAATGAGCTTAATGAAGAATATCAAATCTTTTTATCCTAAAAATAGTAAAGAAACTGAATTAATAGCTAGAAAAGCTAATAAAATTCTGGGTCCAACTTTCATTAGTTTAAAAACTGATAAACTTTTAAACAAGAACTGGTGAAAGTGATGAAACAAAAAAAATTAAAATTAATGACTACTAACCACCTAAAAACAAAGAGAAACTATTTAGAAAGAATGAATAATTCAAAAGTAAAATGTATGAAAGAAGCTAAAAAATATAATAAGAATTACTGGGATGGTCATAGAAAATATGGTTACGGTGGTTACAAGTATATACAAGGGCGTTGGACGGAAGTTGCAATTAAAATAATTAAGATCTTTAAATTGAAAAATAACTCTAAGATATTAGATGTAGGTTGCGGAAAAGCATTCTTGCTTTATGAAATTAAAAAATTACTACCAGAAATAAAAGTTTTTGGATTTGATATATCAAGATATGCAATAGACAAAGCGCCCAAAAATATTAGAAAAAATTTATTTGTACATAAAGCAGAGGAAAAATATCCTTTTAAAAATAATTATTTTGATTTAGCCTTAAGCACTGGGTGTTTCCATAACTTAGAAATCAACCAATTGAAATCGGCTATTAAAGAAATTCAAAGAGTATCAAAAAAAAACTATATAATGGTCGAGAGTTATAGAAACGAAGAAGAGTTATTTAATTTACAATGTTGGGCTTTAACATGTGAGAGTTTTTTTTCAGAAAAAGAATGGAAGTGGATATTTAAACAATTCAATTACAAAGGACACTTTGAGTTTATTTATTTTCAATAATTTTAAACAAAGCTTACATTACTAAATTTTTTCATAAAACTTTTTTGATATTTATCAAGTTTCTTTTTTGTGTCTATAAAAAATTTAGAATTAAATATAATAAAATCTTCTATCTTATCTATATCTTTTTTATTTTTTAAACTTAATTCATCTAGAATAAAAAATAATTTTTTTTTTGAACTAAATAGTTTAGTATACAAATTTTTTCTCTCAGTAAAACTTTTTGGAAGCATAAAACTTGATAACATAACAATACCAGTAACTTTTGTATCTTTAGATAAAAGAGTATTAAGTGTAATTGCATATTTTGATTGTAAAAGTTCAGTTGGAGACAGATAGAATATACCTTTTAAATTTTCCTCTACAAAATTTTTCATTATAATATTTTGGATTGATGATGGATAAATAACACCATTCAAGGGTTTTAAATGAATATAGCCTGCATATTTTTTTTTCATAATTAAGAAAATTTCTTTAAATAATTAAATCCTATCTTGGTCATTGGCTTAATGTTTAAAGGTCTATAAAAATTTGGAATATTTCTATGTGATTTAACTAAAACATCGTATGGTGAAAGTAAACTTTTAAATCTACAATTAAGTGAAAATCTTGTTTCTTTAGTTTTATTGACTGTATTACCATGCAACATTAATGGAGAGAAAATTAAAATTTCACCATAATTTACATTAATAAATTTAAATTTTTTTTTATTTCTAGAATACATATTTTTAGATGTATATTTATTAGATCTCAGTAAAAGATTATTCATAACCTTGTTAAACTTTGGCTCCGTAATATACATTGATTTTGTTTCATAAGCATTCACCAACGGTATCCATACTACAACTTGAAAAGGACTTTCCCCTGCATAAATATCTGAATGAAGATCAAGCAAAGAGTCTTTATCTTTTGGTATTTGTATTGATAAATTTATTTTTTTTTGCATTGAAAGTTCATTTCCAACAAGCCCATCTAAATATTTTTTTGCTATATGATAATAAATTTCACTAAATTTTTTAGTATTAATCTTATTATAAGCATTAAATCTTATTTTATTTAAATCTTTAGTCTTTATAAATTTATGAAAATTATTTAATAAAAATTCTATAGATTTTTTTTCTCTTTTTTTAAAATTACTTTTTATTGTTAAAAAAATTTGATTTCTAATCTCATCAATTAATTTTTTATCAGCCGGTACAACTACGTATCCATTTTTTTCAAATTTTTTTTGAATATCATTCATTTGTTCCTATTTCTATTTTCCTCTATTTTTGTCAAGACTTTGATATTTGACCACTTATCTGAAAAACTATCTTGTATAAGTTTTTCTTCGAATGCATTGCAAATATCTTCAATTGCATTATCTACTGTTTTTTTGAATTTGAAACCTAAAACATTTTGTATTTTGTCAGAATTAATCATATATGAACGTATATCCGCACTTTCTTCAACGCGTATATCTATCTCTTTTTTACCTGCCAGATGATTCAAAACTTTTTTCACTCTTTCAGCCACTTCGATAATTTTGAGATTTTCTGTTCCAACATTAAAAATTTCACCATTGAATTTTTTTAAATCTCTAAAGATTAAATCAATATACAAATCACACATATCCTCTATATGTAGATTAGGTCTAGATTGCTGACCACCAAATACTTTAATAAAGCCTTTGTTATAAGCAAAATTAGTCAAAATATTAACAGTTAAATCAAATCTCATTTTTTCGCTGTATCCACAAACTGTTGCTGGTCTTATAATTATTCCACAAAATTCATCATCTAAATATTTTTTTAAAACAGGTTCGCATAATGCTTTATATTTATTATAATCTGTTATTGGTTTTAATTCATTTGTTTCATAAACATTTGGACTTTCAGAAATACCATAAACAGAACATGTAGAAGCATAAATAAATTTTTTTACGCCACATTTTTTTGAGATAGACACCAAATCCTCAAAACATTCGAAATTTATTTTTTTTGATAATTCAGAATTTAGCTCATAAGTTGGATCATTAGAAATGCAAGCAAGATGTAAAACTGTATCAACATGATTTTGAATAATCGCATTTTCAAAATCATCTTTATTAGTAATATCTTTTTTTAAGTATAAAAAATTTTTATTTTTAGGTAAATGATCATCGCCAAATAAAGAAATGTCATAATTAATTATTTTTATACTTTTTTCATTTAGCAATCTGTTAATTAATCTGGTACCAACATAACCTGATCCACCAGTAATTAAAATTGTTTTCACTTTGCAAAACCTATTTTTTTAAAAATACTATAAATGTAAGCATAATTATCAAGATAATATTTATAACTTTTTAAAAATATTGGTTTACGTAATTTTTGTTCAATTTCCATAGCTAAGTATTAGTTTGATATTATAAATCTATTTCTTTTATCAAATTTAAAATATCCTCACTTGAATTATTCAAAATTTTATATTTTGTTGGATTCTTTTCTGCAAAATCAAATTTGTGCCAAAATTTTTCAAAACATTCATCCTCATCTAAAATTTTATTATTTTCACTAATTTTTTTATTTAATATTTTTTTGAATCTTGGTGGTTTATATCCATAAGGAAAATAGTTCAAGCCAATCGCTACCGGTGCATAATATCCAAAAAATTTAAAACCACCACACTCACTTATAAATAATTCACAATTAAAGCCGGCGTATATCTGAAAAAGTTCTCTATTAATTTCAATAGATCTATAAGTTATAATATTTTTTTTATCTAAATTAATCTCTTTAGCATACATGTCTGCCTCTCCGACTAAAAAAATGATATAATTTTTAGAGATCAAATGCTTTAATAAAGGAATATATTCTATTATATCACTTCCATTTCTTGTGGTGGTCTCAATTCCACCTTCCCTCTGTCTCATATAAATAGTACATCTTTTTTTTCCAGGATTTATTTTTTTTATTTTTTTATCAATCATATTTATCAAATTGAATGATAAGTTTGGTTTATCTTTTTTTTTATATTCTATTTTATAATAATAAGGTAACTCATAATCTTTAAATCCTTTAAAATTAAAATTTGTTAGATCAATATCTGGATTTTCTTTTTTAAAAATATTTAGGTGATAATTATACAACTCTAATCTATTAATTATTTTTTTTTTCATAATCCCATTTAGAAAAAATCTAAGACTTTTATTAATTAATTTAAATTCACTATTTTCATACTCACCAAATTTTTTCTTTGCAATTTTATAAATGAATTTTCCTGAACAAGTTTTAATATCTATATAAGGAACATTAAAACATGCAGTTAAATATTTATTATATCTAGTTTGATCAAATAAAGTAATTAATAATATTTTTTTTTTACTTTCAAATGTATATCGAATTAAATCTGGCACTAAAAATTGATGTCCAAAACCTCCATCGTCCATTAAAATAATAGTATTTGATCTCAAAATCTTTAAAAAATTATTTGGAAGTAAAATATAAATAAAACTAATTACAAAGTAATATATTGTAAAAAAAAAATCTAAAATTTTTTTTAAAAAAACTTTTATCATCTTTTTATTATCACTATGTTTTAAAGATAACGGAACCACTGTTTAGTTGCTTTTTCAATTTTTTTCTTATTCCATAAGGGAGCATTCTTCCAATAAGAGATATTATCCATTACTATTTTTATTCCTTTTTTTAAAGTAATATTTGGTTCCCAATTTAAATTTTTTTTAGCTTTTGAAATATTAGCATGAGTGATAAATGGTTCGCCCGGTCTTTTTTTTACAAAAACTTTTTTTCCTCCTATAAGTGAAACTAAAAAATTTACACTGTGAGGTTTTCCTGATCCAATATTTAGAATTTTATTTGAAATTTTTAATATTGATGACTTATAAAAAGCTTCACAAACATCTGAGACATAAATAAAGTCCCTTTTTTGATTCCCGGTTCCAACAATTGTAAAAGGGTGATTGCTTAATTTTTGTTTTAGAAAAACTCCAAGAGCCGCTCCGTACGCAGAATTTGTTCTAGATCTAGTTCCATAAACATTAAATAATCTAAGCGATATAAATTTGAATCTGTAAACTTTCGACCAATGAATTATAATATCTTCACATGAATTTTTTGATTTTGAGTATGGATATTTACAATCAATTTTTTCATTCTCTTTAGTTGGATATTTTTTTGGAATTCCATAACATGATGATGAGGCAGCATATATTATTTTTTTTACATTATATTTTTTTATACAACTCAAAATATTTAGTGTAGATACAATATTATTATACATGTAATCTCTGGGCTGATTAATTGATGGCACAATGTCAGAATAAGCAGCTAAATGATAAACACAATCAATCTTTTTGAATAACTTTTCTATCTTTTTTAAATTACATAAATCTAATTTATAAAATTTAAATTTTGGAGAATTAGTCGATTGTTTCAAATTTTTAAGTGTCCCATCTTCCAAATTATCTATTCCTATAATAGATTTAATCTTTTTTTTTTTTATTAATAAATCGACTAAGTGACTTCCTATAAAACCTGCAGCACCAGTAACTAAAACACGCATCTTATTTTAAAGTATAAGTTAATGACTTAATAAGATCCTTTTTTGTAATTGTGGAGGAATGTCCAACTATTTTAGTTTTCATTGCACCCACCAAATTAGATATCAATGCAACTAATTTTAAATCTACTTTTTTTCTTAATAAAAGTGATGAAATTCCAAAAACAGCATCTCCAGCACCTAATGTATCTATAGGATTTACCTCAAAGCCTGGAAGAATAAATTTATTAAATTTCTTTTTCTCTCTTTTGGTAATCATGATTCCTTCTCTTCCTAAAGTGACTGTTATTATATTAGTTTTTATTTTTTCAAACAATTTTTTTATTAAATGTGAAATATTTGAATGTCTATCAGATAAAGCTAATCTTATTTCTTGCCGGTCAATGCAAATATAATCAGCCTTTTTATATTTTGTAATATAATTATATCCCCTATTTTCAGAGTTTGTTTGTGCATTTACTGCAAGAAAATTAGTTTTAGTATATAAACTTTTTATAACAGTTCCTGATATAAGACCATGACCAAAATCAGCAAGTATAACTAAATCATATTTTTTTAGGTTTTTTAACTTTTCAAGGTAAAATTTATCTTTACAAAATTTATCTCCTATCATTTCATACTCTTCAAATAATTTCCTATTTGATCCATTTACATATCTTTTTTTTGTTATCGAATTAAATTCATTCATATATAACTTTAAATTCAAATTACTGACATTCGACGACTCTTTTTTTAAATATTTTTTCTGAACATTATTCAAATTTCCAACACATAAATAATCAACTTTACTTACATAACTACTTATATTTTTAGCAATTGAAAAAGCGCCCCCAAGATAAGTCTCCCTTTTTTTAAAAATAACAGATTGAATATTTTCTTTTCCAGGCTTATCAAGTTCATTTACAAAGTTATATTCATCGAAAATTAATTCTCCTAATACTAATACTTTAAGATTTTTTAAACTATTCACTGCATCAATACATCCATTCCTGATCTTTTCAATATCTTTCAAGGAATCCATTATTTTAGGAGGTTGAATAAATTCATTTATTATTTTAGATGAAGAAAACTCTATTTCTTCTGTAATTAAGATTTTTCCCCCATTTTTTTTAACTGCTTTTTTTTCTAATGAAATATTTCCTGTTATATCTTTTGATGGATTCTGATAATCTTTACCTTTAACATAGATATCAGGTTTAATTGTATTAATTAAATTTATCGAAGTTACATCGTCATTAATAATAATAAAATCTACAATTTCTATTGATGATAAAAACTCTGCTCTTATATTTTCAGAAAAATATGGCCTAGATGGCCCTTTTCTCACGTACCTGTCTGAAGTTATAGATACAATTAAAATGTCTGCATTCTGTTTTGCAACTTCTAAATGTTTTAAATGCCCTATATGAAAAACATCAAAAACACCATGAGCTAAAGCAATTTTTCTTCCTTGAATTAATTTTTTTAGTTCAGCAACAGTAACAATCTTTTTGAAATTTCTCATTAGAACCCTTAACTTACTCCTCCAAATGAAAAACTTCTATGCTTTTCCAGCGGCACAGCATGTTCCCAAAGATCATTTTTTATAATTTCCGCAGTTGCTAAGCCTTGCTCAATACAATCATCTATGTCCACCCCATACCTATAAGTCCCATTTCTCCCAATAGAAAAAAAATTTTTAGGTAACATGTCGTGATATTTTTTTGCTAATACTTGTTGATCATATAAAGGTAATGGATAGAATTTTCCATTTTTTGATGGTATTTCTAAACCTAAAAGAGTTGTTGGAGACTTATGAAGAGTGAATCTCTTATATTCAACAATCCTTGTGAATTGCTCAGAATTTGCATAATATAAAAAATATACATCTTTTGGAAAACAACTTTCCATAGGAAGTACTATCTTATGAAAATCTCGACCTATAAATTTTAATCTACCATGCTGGTAATCAAAAATTTCATCTGGTGCTATAGTTGAAATTACATAATCAAATTTTTGCCATTCACCATTTATTAAAAATTTTTTACTATGTACATCATATTTGCTAATTGATGTTTCAAGCTTTAAGTTAGTTTTTTTTGTGGCTATATCAAAGTAAGAATTATAACCGTCTTTCGCAAAAGGGTATGCTGAAATAACTCCATCATCGTGTCCTTTTCTCTTACCCTTTTTTATTGGGTCTCCTTTTGTTGTCCATTTAAAAGATTTAAATACAGTATTATCCTCTACCATCCACATTTTCTTATTATAATTTTTTACAACTTTTCCATAAAGTGTATTGCCAATTGAATTTATCCAAAACTCTTCAAAATTTTTTGGCTCAATTTTGCTTTTTCTGCACTTTTCTAATTCTTTTAAAATTTTTGATTTATCAGGCATTTTTTCAATATCGTCATAACTCAAAGGCATATTATAAAATTGATTATCTTTCTCATTATAGGTAATAAATTTATGTTCACTACAATCTCTTAAAGGTAAATATTTATTTAAAAAGTCAAATATTCTTTTTTGTTTTGTAAGAAAATGTCTTGGTCCAAACGTATATGGATGACCGCCCCAAAAAAAAGTTCTAACACCAGCACCTAAAAATTTTGATTTCTCAATTAAAGTAACGTTAATTTCTGGACTGATTAATTCTAAAGCATGTGCTGCTGCGCAACCAGCAAAACCACCACCAATTATTAAGCAATTTTTCATTTTCTTTTAATCTCTTTAATTTCAGAAGTAATTAAATACTTACGTTTATTATATTTGTTATAAATATGATACCCATTATTTTGGAATTTTGTTCCCCTTATAATTCTAAAAAGCTCTTCAATTTTTATCTTCTTTGAAAATTCTAGCAAAGAGATTTTTTTTAATTCTTTTTTTGAATGATATGTACCTTTTTTTTGTTCATTTGAAAAAATTTTATTTTTATAGATATTTTTTAAATTTCTTTTTAAAATTTTAATCATAAAAAGTTTATTTTTTTCATGAATAATCTCTGCTGTATCACTTTCTTTAATATTAAATTGAATTTTGTCTACTATTCTTCCCTCATCTAATTGTTCATTCATATAATGTAGTGTACATCCATGGTTAGTCTTTTTGTAAATTGCCCAAAATGTATGATGGCAACCTCTATTAAGTGGTAAAGGACTTGGATGAATATTTAAAATACCTTCAGCAAAAAGATTTAAAAAATTTCTTTTTATTAAAAATTCGAAGCCAACACAAATGCATAGATTTATTTCATTTTTTGAAATTTGAGAACACAACATTTTATTTTTTTCTGGACTATCAGTTAAATAAATTTTTGTTTTATAATTTAATTTTTTTTTAAAAAAATAAATTTCTTTTTTGGGAGTTTTTTTTTTTAAAATTATAGCTTCTATTTTAAACAATTTGCTATTTATAATAGTTTTAATTAAATTTATTGAGATAAAATTTTTGTTGGTCGTAGCAAAAATAATTAATTTTTTCATTTTATTTTGTAAAAGGATTTTATATTTGAAATTACTATTTTTATATTTTTGTCTGATTGATCCGGCCCACAAGGTAAATAAACACCTTTTTTTGAGAAATTTAATGAATTAGGAAATTTACACCTCTTTTCAAAATAATTTACATCAGAAAGATTTGGCGGCAACGGTCTTACTTGAATATTCCTTTTTTTCATGAACTTAAGAAATTTTTTTTTATTTTCAACTAATGCTTCAATATAAATAGGTATTTCACCATTTTTGACGTCAACATTTAAAATTTCCACTTGACTGATATTTTTTAAGGAATGTTTATAAAAATTATATAACTTTATTAATTTTTTTTTTCTTTTATTGATTTTTGCAATTTGACTTATACCAATTGATGCTAAAATATCTGAAAATTTAAAATTAAATCCAGGTTGATTCCATTTTTCTGTAAAATTATCAACTACACCATGATTTTTAACTAATTTAATTTTGTTATAAATTTTTCTATTATTAGTAACGATAAGCCCACCCTGACCAGTAGGTAAAATTTTTGTCATTGCAAATGAAAAGCAGCCTATATCTCCGATTGTCCCTAAAAAAACATTTTTTTTGAATTTTGAGAAAAGTGCCTGCGCGCTATCCTCAATTATGGATATATTTCTTTTATGAATTATTTTCTTTATTTTTTTGATATCACAACCTCTTCCATTTAAATGAACACAAATGATAGCTTTTGTTTTTTTTGTAATTAATTTTGAAATTTGCGTCTCATCAATTATGGGAATATTTTTTTTCACGTCACAAAGGACTACTTTTAATCCTAAAACTTTAGCAGCATGTGCTGTAGCTACCCAGGTTCTATTGGGTACAATGATTTCATCACCTGGTTTAAAACCAAGGGAATATAATCCAAGAATAAGAGAACTTGTTCCAGATGTGACTGCACAGGCATATTTTACTTTTAATTTGTCACTAATTTTATTTTCCAAAATTTTTGTAAATGGACCTTGACTTAATTTTCTATCATTAAAAGCTTTTATTAAAGATCTTTTTTCTCTATTATCAAATTTAATCTTCCACCATGAGATATTATTTTTCAACATTTTTCTTCCAAATTTCTTCTATTAACATAATATCTTTGAGAGAATTTTGAGCATTCAAAATTTTATTTTTTTTATTTTTTAGTGATTTTAAAACATAATCAATCTGATTATCAAATGACCAAGACCAATCTTCATAAATAGTACTTTGTTTGTCAAACTTACCCTTTTTTTCATAAATTTCTACTTTTGAGGGTTTATTCTTTGCTAAAGCATGAGGCAGAAAGATTTTTATTATGGCCTTCTCAAAATAAAACTCAAAAGTTTCCATTCTGTTTTTAAAATTCAAAATTTTGTTTTCAAAGTTTATATTCACTTTATTTAATTTCATTATCACATTGCCTTGATAATCTTTAACTTTCGAGAAAATAACATTAGGAGTTTTTTCATTAAAAAAAAATCTTAAAAGATTTATATCGTGAGAAAATCTATTAATAAAAGATGCGTACTCACTTCTTTTTGATTTTTTTATCCAACTAGGAAAAGTTTTCCAGCTGTCAAGATTTATTCCGATATTTTTTTCTGCTTTAATATAATCATTTTCATTACAATATGGATTTGCATCGTACCCCTTAACAGAAACACTTATTAAATTCCCAAAAGATTTATCTCTAATTTTTTTTTGAATAATCTTTTTAGCTTTGACTACTCCTTTATCAAATCTTCTCATATATCCAGAAAAATACATAGATCTACTTTTTTTCGAAGAACTAATAATTTTTTTAGCCTGAAATGAATTTGAAGCCATTGGTTTTTCTGAGAAAACATTAAAATTACTCTTTAAACAATCATTCACTATTAAAGGCATGAACTTTCTGGCTGTTATCACGAAAATGATATCTAGTTTTATTTTAGATTTAATTAGGTCTAAGTGAGTAGGAAAAATATTTTTAATCTGATACTTTTTTTTTATACTTAGTCTTAATTTTGGCTTAGCTTCTGCGATAGCTGTAAGCTCTGTATCTTTTCTTTTAATTAAATTTTTCAGATATGCTACTTGAGAAAAAAAACCTACTCCAACAAAACCGATTTTAAACTTCTTCATTGATGATTAATTAATTTTTGAAATGATTTATATGAAAAATTCATTTTAAACAAGATTATATCAAAAAATATTAAGCTTTAAAGCTAGCGAAATTTTTAATTTATATCGATGATATTCATTTACTTGATTTAATGAGTTTTAAAGTGTACTTACTGAGTAATGAAAATTCTTTTCGCTAATCCTCCATGGTGGGTAGAATCTAAAGACTATGTTCAGCCAACAGGTAAAATAAAACATTTTTGGACAAAAGGAGTAAGGGCCGGTTCTAGATGGCCTCACACAAACGTAGTTTGGAGTTCACCAGATAATTATAGATTTAAAGATCAACTTAATTATCCATATTTTTTAGGTATGTCAGCTTCTTACGCAAAAAAAAATTTAAAAAATTGTGAAATTTTTTTTAGAGACAGTATTGCTTTGTCTGACTCTTATGAAACTTTTTTTAAATATATAAATAAACATCAATTTAATTTAATACTCATTGAAACTGCATCATCAGCGTGGGAACATGACAAAGAAATCATAAAGAAAATTAAAAAAGCACTACCAAATTGTAAAATTGTTTTATCAGGTCCAATATATACTCTAGGTAATAAAGTTTTTGACGATGCGCCAGTGACAACAGTTCTCAAAGGAGAATATGAAAAAAATTTTGTCACAACCGTAGAGAATAATCTGGATGGTTTTGTAAATTTTGACTTTTTAACTCGCGAAGAAATGAATAATTTTGAACATCAATATAATGATAACGAACATGCTTATATTTATTTTGAGGATTTTCCTAGAGCAAGAGTAGCTCAATTACATTTGCTTACAAGCAGGGGTTGCCCATATAAGTGTATTTTTTGTGCTTGGCCAGCAGTTATGACAAGTAGAGACCCTGATGGAAAAAATAAAAGAACTGTAAGACAATACTCTAAAGATCACTTAGATGAATTTATTTCAAAATCTTTAAAAGATTATAATTACAATCATATAGTTTTTGATGATGATACTTTTAACTTAGGTGATAGACATGTAAACAATGTATGTGAAATAATGAGAAAAAAATCAGTAACCTGGCACGCTATGTGTAGAGCTGATACTATTAGTCGAGAAACTTGGAAGCATATGAAAGACAGCGGATGTATAGGTGTAAAAATTGGTTTTGAAAGTGGTAATCAAGAAGTGGTTGACAAAATAGTAAAGAAAGATCTTAACCTGGAGGAAGCCAAAGAAACAGTCAAACATATAAGAAGCATTGATTTAAAGGTCCATGGTTTTTTCACTTATGGTCTGCCAGGGGAGACTAAAGAACAAATGATAGATACAAAAAATTACCTTAAAAGTTTGGATCTAGATGCATATCAAGAGTCGGGAACAGCAATATTAGATGGAACACCACTTGAAACTTTGATGAAGGAAAAAAAATTAGAAAAATATTCAAAAGCTGAGGTTAATAAGGATTTCAAATTCGATAGAGATGGCAATAAAAAAATGAAAGAAATTCAAAAAAATATTTTATAAAATTTTTTTGATTTTTTTTAAATTATTTTTTGTTCGCAAAATTCTGAAGTTTTGTAAATATAATATATCTAAATTAGTTTTTAGAAACGATTTTAACGCATCAATAGGCGAACATACTATCGGTTCACCTTTGTCATTAAAAGAAGTATTCAAAACAACTGGTACACCTGATAACTTATAGAACTCATTAATAATTTGATAATAGTCTTTATTTGTATTTTTTGAAACTGTCTGGACTCTCGCACTAAAATCATTATGAAGTGTCGCAATAATATCTTTTTTTAATCTTATATCATTCAACTTTAAAAATGTAGCTATTAACATAAACGGTGAGTCATGATTTTTTTGATAATATTTATTATACAAATCTTTTAGTATTGATGGTGCAAAGGGCCTAAAGGACTCTCTATGTTTAATCTTATTATTTATTATTTTTTTTTTGTTAACGGGATAAGGTGCAGACAATATAGATCTATTACCTAAAGCCCTTGGCCCAAATTCCATACGACCCTGAAATAGACCACATATCTTTTTATTATTTAAATCTTTAGCACAATCGATTTTATAATTATTTGAGTATTTGTAGCTAATACTAAATTTATCTAAAATTTTTCTAATTACGTTATTTGAAAAACTCGGCCCAAAATACGTATGCGTGTATTCATAATTTTTTTTCTTTTTAGATTTATGGTTTAAAGACTCCAAATATCCTAAATATGCAGCACCAATAGATAAACCTCCATCATGGGCTGTTGGTTGAATATAAACTTTTTTAAAATTTGTCTGATTGAAAATTAATCCATTAGCTTTACAATTTAGAGCACATCCTCCAGACAAAGTTAGGTTGTTACTTTTAGTTAAATTATAAGAATACTTAAGAATTTTAATGTAATAATCCTCAAAAATTTTTTGAGCAGCACTTGAGATATTTTTATGATGTATTGATATTTTAGATCCCGGTGCTCTAATTTTTCCAAAATACTTTATAAACTTATCACTAACCCAACCTTGTCTACTATATGGAAAATTAAACCACTCAAGATTTAAACGAAATATGTTATCTTTAGATGGTTTTACTATCTTCTTGAAAGCATTATAATAAGTAATGTTTTTTCCGGGTATCTTTGCATTAAAATTTCCAAAAGACGCTAGTGCCATCATTGTTCCTTCTGATGAATTTGGCCTGAAACCAAGATAATATGTTAATGCTGAATAGAACATGCCCAAAGAGTCAGGATAGTCAATTCTTTTAAGAAGTTTAAATTTATTGTTTTTAACTTCATATATCGTTGAAGACTCTATTTCTCCTAAGCCATCTATTGAAACGGAACAAGAGCTTTTGTTTCCACTCAAAAAATGTGACGACGCAACATGACACAGATGATGATTAAAAAATTTTATCTTGCCCTTAAATTTAATTTTTGATTTTATCTCTTTTTCGGCATTATTTAAAAAATTCATTATCTTAATTGTTTTATTCTCAAAAAAAATTGGGTTGGCTAAAGGAAAATTTCTTAATGTGTATTTTAAATATTTTTCTTTTAGTAGTCTGTCTGGGATTGTCGAAACATATATAGTTTTAATTTGATTTAAATTTATTTTGCAAAAGTTCAAACAGTCTTTTATTGATTTGATAGGAATGTTTCCATCATTTTTGATTCTTGAAAATCTTTCTTCCTCCGAAGCATAAATTAATTTGCCGTTTTTAATTAACGCGCATGAAGTATTATGTCCGTAAAAATTTACACCCAAGTAATACATGATTATTTATTTGAATTTATAAATTTATTAACACATTTAGATGTTGTGGGTAAAGAATTATATATTGTTTGTATTTTTGATATATCAACTAAAAATGGTTTTTTTTCTGATTTAATATATTCTATCTTATTTGAGTGATTAAAATGTCTGCTTATTTTATTAATTACATTTTTTATTTTAATAGGTCTTTGAGAAGCTAAATTAAAAACTTTATTATTTAGCTTTTTTTTTCTTTGAGTTATAAAATCAAAAATAATTTTAGAAATTGTATCTGTATGAATACAATTATTAAATAATGCATTAGGCGAAGCTACTAAAACTTTTTTGTTTTTCTTAATTTTAATTAAAGCTTTACTTAAATAGTTTCTATTTCCATTTTTACCTAATACTCCAGGTAATCTTAAAATTAAATATTTTAATTTCGAATTTTTTTCAGAAAATTTTTTTAAATCTTTTTCCATTCTATATTTTGACGACCCATAATAATCGGGATTGTTAGGAAAATCTTTTTCAGAAATTTTTGATTTATTTATAATACCATAAATTGACATTGTTGAAAGTAACACAATTTTTTTGATTTTTTTGCTGCTATCTAAAATACTCCTAAAGGATTTCACATTAGTATTATATAATTTTTTTCCAGTTATTTTTGAATAACCAGGTATGACTGCTGCACAATGTATGATTGCGTCAAAGGTTATATTTTTAATATCTTTAACATTATTTAGATTTAATTTGATTAGCTTAACTTTATTTTTTAAGTTTTTAGGATATGTAGAATTGTATGTACATATTAACTGTAGTTTTTTTTTTAATAAATGGACAGAAATAGCATTGCCTATCATGGTGCCAGTTCCAGTTATCAAAATTTTCATAAATAAATTTATTTAATTTTGTTGAATATTTAAAAAATATTAATATTACTACATTTTAATTAAAAAAATATAAATCCGTTGAATAAAAAACAATTAATTAATATTATTGATCCAAATTTATCAGAATTAAATTTTTATAATTACAAATTCTATCATACATTAAAAAATTATAAAAAAAAAAAACTTAAAATTTTTTGTAATAAAAAGATCAGTTCTTCAATATTGAAAAAAAAAGAATTACACCCAAAATTTAATCTTGATTTAAATCCACGAGTATTAAAAAATTATAAGAAAAAGTATTTCAAATCAAAAAAACAATTTTTATCTGATTTAAATAATATTGATATTAAAAATGGGCCAATACTTTTGTATAATACAACTTTACCATATATTGATGCATTAACAGAGTGGCAAATTAAAAAAAAATATTCGTCAAATTTATATATTGAATACCCAACAATTCTAAATAAAGCAATTAATGACGATTTAATTTTTGAAAAAAATAGATGCAAAATGATCAAAAATAGGATCAAGAAAAATAATAAAGTTTTTTTTATTACTCATTTTGAATTCTCAAAAAAAAGAATATACCAATTGTTCAGCAGACCAGTAATAGTCGCTAAATTACCTCTCAATATGGCAATGTATAATATTAAAAAAAAAATTAATAAAAAAAAAATAATATTGAGTTTTATAGGTGAACAAAGAACCAATAAAGGTTTAAATTTTCTGAAAGAAATAATTATAAATTTAAATTCTAAAAAATATAATTTTATTGTTCATAATCCAAAAAAAAGTAAAAGATTAAACAGCTTAGTTAAAAAAAAACTAAATACAAAAATCGAGAAGAAAACTTTCAATTTAAAAAATTGGATAAAATTTATCAACAAATCAGACATAGTTATATTTCCTTATAATCCTAATAGATATAAATATGGTTACTCTGGTAGTTTAATCGACGCAATTTTATTAGAAAAAATATGCATTGTACCAGATGAGACTGTTTTAAGTTCAATAATTTCAAAAAAATTAAAAAGATTTAGTTTTTTTTCTAAATGGGAAAGTAAAAATATATCAAATACAATCACAAAAGTTTTTAAAAATCTTAACAAAACCAAAAATTTGTTTCAATTAAATTCTAAAGATTTCATCTTGAAACAAAAAAGATATCCTAAAATAATCGATGTAGTCAAATAATTTACTTTTAAATAAATCATTACTAGATTATAAATTTTAACATGCATTTTTCTGAAACTGGAATTAGTCAAAAATTTAATTTGCTACCTTTAGAGATAATTGAAAATATCAATTTAAGCTTATTAGACAAAATTTATAATCTAAATGACGCAATTAAAAAAAAAATGAAGAAGCATATTATTGATGAATTAACAAAATCAATTTGGTTTGACAAAAAAATTTTAGAATTAAAAGATGATTATTATTATAAAAATTTTTATTTTCCTATTTTAGAAAAAATAATTAAAATAAATAATTTACAAAAATTTCCAGAAGCAACTTTCTTTGTCAGAGTTAATGTACCCTACATTAATGATTATTTTGCAAAATGGCATCAAGATGCAGGAACTTTTTTATATAGTGCCTATGATAAAGCTTATAAATTTAAGTCCTATACACTTTGGTGTAGCTTAACAAAGTCAGAAAAAAACAATTCAATAGAATTTGTAGAAAAAAAATATTACAAAAATAAAGTCTACAATTCAAAATTTAAAAAATCAAACAGACATGGCAATATAACATTCGACAAATGTGAAATACCTTTTAATGAAAAAAAAATAAAAACTTTATCAAATTTTTTTAATCCTGGAGAAGCAATAATTTTTGACTCTCTTATTTACCACAGAACTGTAAGGGAAGGGAATAATATAAGAGTAAGTTTTGATTTAAGGGTATTTTGTGAAAATGAAAATGAAATTTATGAAAACAAATCAATATTATCTCAAATGAAAAGGTTTGTCTTTAAAAGAGGGAATATTAAACTTTTTTAGCTATTAAAGAAATGCCACTCATAGTTTTTTTTAGATAAATAATATTAAATTTATTTTTTTTTAATTCTGAACAAATTTTTTTTTTTGAAAAAGTAAAGTTATTTTCAGCAGCAAACCAGTCTAAATTTTCATAATAGGAAAACTTTTGACCCAAAAGATGATTATAAGTATTTCTAAGAAAAAATCTAAAAATAAATTCCTGAACTTTAAAAGTTCCTTTTTTCACGTTTAAAGAATTTAAATTTTTTTTAATTATTATTTTGCTTTTATTATCCTGAATAAATTTTGCTAAAAGAGTGATTTCTTTTAAAAAGACTTTGTAATTGTATGACTTATCGTTATTTATTTTGTTACGAAAATAATCATCAGTTAGTTTTCTTAATAATGGTTGTTCAAGATAAACCCACAAAAGCAAGTATCCTTTTTTTTTTACGACAGAAGATATTTTTTTCAAACTTAATAGTGGATCCCGATCATGATGCAAAGAACCAAAAGAAATAACAAAATCTACACAATTTTTTTTTAAAGGTAGGTTTGAAAATTCTGATACAATATATTTTTTTTGGATTTTTAATTTATGAAAGTTTTTTTTTAACTTTTTTAAATTTTTTATATTAATATCATTTGCTAAATAAATTTTATCATTTAAAGATGTTTTCTTCAATAAAGACAATGATAAATTACCAGTACCACACCCACAATCCAAAATTATTTTTGATTTTTTTAAAATTTTTTTAATTAGTTTAAGATCAAAGTTTTTTTTCCATACCTCTTGATATCTTTTTTCTAATTTTTTTAAATTTTTATCAGAAAAAAATTCAAATCTTTCAACAAATGTATTTTTCGTTTTTAAATTTTTAAGATTTGTTTTAGAGTTTAAGATAAAATCATTTTTAATTTTAAATTTTTTTATTTGATTCGAAAAAATATTCATCATTAGTCCATACTATATAATTGAATTTTTTTCAGTGCATAAATCAAGCCAATTGAGCTATTAGTACTGGTCAGCTGCACGCATTACTGCGCTTCCCCATCCAGCCTATCAACGTGGTGGTCTACCACGGCTCTATAGGAAGAACTAGTTTTGAGGTGAGTTTCCCGCTTAGATGCTT